>ERZ1026886.1361-NODE-1361-length-10516-cov-3.263455_pt1 | contig 10516 bp, 4 predicted proteins | sample MGYA00380173_ERZ1026886 | MGnify/ENA primary metagenome ERZ1026886 (study PRJEB33269, sample SAMEA4719809) | human gut metagenome | biome: human-associated habitat; feature: organic feature; material: feces | place: Cameroon | collected 2013-10 ... | reverse complement strand
CGATACAACGGAGTACGGGGGTGGGGATAACGCGTTCCAGAAATGCATAGGCAGGCTGTGCGGCACGTATCATATAGGGTGTGAAGAAGGTCGTGATGATGCTGACGGCCACAACGACGGGATAGAGATAACTGCTCGTGACATGGAGCGAATCACCCAACGAAGCGAGAATGAAAGCGAACTCTCCAATTTGGGCCAAAGAGAATCCGCACTGGATAGCTGTGCTTAAAGGTTGACCGGAAAGGAGAAAGCTAGTAGTTCCAAACACGGCCTGACCGCAAATGATGGCTAAACAAATGACCAGAATGGGCAACCAATACTGAGCCAAAATGGCAGGATCGACAAGCATACCCACGGACACAAAGAATATGGCACCAAACAGATCCTTGACGGGTGACACAACACGTTCAATACTCTCAGCTTGAAGCGTTTCAGCCAAGATGCTGCCCATCATGAAGGCACCGAAAGCAGAACTGTAGCCTGCCTTAGTGGCACACACAACAAGGAAAAAGCAAAGGCCGATACTCATGACGAGAAGCGTTTCTCGGTTCATCCACCGCTGAGTGTGGCGAAGGAACAAGGGTACGAGGTATACGCCCACCACAAACCATAGAATCAAGAAGAAGGCCAACTGGAGGAGGCTTTCGACGAGCTCCATGCCTTCAAAGCGCTGACTAGCGGCCAACGCACTGAGCACAACCATCAGGAGGATGCCGAGGATGTCCTCAAGAATCAACACGGAAAGCACCTCACCCGCGAACTTACGTTGCCGCAAACCCAGGTCATCGAAAGCTTTATAGATGATAGTGGTGCTCGACATGGCAAGCATACCGCCCAAAAAGAGGCTGTTCATACTGGACCAACCAAACATATGGCCAACAGCAGAACCGACACTCATCATGCAGAACATGACTGAACAGGCAGCAATAATGGGGCCTATGCCCATCTTCACGATTTTCTTGAACGAAAACTCAAGTCCAAGGGTGAACATGAGGAAGATGACGCCAATATCGGCCCAAGTCTGCACACTGCTCATGTCGCTGACAGAGGGAGTATAGGGCATATGTGGGCCTGCAAGAAAGCCAGCCACAATATAACCCAATACTAGGGGCTGCTTCAGACGTTTGAACAGGATGGTGACCACACCTGCTGTGATAAGAATCAAGGCGAGGTCGGTGATAATGGGTTCCATATGCGCAAAAAGGGGAATGATATGAATTCTTCTAGCTATTATTTATGATGCACCGAATGCAGAACAACAAGCTCGATTGATTGTTATGCTGAGGTGCAGCTTATCTTATGCAAAGATAATGCAAACCGAAAGCAGAACAACAAGCTCGCTTGATTGTTATGCTGAGGTGCAGCTTATCTTATGCAAAGATAATGCAAACCGAAAGCAGAACAATCAATCGAGCTTGATTGTTATGCTGAGGTGCAGCTTATCTTATGCAAAGGTAACACTTTCAACATACATGCAGCGGAAGTGGAGCGTAAAATAAATCACCAGGATTTTAACATCACGCCTCCTCCAGCCACGGCAAAAACATTATCTTTGCATCCATACAGGCCTAATGCACCGAAGCCCTGACCCTTTATCCATATCCACATCATGCATCGAATCATACTTTTTCTTCTTTCTGCATTTTTACTCATGCCCGTAGCTTATGCCACCGACTGGTCGGCCTACGTTAACGTGATGATGGGTACACAAAGCAGTTTTGAACTATCGGCTGGAAACACTTATCCTGCTATCGCCCGCCCATGGGGCATGAACTTCTGGACTCCACAAACAGGGCCCATGGGAGATGGATGGACCTATACCTACACAGCCCATCGCATAAGGGGTATCAAACAGACTCACCAACCGTCGCCATGGATCAATGACTATGGGCAATGGAGCATAATGCCCGTTGTGGGACGGAAAATCACAGAAGAAGAACGCCAAAGCTGGTTTTCCCACAAAGCGGAAATAGCTACTCCATATTATTATAGCGTCTATTTGGCCGACCACGACATCACAGCAGAAGTGACGCCTACAGAACGCGCCGCCATGTTTCGCTTTACTTTACCGGAAACGGATTCCGCTGCAATCGTGGTGGACGCTTTCGACCAAGGCTCATGGGTGAAAAGCATTGGACGGAACAAATTGGTAGGCTACACCACGCGCAACAGCGGAGGCGTGCCCGAAGGATTCCGATGCTACTTTGTGGCGGAATTCACTTCGGCTGACGTGGAATCTGTCCATCTTTGGAAAACAGACGGGCAACTCACCGACAGCACTCAACTTCATGCCGACCATACGGGAGCATATATCAGCCTCCGACCGACCCGACGCGGCGAACAGGTGTGCATGAAGGTAGCCTCATCGTTCATCAGTGTGGAACAAGCCGAACACAACCTGCAAGAACTGGGCAACCTCTCGTTCGACGAACTATGCGAAGAAGGCCACCAAGCATGGAACACGACACTGGGCCGAGTGGCCATTGAGGCTCCGACTGACGTGATGCGCACATTCTATTCCTGCCTCTATCGGTCAACGCTTTTTCCTCGACGTCTCCACGAATTCGACGCACTTGGACGCATGGTCCATCGTAGTCCCTATGATGGAAAAGTGCATCAAGGACCAATGTACACGGACACGGGAATGTGGGATACCTTCCGCAGCCTCTTCCCACTGCTCAATCTGGTCTATCCCGAACGCAATGCGGAGATTCAAGAAAGTTTGCTCAACGCTTTTCTCGAAAGCGGATTTCTGCCCGAATGGGCTTCGCCTGGACATCGGGACTGCATGGTGGGAAATAATTCTGCTTCGGTGGTGGCTGATGCCATCGTGAAAGGGGTGACGCCACAAAGGTTGTGGAAACCACTCTACGAGGCTATGCTGAAGACAGCACACAGCCGTCATCCGAAAATCAGTGCAACGGGACGCGCGGGATGGCAACTCTACGATTCGTTGGGCTATGTTCCCTGCGATGCAGGTATCAACGAAAGTGTGGCACGCACGCTGGAATATGCCTATGATGACTGGTGTATCGGCCAAGTGGCCCGGTGTCTTGAACGTCCGAAATCGGAAGTTGAAGCACATGACCGAAGAGCAGAGAATTTCCGTCACGTGTTCGATCCTTCTTCTCGCTTCATGCGCGGACGGAGAACTGACGGAACTTTTTCCTCTCCATTCAACGCCTTGAAGTGGGGCGGTGATTTCACGGAGGGAAATGCGTGGCACTACACTTGGAGCGTCTTTCACAATGTACCGGCTCTTATCAGCCTGATGGGTGGACGCAAAGCGTTTGTTGACAGACTCGACAGCGTATTCACCGTTCCGCCACTTTTCGACTGCTCCTACTATGGACAAGTGATTCACGAAATCCGGGAAATGCAGGTGATGAATATGGGCAATTATGCCCACGGCAACCAACCGATACAACACATGATTTATCTCTACGACTATGCCAAAGAACCCCGCAAGGCTCAACATTGGCTCCGCGAGGTGATGGAACGCTTCTATTGTGCCACACCTGATGGTTACTGCGGTGACGAGGACAACGGACAGACTTCGGCTTGGTATGTGTTTTCGGCCTTGGGATTCTATCCTGTTTGTCCTGCCTCGTTGGAATATGCCGCAGGCACTCCACTGGTGAAACGGGCCACTATCAGTGTGCCGGGGAAACGGCCGATTTGTATCACTTCAAACGGCAGTATGAAAAGTCCCTACGTCAAACGTATCACATTGAATAGCTCCACGCTGAAAAGTCCTTTCATTCCCCACCCCACTCTCAGTGATGGCGGGCAATTGGTCTTTGAAAAGGATTGATACAAATAGAACACTTTGTAACCTAACTCCAAGATTTCCCCTGACATGCTATCCATACTCTTATCCTCTCTTCTTCAAGTAGTGACGCCCCACGACTGGGCTTCTTACGTTGATCCGCTTATCGGAACCGACTACGTGGGCAACACTTATCCTGGAGCACAGGTCCCCTTCGGCATGGTGCAGCTCAGCCCAGACAATGGGTTGCCCGGATGGGACCGTATTGCAGGCTACTTCCACCCTGACAGCACCATTGCCGGATTCAGCCACACGCACCTCAGTGGGACTGGAGCTGGCGACCTCTACGACATTTCCTTTCTTCCTGTGACTCTGCCTGAACATCGCGCCCCGCAACCTTTGGGCGTACATTCCCGTTTCAGCCATTCTGAAGAAACAGCTCAGGCTGGATACTACGGTGTCAGACTTTCCGACTATGACATTCGCGTGGAACTCACCGCCACACCGCGTTGCGGCATACAGCGTTACACTTTCCCTGCCAACGGACATCAACGTCAGGTCATTCTCAATTTGGCTAAAGCAACCAATTGGGATGCCACGGTAAGCACAGGATTGACACAGGTTGATGACCGAACTGTGGAGGGTTGGCGCTTTTCCGATGGTTGGGCACGAGGGCAAAGGGTGTGGTTCCGCACGCGTTTCTCTCAACGTATCGAATCTATCCGAACGGACAGCATGGAACTGAAGAACGGCAAATGGGGATTGGTGGCCCATATCAACTTTACGACTGACGCACCTCAAGAACTGCTTGTCGCAACAGCTCTTTCTCCGACAGGACTGGAAGGAGCGCGACGCAATCTGGAAACAGAAGCTCCGGACAATGATTTCGACCGTTACCGAAGGGATGCACGGCAACAGTGGAACAAGGAACTGGGACACATCGAGGTGGAAGGCGGTACGATGAGCGAACGCCGCTCTTTCTACACAGCACTCTATCATGCTTGCCTTGCACCTACGCTTTTCTGCGACACCGACGGCAGTTACATGGGACCTGACCATAAAGTGCATCAAGCGAAAGGATGGGAGAATTATTCCACTTTTTCATTGTGGGACACCTATCGCGCAGCGCATCCTCTCTACTGCCTGATCTGTCCCGAACGAGCCGACCACATGGCACGCTCCTTATTGGCTTTCACCGAAGAAAACGGACGTTTGCCAGTGTGGAACATGTGGGCTTCGGAAACTGACATGATGATTGGTTATCATGCGGCTTCAGTTTTGGCGGAAGCTGTGGCCAAAGGAGTCACTAGCATAAGTGCCCGCCGAGCTCTTGATGCTTGTCTCCCAACAGCACGAATGGATTCCTATCGCGGCATCGGCCTTTACCGAAAGCTCGGCTACGTGCCCTACAACGTGACAGAACCGACACTCAACGATGATTGGGCGCTCTCACGCACCTTGGAATATGCTTATGATGACGGATGCATTGCCTCCTTGGCCAAGATGGCTGGCGACCGACAGACGGAACGAGAATTTGACCGACGCGCAAAGTCCTACCGAAACGTATACAATCCATCAACCACCTTCATGCAGCCACGGCAAAGCGACGGTACGTTCCAACCTGATTTCCGTCCAGAAACGTACACTCCGCATATTTGCGAAAGCAATGCCTGGCACTACATGTGGTCAGCTCAACATGATGCGAAAGGGCTTATCCGATTGGTGGGACGACGACGTTTCGAAGCAAAACTTGACAGTTTCTTCACCACGGGCGCCGAAGGACAGAAAGACCTGCCAATCTTCAGCACAGGCATGATTGGACAGTATGCCCACGGCAACGAACCATCCCACCACGTGGTTTATTTCTACAACTTCCTGAATCGCTGGAACACTACGCAACGACGGGCGCATCAAATCATGCGTTCGTTCTACAACGATACACCTGCAGGTCTCTGCGGCAATGAGGACTGCGGACAGATGTCGGCATGGTTGGTATTCTCCGCTATGGGATTCTATCCTTTCAATCCTGTTTCAGCCTCCTATGAATTGGGGCTTCCGCTGTTCTCCAAGATTATACTCCACTTACCTTCAGGACGCTCATTGACCATCACGACCAATACAACAAATCCAGGCCAGCATCCCGCCACCAGCGTACACCTCAACGGACGGAAGCTCCACCAGCCACGCATCTCTCATAGCCAATTGCTCAAAGGGGGTACGTTAAGTTTCGACTGACCCATCCCCGAAGCAGACACTCCCGAAGCAGACGTTTCACAGTTCCAGCCAACTTACTTGATGGCATTTCCTTTTCAACTCAGAATCCATCCCCCTCACTTCTCATTTCAATAAAGACATGCTTGTCACACTCCTTTTCTCCTTTATCCAATGGGTAAACGTGTTCATCGGAACCGGCGGACACGGCCACACATTTCCAGGAGCCGTTGTTCCAAACGGAATGATACAACCTAGTCCCGATACCCGAATTCACGGTTGGGACGCTTGCTCGGGCTACCACTACAGCGATTCAATCATCAATGGTTTTGCCCAGACCCATCTTAGCGGTACTGGAGGAACAGACTTTGGCGATTTTCTGCTTATGCCCATCAACGGGACTCCGGATTTGAGCTATAAGGGAGAAAAGGATTCCGTACAGAACGTGGCCTATGCTTCGTCTTTCAGTCACCAGATGGAATGGGCTTCACCTGGTTACTACGGGGTAATGCTCCAACGCTATGGCATCAAGGCTGAAATGACCGCGACCCAACGCACAGCGCTGTTCCGATTCACCTATCCGCCATCTTGCAGCGAACAGACGTTGGTTCTTGATCTAGACTATAACATTCAGGAACAAACAAATCTTGCCATGCGGGCCTCACTGGTGGATTCAGTGACCATCTCCGGATTCAAAAGCAGCCAATGGTGGGCCTACCGACAGAATCTTCACTTTGTGGCCCGTTTTTCAAGACCTATTGTTTCATTTCAGGTGATGACCGACACCGTGATGGGTTCCAACGGAAAAAAGGAACCGCGCTGCAAGGCCGTCATTGGCTTCCGTCAGGAAAAGGGCAACAGTGATCCCCTACTCGTAGCAACCTCCATCTCATCGTGCGATGCCGAGGGTGCTTTGCGCAACCTACTGGCCGAGCAATCAGGATTTGACTTCAACAAAACCTTGAGAAATGCTCAACAAGAATGGGACAACTTGTTGGGGTGTATCCGTATCAAAACACCCGATGAGAATATACGCAGCATGTTCTACACCGCACTTTATCACGCACATATTGCTCCCACGATTTTTTCCGACGTGGATGGCCGGTATTTGGGAAATGACCTACAGGTGCATCAGGGAAGAAAAGAGGAACCGATGTTTACAACGTTCTCATTATGGGACACCTTCCGTGCGCTACATCCGCTTCTTTCCATCACCCATCCGCAACAGAATGAGGCCTATATCCGCGCACTCGTTCAAAAGGGAAAGGATGGTGGTCTGGTGCCGAAATGGGACTGCGCTGCCAACTACACGGGATGCATGATTGGCTATCATCTGGCTTCATTGGCTGCTGATGCCTATGCAAAGGGATACCGACATTTTTCGCTTCAGGACACCTACGATGCATGCCTACGACTGGCTGAATACAACACCAACGGCATCGCATCTGCAGTTCCCCGATGGATTTATCCCTATATCATGCCTGAGGCAAGACGCCACAAGGCATCACTCGGATTCATTCCTGCTGACAAAGAAAAGGAATCTGTAGCCAAAGCTTTGGAATATGCCTATGATGACTGGTGCATCAGCCGTCTGGCTATGGCCATAGGAGACACCGCACGCACACGCCTCTACGGCACCATCTATGCCCAAGCTTACCATAACTATTTCGACCCCACGACTGGATTCATGCGCGGACGGATGACCGATGGAACTTGGCGCACGCCATTCTCCCCCACACGTTCCGAACACCGCAACGATGATTATTGCGAAGGAAATGCCTGGCAATGGAGTTGGTTTGTTCCTCATGATGTCAACGGACTCATAAAACTTTACGGAGGTCGCCGCCGCTTCACCAAACGACTTGATGCGTTGTTTGCAGCCCCAACAGATATGGAAGGTGACAACATTTCATCTGACATTTCTGGATTAATCGGACAATATGCCCACGGCAACGAACCGTCCCACCATATCATCCATCTCTACAACTACGCCGGACGCCCTCACCGCACCCAAGAACTGACGGACTCCGTGCTGAGGACACTCTATGCGAATGCCCCTGACGGTCTGGCAGGAAACGAAGACTGCGGACAAATGTCAGCTTGGTACATTCTCAATGCCATGGGTTTCTATCAGGTATGTCCAGGACGCCCCGTCTACAGCATAGGGCGCCCCATTCTGGATGAAGCGGTGATTCAGCTTCCGTCAGGCAGGACTTTCACAATTCGGGCTATCAACAATGCCCCCAACCATCGTCATATCCGTCGTATGCGACTCAACGGCCACAAACTGCGCGCCCCATTCTTCACCCACGATGATATCGAAAAAGGCGGCATTCTTGAACTGGAAATGACACAATGAGACGAAGAGAGGGCACAGTCAGATTTGCAAGAACAAAGCATTTTTGGTAAATTTGCACAAAGAATTAGGCTACACTTCTGCAAAAGGCTTAACTCTAAAGCAAGGAAACGATCTTTATAGCAAACAAATTACGTATCAATAATAATGAGTAAAAAAAAGAAGAAGCAGACACAACCTCTCTCTGCACAACAGTTCATCCTGACAAGGGCACGCCAGCTCGAATTGGGACCATGCTACATCAGTAGCGACTATGAGACACATCCACAAAAATTCATTGTCATCACCCGACGCCACAAACAAGGAAACTTGACCGCAGGCTTTTACCTTGTCGATACGGGTGCCCGAGGCGTGATGGATTCTTGGCACGTCTTCAATGTTTCTAAGGATGATTTTGAAGAGCGATTGAGAGCAACTAAGGACGGATGGTATTGGAAAATGATTGAAGTACCCTACGAATTGGTACACAACTACATCTACGGTTCATTGGAATGGGCAGAAGAAGCTGGATTTCAACCTTGCTCTTCTTTTACCATCGACCGCAACATTCTGGAAGAAGATACCGAAGACATCCCGCTCATCGAACTTGAATTCGGAATCGACGGAAAACACTTTGCTGTATATAAGAACGACAGCGAAGCTGAACGATTGAACAGCATCATGAGCAAACATCTCGAGCCTGGCACATTTGTCTGTATAAAGGGCTCCGACAATGATTTTGAAGAAGAATATGATGATGACGATGACAATGATGATGACGATGACTTCCTAAACGACAAAGAAAGAGTTTTTGACAAAATCGACAACCTTTCCGACAGCGAAGTCATGAAGTTGGCGAATGATCTCAAGGAAACTTGCAACAACCTTCAAAAAGAACTTCTTGAAGCGGCCATGGAAAGTGGTGCTGACAACACACGATTTGTTATCAAAATGTTTTTGGAGCTCCAAGAATCTTGCGAACGAGAACGTCTATTGTATCCACCGTTACCCTACAGTATCAACGACAACTACGACTATCCTTCAGAGTTGAAACTGAGCAAAACCTTGCAACAGGTGTTTATAGATTCATCTGATTTCATGGAGAACGTAGAATCTATGCCACCTACCTACAAGGCTAACATTCTCCGAATGAAGCGTGAGAACTTAATGCAGCAACTCCAACAGGTTCTGCTCTATGCCATGGGCGAATTCAAGAAAAATGGCGAGATAAACGAGATTCAAAACCTACCCATTGCCCTTGAATTGCTCTGCACCCTACCTGAAGGCGACATCGAAAAGAAACGCGAAACAATCCTGCAACTGCTCAAACAGCCAGAAGAACTCATTGACGACTACATAGTATACGACTTCTACGAAACGCTACCAACATGGTGCGCACCTTTGTTCAACGAAAAACTGGACACTTTTACAGAGATTTGCCATTCCAAGGAATACTCAGAAAAGCGTACCACTTTCATCATGGGTTGTGTGGAACAAATGGAAAAGGAGAATCTGATTTCCAGAAAGGATGCAATCGACTGGTATGGCAATCTGCTTGACTTCTGGTACGAACACTGGAACGAACACTGCTATTGTAGCGCCAATGACATCAGTCAAGTTTTCTGCTCCTTGATGAATCTACATGCTTCAGAACTCACAGACAAAGTGAAAAAATTCTTTGCCTTAGACAAAGCTGTCAATGTCAACATCTGCGGCCAAGAGGAATATGTTCTGTCCGAATTGAAAAGTGCCAAGAAATAAACTTGAGCATACATATAGCAAAAAGTGCTACCATATCTACAAGGAATGGTAGCACTTTTTGTTTATAGTTTATATACTGTTTTTACGGAACAACCATAAAAGGTACATTAAAGTTCGAGGTCTCCATCGAATACTTCATGCCAAGGCAAACCCTGCTTGTTGAGTTCCTCCATGAAGGGATCGGGATCAAATTCCTCAACATTGAACACACCCGGCTTCTTCCACAAACCAAGCATGAACATGCGGGCACCAATGCAAGCAGGCACACCGGTTGTGTAGCTCACACCCTGCATACCAGTCTCTTCGTAAGCAGCACGGTGAGAACAGTTGTTATATACATAGTAAGTGTGCTCCTTACCATCCTTCAAACCACGGATACGGCAGCCAATGCTCGTTTCGCCCTCGTAGTTTTCACCCAAATCCTGAGGATTGGGAAGTAC
>ERZ1026886.1356-NODE-1356-length-10565-cov-38.517983_pt1 | contig 10565 bp, 7 predicted proteins | sample MGYA00380173_ERZ1026886 | MGnify/ENA primary metagenome ERZ1026886 (study PRJEB33269, sample SAMEA4719809) | human gut metagenome | biome: human-associated habitat; feature: organic feature; material: feces | place: Cameroon | collected 2013-10 ... | reverse complement strand
GCCTCAAGAAACATAAGGGCTGACGCCGTAGTATTACATATAGTAACGCTACGGCGTCAGCCCTTATGTCCTTATGTCCTTATGTTCTTTTGTTTACCGCGTTAGCGGCTGCCCAGCCACGCTACGGCGTCAGCCCTTATGTTTCTTGGGCCACGCGGACGTTAGTCCGTGGCCGTCAGCCGCGCAGCGGCCTTATATGTTTCTTATGTAGCTTATGTTCTTATGTTACCGCGGTAAGCGCCTTAAAAGCCTACCCCTCGGCGTCAGCCCTTATGTTCTTGAGGCCACGCGGACGATAGTCCGTGGTCTTCAGCCGCGCAGCGGCCTTATGTTCTTATGTTCTTATGTCCTTTTGTTTCCCGCGTTAGCGGCTGCCAGGCAACGCTACGGCGTCAGCCCATTAGCATATTAACACATTAGCAGCCCGTCAGCCCATCAGAGAGTTCCCTCCCTCCTCAGCGGGTAATTACCGCGCAGCCGTTCAAAGTCATCAGGGCATTGTTTCAGCGCCACACTGTCGCGCACAGGGTCATAAAGCCGCAGTTCGGGCGCAAGCAAATGCCCCACCCCCTCAGGGTAATAAGCAAACCCCTCAGGCAACTCAGGCGCCGACACTGCCTCGAAAGCAGACGCGTCCAATCCAAAATGCCCCGCCACAGCCTCCAAACTCATTCGCGTACCGTTAGCCTTGCCGTCAGCGCTGTAACCCGCAATGTGCGGTGTACCCACAAACACCATGTCAAGCAATTCACGGTCAATGCCAGGCTCATGCTCCCAAGTGTCAATCACTGCCGTGCGCACACGTCCGGCCTTCATGGCAGCCTTCAGCGCAGCAGTGTCCACCACCTCGCCGCGACTACTGTTAATCACCACAGCCCCCTTGCGCAACTTGCCAAAAAACTCCCGTCCTGCCAAGTGGAACGTAGGATAAGGCTGAGGCTCACGCGTCAGCGGCGTATGAAACGTCACCACGTCAGCCCTTTCAGCCACCTCGTCAAGCCCCACAAAGTCTGGTCCCGACGCCCCCTCGTGCGCGGCACGCAGCGGGTCGCAAAGCAGCACCTCCTTAAATCCCAGCCTTTCAGCCATCAGCAGCACCTGCGTGCCCACATGGCCCACACCCACAATGCCCAGCGTCAAACCGCCAAACACCGTGCGGTCAAGTTCACCGCGCGTCACCCGTGCCGTAGCAGGCAGCAGTTCACCCCCCGCGCGCCAGCACCCGTGTGCAGCCAGTTGCAGCAGCACAGCCTCAATATACTGTGCCACACTGCGTGCGTTACAGCCCGGGCAGTTAGTCCATGCTATGCCAGCCTCCTTCAGCCACGCCGTGTCCAGGTGGTCATAGCCAATAGTAGCTGTTGCAATAAACTGAACCTTAGAGCCTTCAAGCAGCGCCCTGTTGCAGTGCGTGCGAGTGCGCACAATCAGCGCATCAGCGTCACGCACATCATCGGGCCCGATTTCAGCCCCCGCCTTATACGTCACATCACCCAGCAGTTCGGCATAGCCGTGCATAAAGGGTATTTTAGAGTCAATGACCAGTTTCATGTCCTTACGTCTGTTGTAGTAAAGGCCATTGCTGCCAGCATTCGCGCAGCAATGGCCTTGTTCAAATCATTATTCAATGTCACACTTATGGTATGGCATCAATATCCTTTTGAGGCAGTCCTGTCAGCTTTTCTATCAAGTCATAACCCAGGCCCTCCCTTTTCATTTCGCTAACCATTTTGTTGAGCGTCTCAACTCGTCCTTTAGCCAAACCTTTGGCCATGCCTTCAGCTATACCTTTAGCCATGCCCTCGGCACGTCCCTCGTCCTTGGCAGTATCAAGCGAGTTCTTTATGTCGCGGTAAGCCTTCAAGCTATCCTCATATTCCTTCAATTCCGTGTGGGTGAAACTTGCGATTTCGGCTTCCGAAAACAAGTGGTCAAACACCGCGTTGCGCAGGTGTGCAGGTTGCTTGTTAAGTCGGGCAAGGTTCTTCAGCACATATATCCATTTGTCATACAACGTGTCAAGCTCGTCCAGGTTCTTGTTGAATTTAGCTACTTCCACATACTTAAACCTCAGTTTCTCGTTGAACACCTTGTTGGTTTCCTTGTCAATCAGCGCCACATCATGGATGATGGAGTCTCTTGCAAAAGCCTCTTCGTGCATGTCAAAGTTGAGCAGAGCCACCACGTAGACGTGTGCCAGCTTAAAGTTCCAGTCCTGTCCCTTTGGAGCTTGTTCGCGTATGGGAAAGGTCGCATAATACAATGAGCGGTCCTTAAAGTAGTGCTGCTTTGCATTCTGCATCTCCACAATAAACTTCTCGCCTCGCTCATTCTCGCAATACACGTCAAAAATAGCCTTGCGTTCGGCATACACGTCGCCCACATGTTCGCTGTTCAGAAAGTGCACATCTTTCACCACCTCCTCACCATTAAAAAGCGAGTTAAGGAAACTTATCAGCAAGTCCTTGTTAGGCAGCGTGCCGAAAATGCGCTTAAATCCAAAGTCTGTAAGAAGACTTATATAACGTTCCTCAGTATATCTCATAATTTGGGTTAGGGGGTTAAGAGGTTAGAGGTAGGGTATTCAAAATCGGCATCAAAAGCGCGACCGTTTTTGGAGCATTTTAAGTTGCCTGGAACACGCTGCAAAAAACGCAAGCACTAATGGGGGCGACGCGTCTCGCGTCGGGATAGAGAAAGGAGGAAAATACAAACTATACTAAATAATAGCTGCATCTTTTCCCGACGCGAGACGCGTCGCCCCCATTAGAGGTAGCGTTCGGTGCTTGAGTCCGTTCGCATGTTACTTTCCACCGAACAGCCATAACAACGAATAGAATTCCCCAAAACGACACCATAGGCTCGGGGGTAGCGGGTTAAGAGGTTCGAGGGTTAAGAGGTTAGGGGGTAAAAGATTACCATAACCTGCCTAACACACAAAGGTTACTTTATAACCTCATAACCTTATAACCTCAAAACCTCTCATAACCTTGCTTCCTCAATGCCTCTGGCGGCGTACAGAGTAGCCACCGCCCGACGATTTGCCGGTTGAAGCCTTAGGCTGGCGTGATTTCGTCTTGGCCGGTTTGCTCTGCTTCGTAGAGCTGCCAGACGACACCTTAGTAGAGCTTGTGCGGCGCGTGCTCGACGTGCGACGCGAAGTAGATGTGCGCCGGCTTGTGCGCGAAGCCTTGCCAGCCGCAGCTAACGAGTCTGCCGCCGCCTGCGCCAACGAGTCGGCACGCAGCTTGGCATAATAAGCACTGTCGCGTCCGTAAACGTGCTCCTGCACATCAACCAGCTGCTTCTCAATGCGCTTCTGTTCGCGAATAACCGCAGAGTCGTCCGTGCAATAGTTCGACAGCAAGCGGTCCTGCAAATTCACAGCCTTGTAAATGTCGCCCTTGTAACACTTCATTGTAAAAAAGTCGTCGGCCGACATCATAGCCGCATTATTCAGCGACGAGCCCATCAGCATCAGCTTGCCCAGATAAGGCGCAATGTCACTCATCTTCACCCAGAACATGGGGTACTGCGCCAGTTCGCCGCCAAAGTCAGCATCGCCGCGTTTCAGCACAGGGCAGAGCGCCGTCACCTGACTGCGGAAAGTAGCCGTATGCTGGTCGTAGTAAGTACTCTCCTTTACAAAGTAAGCCTTCACCTCGTCCGACGGAATGTCAGCATCGTTCACACGCACCTTGTCACCCTTCGACTCGTAAAAGATGTGGTAGCGGTCCATCAACTGCTTGGCCGTCACCTCGTTCTTGGCCGAAAAGTCCTCGTTGCCGTCAAGTTTATAGTCGTAAGCCTTGATTTGCTTGCGCAGCAGCAACTTAAACAAGTACGTAAACAAATTCTCGCGTCCGTCCTGCGGCGTGGTAGGGTAGTAGAGCACCGCATTCTGTTCCTTGCTCAAGTCGATGGTGCGGTACAAGTCGCGTCGCCAGGCCGCATCAGCCGGCATGGTCTGTGCGGTCGGAAACTCGCGGTATGCGCTGCCTTGCGGCGCGTTGAGTTGTTGTTCCTGTCGAGCCTGCTGTTCAGCGCGCCGGCGTGGCGGCTGAGCCTGGGCCACATCAGCATAAGCTGTAGCACAGAGCAGCAGTACAAGGGCAAATATCTTTTTCATGAGGTTGTGTTAATTTACTATCACTTCGAGACTACCGTTAAGGTTGCGCGCAATGCCGTCGGGACCGATGGCACGCACCTTCGATATGTAGAAACGCTGGCCGCGGCGCAGCTCGCGCATCAAGTTACGTTGGTTCTCGGTAAAGTTGGCACCCGCCGAGGGTTCGGGGCGGAAGTTGCCCATGCGGTCGGCAAACACCGTTTCAAAACTCAGCACCCTGAACGGGATATTGAGCAACCCGTCGTCAATGGCAGCCCCCAAGCCATGAGCACCAATAATGCTCCCCTTGGCTATGCGGCCACCCCTAAAGCGGTCGGCTCCCACCTGTATAAAGGCCGTCGGGTCGGGCAGTTTGCGCACCTGGAAGGTAAACTGGCCCATATTCTGCGCCTTGCCGTTCACCGTGCCGCTCACCGTAAAGGTCACGTGTTCGCCCACCTTGGCCGGACGTGCCGTATACTTGCCAGGGCCGCGCTGCACAAGCGAGCCGCCCGTCATGGTCAAGTGCACACCAGCATTGCCGCCCGCAGCCGTCACACTGATGGGGTTGTCAAAGCCCGCATAGAGCACATTCATCAAGTCGGCCGCCACCGTGGCACCAGTGGGCGGTGCTATCACATTATACTTCTGCGTAAAGTTGCGGCGTATCACATCGCCCGCAGCATTAGGCATCAGTATGTAGCCCGAAAAACTGTACTGGCCCGGGCCACCCACCGTAAAGTTGTAAGAGCCGTCGGCCGCAATGCGCCGGCCGTTCACATATATCTCGGGGCGCTGCGTCGTGTCAACAGCCGCCATAAATATCTTAGAGCGGAACTGCTCGCCGGGGTACAGCGTGGTAGCCTCGGCCGACACATAGGCGTTAAGCTGGTTCACGCGGATATCCTTCAAGTCGATGTTAGCCAGCAGCGTGTGCACCACCTCGTTCTCAGCCTTGCGCACATCACTCTGCAGCTTGGCCAGCATCGTCACCGCAGCCACCGAGGGCATCTCCTCAAACATATATTGCTGCCAGTTCTTGCCCACCGTGTTCTCGTTGCGGGGCACATCAGTCGACAGGTTCGAGGCAATGATAGCCTTTTGCCGAGGGTCGGTCACGAGGGCCAGAATGCGGTTGCGGAACGAGTTGATGGCATCGAACAGCTGTTTGCCCTTGCCCCGTGCCGGAGCCAGCATCACGCGGTTAGAGCCCTCAAGGTCCTCCTTATTCTGCAAGTTGTCGGGGTCAGCGTCCTTGCCGTCAGCCTCACGGGCAATGGCCATACGCAGTTCGCCGGCAAAGTTGTATAGCGAGTCGCTCATACGTTTCACCTCCATGGCCTTGTCGTACCATGGCTTCACCTTTGCCGGATTACCCTTCATGGCCTCGGCAAAGTCAGCGTAGAGCGCTTGGTTCTCCTTCATGGCATTGCCAGTGGTGCGCTTCAGGCTCTCGCCAATCATGGTGAAGCCCTTCAGCACGTCACTCGACACATTGAGCGCCAACATAGCCATTAACACGATATACATCAGGTTAATCATCTTTTGGCGTGGAGATACCGGTCTTTTCTTTACAGACATCTGTAGTAATGTTATTATATATTCAAATTCTTCGCTTGGCGTGGGCAGGCCGCAATAACGTGCTGCAAGAAACGCAAGCACTAATGGGGGCGACGCGTCCCGCGTCGGAAAATAAAGTTGTTGCACAAGCGGATTCACCGGGGCGGGACGGGGCAGCTGAAAAATGCCCGACGCGGGACGCGTCGCCCCCATTAGTGCTTGCGTTTCCTATCATATTGACAGGTTAAAAAGCATATTTGAAACCAGGGAAAGCGCTGTTATGCCAGGGATTTGCGCTCTAATGGGGGCGACTTGAAACCAGGGAGAGCACTGTTATGCCAAGGATTTGCGCTCTAATGGGGGCGACGCGTCTCGCGTCGGGATATTTTCAGCATTTCAACCCATACCCCTCGGCGTCAGCCCTTATGTTCTTGCGGCCACGCGGACGTCAGTCCGTGGCCGTCCGCCGCGCAGCGGCCTTATGTCCTTATGCTCTTATGTCCTTATGTTTCCCGCGTTAGCGGCAGCCATGCCATGCTACGGCGTCAGCCCTTATGTTTCTTATAGTATGGGGCGCAGCCCCCACACCAAAGTTATGTTTCTTATGTAGCTTATGTTCTTATGTCTCCGCGGTAAGCGCAAAGAAAAGAACAACGTCACATCAACAAGCCACACAAACCCGACTTACTCCGCCTGCTTCGGCATATTCACCGCCATGGCGTCAATCATGCGGCGGTACACCCCATTAAGCTCCTCAATGCGTTTGGCCAGCTGGCGCGTCTCCTCATTGATTTGTTCGATAGTGCCCACCTGCTTGCTGATACTCTGAAAGTGCAAGTCATAAGTCTTGTTGATAGCCGTAAGCGTGCGGTTGAGCTGTGCCATCTCCTCACTGTCGTGAGCCAGACGTGCGCTCTGCTCGTCCACTTTGGTAAAGGTGTCGGCCAGTGTGCGCAACTTGGCAATGTATGCCTGCGTAGCCTCCTCCATTTCCGGCGAGAGCACCGCCTGTGCGCGACGCAGCAGCTCATCGTTTGCCAGCCGTATTATTTCGGCCAACCGTTTGGCCTCGGCGTCAAAGGGCTGGGCACCAGCCGGCGTGGCAGCCGCAATGGCAGCCTGTGCCGCCTCGGCCGCATTCGGTGCAGCAGCCGCCGTAGCAGCCGCCGTTTCGGGCGCAGCAGCAGTGCTACCCCCGCCAACGGTTGCCGTGGCAGCGGCAGCAGGTGCAGCGGCAGCGCCACCACCCACAAACACCACACCACTCACGCCCTGAGCCGCAGCCGCAGCAGGCTGGGCAGCGGGTTGAGCAGCCGCAGGTTGAGCAGCAGCCGCAGGCTGAACAGCAGACTGAGAAACCGCCTCATCAGCTGTCGTATCCTCAATGGTATCCTCGTCAGTGTCGTCAGCCTCCTCGTCGTCATCGGTCAAGCCGAGTCGTGCGGCAATCTCCTCGTCAGTCTCATAGTCGTGCGGCAGTTCCTTGCCAATCTCATCCTTGTCAAAGGGACGGTCAAAGGCCGAGAGGAAGAACACCACCACCTCGGTGCCCATACCCATAAAAAGCATAAAGTTGCCGCCCGGCAGGTGAGTCAGTTTGAACAGCGCACCAAGAATTACGATTGATGCACCCCACGAGTAGGCATAATTAAGGAACGTCTGTCCGGGCACACTATCCATCCAGTGTTGCAAGCGGACTACTATGTTAATCTTGCTCATTATTTCTTCTTCTTGCCATTGTTAGTTGCACTTGTCGTGTTAGCCTTCGACCTCACGCAGCGGAAACCGATGTACGAGCGCGGCTGGTTTTGATACTCCCACGTGCGCCATGCCGAACGAATGTACGACATGGGGTCCTTCCACGAACCGCCGCGCACACTCTTGCGCTTCAGCACATAGGGGTCCTCCTTGGCAGCGTTGTAAGCCAGTTGCGGATTAAGGTCGGCCATGGCGTCCACACCCGCCTCGGTGTACACCGTGCTGGTCCATTCCGCCACATTGCCCGCCATGTCGAACAAACCGTTAGAGTTGGCGCCATAGATGCCCACGCGCGAGGTAATAAGGTTGCCGTCGTCGGTATAATTGCCGCGGTCGGGCTTAAAGTTGGCATAGTAGCAACCGTCCTGGCTCTTCGACTCCATGCCCTGCCACGGATAAGGGTTACCCTCCTTGCCGCGTGCGGCATATTCCCACTCCACCTCAGTAGGCAGGCGGTAGCGCTGAATAAATTTGGCCTGTGGCCCCATGCCCTTGAGCAGATAGTTGGTGCGCCAGGCGCAGAAAGCCTCGGCCTGCTCCCACGACACACCCACCACGGGGTAGTCGTTGTAGTTGGCCGACGAAAAGTAGAGCTTCATGTACTGCTCGTTGTTGGCATTCGAAAAGTCGTTCACCCACACCGTCGTGTCAGGGTACACGGGCACGATGTAAGTGTTCAGAAAGTCGTAAAGGCTCGAGAGCGGCCGTTCGATAGTCTGTCGCACAATCTGTCCGTTATCGTCCACATAAGCCGTATCCTTCGATATCATCACCACCTCGTCAGGGTCGGTAGGGTGGTCAGTATTGAGCGAGCGCTCCTTAGGGTCGAGCCGGTATTTGCGCAGCGCGGCCTTTTCGTAGTCAAACACCTCGTAGCGGTAGTTAAGCTGTTTGGTGTCAATCATACGTGTGCCGTCAATGGGGTGCGTGTAGTACACACTGTTAATGGCGCGTTCCTGGTCCTCGTTAGGCTTGCGCGGCAGCGGTTTGGCCCAGTTAAGGTGCGGTTTCACGGGGTCGCCGTTTCTGTCCACCTCAATTTTGTACGTTTCATCGCCGCCATATTGCGGGTCGGCCAGTCTTTCGCGAATGATAGAGTCGCGCACCCACTCCACAAACTGTCGGTACATGCCGTTAGTCACCTCGGTTTGGTCCATCCAGAACCCGTCCACCGAGATGTCCTTTTGTGGTGTCACCGTGCCCCACAGCGAGTCATTCTTTTCGAGACCCACCTTCAGGTAGCCGCGTTTCACCTCCACCATGCCGTATGGTGTCGGTTCGTTAAACGAGGCACCGCGTGCGCCGGTCACCTCGCCGCCGCTCATCATGGCTCTGCCGCTGCCCATGCACGATGCCATCAGGCCGCACAGGGCAAGAGCCGCGAGTATATTTGCTATTTTGTGTAACATACAGTAGTTGTAAGTACTAATGGTGTTTATGTGTATTATATAGATATTGTGTGCTTGAGTTTTTATGTCTCCCGCGTCAGCGGCTGCCAGATCACGCTACGGCGTCAGCCCTTATGTTTCTTATAGTATGGGGCGCAGTCCCATACGCAAATTATGTTTCTTATGTAGCTTATGTTCTTATGTTTCCGCGGTAAGCGCTTCACTCCCCGCGCTATGGCGTCAGCCCTTATGTTTCTTGAGGCCACCCGGACGATAGTCCGTGGCCGTCAGCCGCGCAGCGGCCTTATGTCCTTATGCTCTTATGTCCTTATGTTTTCCGCGTTAGCGGCTGCAAGGTCACACTACGGCGTCTGCCCATTAGCACATTAAAGCATTGACATATTAGCACATTGCCATATTGTCAAGTTTCCTCGCTACAGCCACCTCACCGAACGGTGCAAGTTTCGTCCCTTCTTGCCAAGGTTAAGGTCCAGGCGGTAGCCCAGTGTAATTTCGTGCTGTCCGGCGCCCAGCCCCATGCCCGAAGTGTTAGCCTCGTACGAGTAGCCAAGGTCCACACCATGAAACATGCCGCCCACAAAGCCCGTCACCGAGTGTTGCGGACTGTAGCCAAGGCCGCAGTACAGCCGCTTCCTTTGGTGCGCATATTGCAGCCGCGCCGTAATGTCCGCCCTGAAAGCCGTGCCATCGTAGCGCAACATGGTAGAGGGTGTTATAGTAAATAACGGACTTCGCAACCGAATATTGTATGCCGCCGTCAAATTATATAAAGCTTTAACCTTCAGTTCGTTCGTTTCGCCCATTGTCACCGTGGGCGAAGTCACGTGTTGCATGGCCAGTCCCACCTGCCAGCGCCGGTGCGCGTAGTACAGGCCCACCGAGGCATCAAACTTCGATCCGTCAAGGTCAGTAGTGGGAAAAGCCGGGTCGTTGGCATCGCCAAGGTCAGCCTTGGAACCTTTAAGACTCTCGTTCAGCATGTCCGCCTCGGCACCGATGCTCAGTGTGCCGCCCCACAGCTTGAAGTGGTAAGCATACTGCACGCTGAACCGCTTGTGGCTGAACAAGCCGAAAGCATCGTTCATAAAGTACACCCCCACGCCGTGCCGTGTCTTGCCCAGCTGAAAGGCCATGTCTGCCCCGGCATACATGGTAGAGCCGCCGTCCTCGTAGCCCGCGGCATGAGTCTGCATGGCCGCGTTGATGTTGAGTTGCGGAGTGCGTCCCACGGTAGCGGGGTTAAACTGCGGTTCAACCAGCCAGTAGTGCGATAGTGCAGGGTCCTGTTGCGCCCATGCCACATTGCCCGTGGCCGCAAGGGCTACGAGCACACCTATAATATATATATATGTGTGTGTGAGGCGTTGGTACATCTCAGTTTAGTTGCGGGTGTCAGCTCTATTATTTTATAATTTTTATTGTCACATTTGGCACAGTGCTTTTTCAAGGTTATACCATGTGCGCTGCAAAGTTAATATTAAATGCCGAAGTATGTTGTGCGCGGGCGGATTTTCAGTTGCGGGAGTGCGGATTTTTTGTTGCTCCGTGTGAAAAATCGCTCGCTCGGCTCGGTGTGGCTGCTGTGGAAATGTGCTAATGTCGTGGCGTGGCTGGGCAGCCGCTAACGCGGGAGACATAAGGACATAAGAACATAAGGACAGAAGAACATAAGATAACGTTTGTGTTAGCCGCTTACCGCGGGAACATAAGAACATAAGCTACATAAGAAA
>ERZ1026886.1354-NODE-1354-length-10595-cov-3.298197_pt1 | contig 10595 bp, 7 predicted proteins | sample MGYA00380173_ERZ1026886 | MGnify/ENA primary metagenome ERZ1026886 (study PRJEB33269, sample SAMEA4719809) | human gut metagenome | biome: human-associated habitat; feature: organic feature; material: feces | place: Cameroon | collected 2013-10 ... | reverse complement strand
GTCGGCAGCGTCAGATGTGTATAAGAGACAGTTACAGACCACTAGGTGTTATTGGAATTTGAAGGCACGGTTAGAATTCACTGGTGAAGTGGAATTTGATGTGTTCGAAATCCTGTTGGGCCATTTGGAGTACATAACCTGAGTCTGCGAGGAAGACGTCGCGTCCCTCGCGGTCTTTTGCCATGTATTGGTATTTGCGCTTCTTGAAGTTTTCAAGTTCTGCAGGATCATCACTTTCAATCCAGCATGCTTTGTAGAGGTGCACCGGTTCCCAACGGCATTTTGCATTGTACTCATTCTCCAGGCGGTATTGGATGACTTCAAACTGTAGTTGTCCAACAGTTCCGATAATCTTGCGTCCGTTGAATTGGTTGACAAAAAGCTGTGCGACACCTTCGTCCATGAGCTGTTCAATACCCTTGTTGAGCTGCTTTGTCTTCATCGGGTCGGCATTCTCAATATACTTGAACAGCTCTGGCGAGAAAGAGGGAAGACCGCGGAAATGAAGCTGTTCTCCTTCTGTAAGTGTGTCGCCAATCTTGAAGATTCCATTGTCGGGAAGTCCGACGATATCTCCTGGCCATGCTTCGTCAATGGTGCTCTTGCGTTGCGCCATAAACTGGGTCGGTGAACTGAAACGTACTGTCTTGCCGTTTCTTACGTGAAGGTAGGGTTGGTTGCGTTGGAACTTACCTGAGCATACTTTGCAGAAAGCGATACAAGAACGGTGGTTGGGGTCGATATTTGCCGTAATCTTGAAGATGAAGCCCGTGAACTTGGGTTCTTCGGGGTCTACCATTCGTTCTTCTGCCATGACGGGGCGGGGATTCGGTGCAATCTTGACGAAGCAGTCCAGCAATTCCTTCACACCGAAGTTGTTCAGTGCAGAGCCAAAGAACACGGGGGCTACGTCAGCGTTGAGATAATCCTCATGGGAAAACTCAGGGTATACACCGTCAACGAGTTCGAGATCGTCACGCAGTTGTTTGGCATCGTTCTCTCCGACGTGCTTTTCAAGTTCCTCGCTGTTGATGTCAACAGCCACTTTTTCAGTGACTTTTTGTTTGTCGGCTGCGAAGAGGTTGAGTTGTTGTTCGAAAATGTTGTATACGCCTTTGAATCGTGCGCCTTGGTTTATCGGCCAGGAAAGGGGGCGTACTTTGATTTGCAGTTCCTGTTCGAGTTCATCAAGAAGGTCGAATGGATCCTTGCCTTCGCGGTCCATCTTGTTGATGAAGATGATGACAGGTGTTTTACGCATTCGGCAAACTGTCATGAGCTTGCGTGTTTGCGTCTCAACACCTTTGGCTGAGTCGACAACGATGATGGCGGAATCCACGGCAGTGAGCGTGCGGAATGTATCCTCGGCAAAATCCTGGTGACCCGGGGTGTCGAGGATGTTCACCTTATAGCCTTCATAGTCGAATTCCATCACAGAAGTTGTGACGGAGATTCCGCGCTGCTTTTCGATCTCCATCCAGTCGGAGGTGGCCGTCTTCTTGATTTTGTTGTTCTTGACGGCTCCTGCCACTTGGATCTGTCCACCGAAGAGGAGTAACTTTTCGGTCAGAGTCGTCTTACCAGCGTCCGGATGAGAAATGATGGCGAAGGTTCGCCTGCGTTCGATTTCTGTATTCATTAATAGGTGATGGTGATGTCAGTTTAGAATTATTGGGGTGTTCTAAGTGGATTAAAGCTCCTTGATGCAGTCTTTGAGTGCATCTTCCCACCAACGGATTTCAACTCCATATGTGTTGGCGATTTTCGATTTGTCGAGCACAGAATAGTGGGGACGGCGAGCTGGAGTGGGGTAGTCGGAAGTGTGGATGGGGCTAACGTGGCATGAGTTGATTCCTGCGAAGCGGTGGATGGCTCGGGTGAAATCGTACCATGAGCAAACGCCCTGATTGGTGAAATGGTAAACTCCGGGTACAATGCCGTGTTCGATGGCTGTGAGAATTACAGAAGCTAAGTCTCGGGCATAGGTTGGTGTTCCAATTTGGTCGGCCACGACTCCCAGTTCAGTACGTTCTTTGCCTAGTCGAATCATCGTTTTCACGAAGTTTGCGCCAAAGGATGAGTATAGCCAAGCTGTGCGGATAACCATCGAGCCAGGGCAAGTACGGATGACGCTCTCTTCTCCTGCAAGTTTGGTTCGTCCGTAGACCGACTGAGGATTTGCCGCGCATGTTTCCGTATAAGGTGTGTGGGATGTTCCGTCGAACACGTAGTCCGTGGAAACTTGAATCATTGTGCCTCCAACGGATGCAACGGCTTCGGCCAGATAGCCAGGGGCGATGTGGTTGAGCAGGTCGCAAAGTTCTAGTTGTTCTTCAGCTTTGTCAACGGCAGTGAATGCCGCACAATTGACCACCACACTGATGGCGTGCTTCTCAATGAAGGCGTACTCCTCCTTGCGGTTGGTGATGTCAAGTTCCTCCTTGTCTGTGAAGTGGAAATTGAATTGGCTGTATTTGGGTGCTAGTTGCTGGAGCTCGTTTCCGAGTTGTCCTTTGCATCCAGTCACAAGAATCTGTTTCATTTTTTGGGGTAAAAAGATGATTCCTCTTTTGTGTAGGATCTTTCCGTTGGAGGAAATCAAAATTCTATGGGTTCTTTTTTGTCAGCGAAATAATAGTCGGAGAGTTGTCCGAGGAAAGCTGAAATGTCGTGAGCAGCTTGAGTTGTTCCTTCGCTAATCGGTTTATGCTGTAGACGAAGCATCATGACGCCGTAGAGCGTGTCAAAGCAAGTCTCCAGTTCGCCTTGTTGTTCGCTTCCTCCGAATTTTTGCCGAAGTTCCACAATGTAGGGAAGTACTTTGAAGTACATTTGTTTATAATATGGGAACTTTTGCGATTCGAGCAGTTGGTGGTTAAGTTCCACAAGCTGCTGAAGAATGTTTTTGCAAATCTGTGTGTGTCCTTTTTCTTTAACTCCTTCGCTAATCATCATGTTGCAGATGTTGTCGTACCATTTTTCTGTCTGCGCTCTTTGTTCGGGCGTGAGTTGGAATTGGCTGACGTAATCTTTGGCTATTCGCTCGGAATTGAACTGGAAGGCACGGATGAGGTCTTCAACCTGCCACATATAGAGCAGATATTCAGCACGGTTTGTATTTTTGAGTCTATCAGCAATAATCATTGTGTGAGGCGAGTGTGGGTGACGAAGTGGTTTGTAGCTCTTTTTAATAAAGCGATAGGTTGAGCAATGTCATCAAGGCATAAATGATGGATGCCGCCAGTACGACCGAGCCGATTGTGCGGTTGAGGCGCATGATGCCCCTTACTCCGAAATTGCTTCTCATCTTGTTGATGACGTAGGTGAGCCCAAGCCACCAAAGCATTGCACCCGTAACGATGGACAAGTAGCCCAGACATTGTCCGAACCAGTTGCCTGGGATGACAAACGTCAGCATGTTGAAGAGGGCGATGAAAAGGAAAATGATAAGGGGGTTCGAAAGCGTGACGAGAAAAGCCGTGGTGAAATTATGCACCAAAGTGCCTTTGCTGTTGGAAACGGGACGGAAGCTTTTCCTTGGATCAGTCTTGAACATATAGATGCCGAAGATGAAGAGCATGACGCTTCCGAGGAGTTTGAGCCAGAAAACGTTGTCCTTGTTGTCGATGAAATCCATGACGAACGACATTCCGAGTCCGGTCATCAACGCATAGATGATGTCGCTCAGTGCAGCTCCTGCGCCAGTCACGATTCCGTAGTTGCGACCCTTTTGTATGGTTCGTTGGATGCACAGGACGCCGACAGGTCCCATTGGTGCAGAAGCTATGATGCCAACCAATAATCCCTTCAGGATGAGTAAGATAGGGCTTGCAAATTCTGCAAATATATTGTTCATGATGGTTTGTTTCGAGTTTACCGAAGCAAAGTTAGTAGATTTTGGGCGAAGTGCCAAATTTTCATTGAGTAAATGGGTTTATAAGGGGAGAGTTGTGGCTGATTCAGGTGTCCATAACGAATGGAAAGATGTCATGTATCAGTCATCGTAAAACGACGGTAGAAGGTGGTGAAGTTTTTTTTCAAAAGTAAAGGACAAATTCGGATTTGCAGCTCTTGGGATGAATACCCGGACAGATGGTCTGACGCGTGATTTTAATTGTGTTGGTAAAAAAATGTCATCATACGCATTCTCTCCCCATATTTTTTTGTACTTTTGCACGGTAATAGGCATTGCATAGACTTGTTGAGTGGATGTGATGTTGTTTTTTGAACCACATATTGATACAAGAACAGTATGGAACCTCTGAAGCATGAATGTGGCGTCGCCATGGTGCGATTGCTCAAGCCGCTAAGTTATTACGAAGAAAAGTATGGTACGTGGATGTACGGGCTTAACAAACTCTATCTGTTGATGGAGAAGCAGCACAATCGCGGACAAGAAGGCGCTGGCTTAGCTTGCGTCAAGATGGCGGCGGCTCCTGGTGAGGAGTTCATGTTTCGCGAAAGAGGCCTTGGTGGTGGTGCCATTCAGGACATTTTTGCCAAGGTTCAACAAAATTTTATCAGCTATTCATCCGAGCAATTGCATGACGCGGACTTTGCGGCCCGCCAAGTGCCCTTTGCCGGTGAAATCTATATGGGCCACCTCCGGTATTCAACCACCGGCAAGAGTGGCCTTTCGTATGTCCATCCTTTTATGCGCCGCAATAACTGGCGTGCCAAGAATCTTTGCATCTGTGCGAATTTCAATATGACCAATGTTCCGGAAATCTTCGATACGATTGCCGTTCAAGGTCAGCATCCCCGCATGGTTTCCGATACATACATTCTGCTTGAGCAGTTAGGCCATCGTCTTGACCGTGAAAGCGAGCGTTGCTTTGTTGAAGCAAAAAACAAAGGACTGGAAGGACTTGATATCACGCATTACATTGAGGATCACATTCAAGTGGGCAATGCCTTACGTATGGCAGCTCCCGTATGGGATGGCGGTTATGTGCTTTGCGGCGTGACAGGGTCAGGTGAAGCCTTTACCCTTCGCGATCCATGGGGTATTCGTCCTGCCTTCTGGTATCAGGATGATGAAATCCTAGTGGTAGCTTCAGAGCGCCCTGTCATTCAGACGACTCTTGATGTCGAAGCAGATGTTGTCAACGAGTTGAAGCCAGGGCAAGGACTCTTTGTCAACAAAGATGGAATCATTCATACAGAGCAAGTACTTGCCCCCAAGAACTATGCTGCCTGTTCCTTTGAAAGAGTCTATTTCAGCAGAGGTTCCGATGTCGATATCTACCGTGAGCGAAAAGAGTTGGGACGTACGCTTGTCGCTCCGATTCTTAAGGCTGTCAATCAAGAACTTGACAACACGGTGCTCTCCTATATTCCCAATACGGCAGAAGCAGCCTACTATGGACTGCTTCAGGGATTCAATGAATACCTCAACGAGCAGAAGACTCAGGAGATCATCAGTCTCGGTTCTCAGATCACCCCCGATGAAGTGAATCGTATCCTTTCGCGTCGCATTCGTGCAGAGAAGGTGGCATGGAAGGATATCAAGATGCGCACTTTCATTGCAGAAGGAAATTCCCGTAACGATCTTGCAGCCCATGTCTACGACATCACATACGGCTCGGTTCGTCCGGGTGAGGATAATCTCGTGGTGATTGATGACAGCATTGTGCGTGGCACTACGCTTCGTGAGAGCATTATCCGCATCATGGACCGTCTTCATCCTCGCCGCATTGTGGTTGTCAGCTCTTCGCCTCAGGTGCGCTATCCTGACTATTATGGCATCGATATGGCCCATATGGAGGAATTCATTGCCTTCCGAGCTGCTATAGCCCTTCATCGTGATCGTGGTACAACCGCGATTCTGTCGGATATCTACAGTCGCTGTAAAAAGCAGCAGGACTGGCCGAAAGAGAAGGTGGTCAACTACGTGAAGGAAATCTACGCTCCCTTCACCGATGAAGAAATCTCAATCAAAATGGCAGAAATGCTTCGCCCTGAAGGAGTCAAGACAGAAATCCATATCGTATTCCAGAGTCTCGAAGGGTTGCATCAAGCTTGCCCCAACAGTCCTGGTGATTGGTATTTCTCCGGTGACTATCCCACACCGGGTGGAGTGAAGCGAGTGAACGAAGCTTTCATCGACTACTATGAGAAAGCCTTCGGTGCAAAAGAAGGAGCGTAAAGGAAAGCTCTCACATTTGAATTTACCTCGAAACAAAATAATTAAAAGTAACCTTATACACATCATACATTCAATGCGCAACGTAACTCTGATCCTTGACGACGGTACGAAATTCCACGGCCAGTCGTTTGGTTATGAAACTCCCGTAGCTGGTGAAGTGGTGTTCAACACCGCAATGACCGGTTATCCTGAAAGTCTGACCGATCCCTCATATGCAGGTCAGCTCATGACCTTGACCTACCCACTTGTAGGCAACTACGGCGTACCTCCTTTCACATTTGAGCCCGATGGACTTGCCTCCTTCATGGAGAGTGACAAGATTTATGCTTCTGCCATCATTGTGAGCGATTATAGCGACCAGTACAGCCACTGGAATGCGGTGGAAAGTCTTGCAGATTGGCTCAAACGCGAACACGTGCCAGGTATCACTGGTATCGACACCCGTGAACTCACCAAAGTGTTGCGTGAGCATGGTGTGATGATGGGTAAAATCGTATTCGACGATGAACCCGACAATATCCCAACTGCTGAGTATAATGGTGTGAATTATGTGGCTCAGGTGTCATGTAAGGAAATTATCCGTTACAATGAAGGCGAAGGTCGCAAGAAAGTCGTTCTCGTCGATTGTGGTGTGAAGCACAATATCATTCGCTGCCTGATTCGTCGTGGCGTGGAAGTGATTCGTGTGCCTTGGAACTACGATTTCAACGAACTCGAGTTTGATGGTCTTTTCCTGGCCAATGGTCCTGGTGACCCTGACACCTGCTCTGAGGCCGTTGTCAACATCCGTAAGTTCCTTGCCAATCCCAACGTGCGTCCCTGCATGGGTATTTGTATGGGTAACCAGCTTCTCTCCAAGGCCGCTGGTGCTTCTATCTATAAGCTGAAATATGGTCATCGTAGCCACAATCAGCCTGTGCGTATGGTTGGCTCAAATCGTTGTTTCGTGACTTCGCAGAACCACGGTTATGCAGTGGACAATCGCACGCTTCCTGCCGATTGGGAACCCTATTTCATCAATATGAACGACGGTTCAAACGAAGGTGTGCGCCACAAGACCAATCCTTGGTTCTCTGCCCAGTTCCATCCCGAAGCATGCTCCGGACCTGTCGACACGGAATTCCTTTTCGATGAATTCGTAGAGCTGCTCAACAAATAAGGGGTAACACGCGTTTTCCCCTCTACCACCACTCTTCATTACACATACATCTGAAAGAAAATATGTCAACAATAAAAAAAGTTCTGCTCCTTGGTTCCGGCGCGCTTAAGATTGGTGAAGCCGGTGAATTCGACTATTCAGGTTCGCAGGCCCTCAAGGCACTCAAGGAAGAAGGAATTGAAACCATCCTGATCAACCCCAATATTGCAACAGTGCAGACCTCTGAAGGTGTTGCAGACCGCATCTATTTCCTTCCTGTCACCCCCTATTTCGTGGAGCGTGTCATCCAGAAGGAACGTCCTGACGGCATTATGCTCGCGTTTGGTGGTCAGACGGCACTCAACTGCGGTGTGGAACTCTTTAAGGGCGGAATCCTTGAGAAGTATAATCTCCAGGTTCTCGGTACTCCCGTGCAGGCCATTATGGATACGGAGGACCGTGAGCTCTTCGTTGAGAAACTCAATGAAATCAACGTAAAGACCATCAAGAGCGAAGCCTGCGAAAATATCGAGCAGGCCCGTAAGGCAGCCGCAACGTTGGGCTATCCCGTGATTCTCCGTGCAGCCTATGCACTTGGCGGACTGGGTTCCGGTTTCTGCGACAATGAGGAAGAACTCAACAAGCTGGCCGAGAAGGCATTCTCTTTCTCGCCTCAGGTGCTCGTTGAGAAGAGCCTCAAGGGTTGGAAGGAAGTGGAATACGAAGTAGTGCGTGACCGTTTCGATAACTGTATCACGGTCTGCAACATGGAAAACTTCGATCCCCTTGGCATCCACACCGGTGAGAGTATCGTTATTGCACCTTCCCAGACACTCACCAATGCCGAGTATCATAAACTTCGCGAACTCTCCATCCGCATCGTACGCCATGTGGGTATCGTTGGTGAATGTAATGTGCAGTACGCTTTCGATCCCGAAAGTGAGGACTATCGTGTGATTGAGGTCAATGCACGTCTTTCCCGTTCTTCAGCCCTTGCTTCAAAGGCAACCGGTTATCCCCTCGCATTCGTTGCTGCAAAGCTCGGTTTGGGCTATGGCCTCTTCGATTTGAAGAATTCCGTGACCAAGACCACTTCAGCCTTCTTCGAGCCCGCACTTGACTATGTAGTCTGCAAGATTCCTCGTTGGGACCTTGGTAAGTTCCGTGGCGTTGACCGCGAACTCGGTTCTTCAATGAAGTCCGTAGGTGAAGTCATGGCCATCGGTCGCACATTCGAGGAAGTCATTCAGAAGGGCCTCCGTATGATCGGTCAGGGCATGCACGGCTTTGTTGACAATCGTGAAATCACCATCGAAAATGTGGATGAGGCTCTTCGTGAACCGACCGACAAGCGTATCTTCGTTATCGAGAAAGCATTCGCTGCAGGCTACACCATAGACCAGATTCACGACCTGACGAAGATTGACCGTTGGTTCCTCCAGAAGCTCTATAAGATTCATTGCACGGATATGGAGTTGCATAACTGCACTTCAATCAATGTGCTCGATAACGCTCTCCTACGTCGTGCCAAGATTCAGGGCTTCACTGACTTCCAGATTGCCCGTGCAGTCGGTATGGAGAAGGATATGGACATTGAGAAGGCCATTATGGCTGTTCGTGCCCGTAGAAAGCAGGCAGGCATTGTTCCTGTGGTGAAGCAGATTGACACCTTGGCAGCAGAATACCCTGCTCAGACGAACTATCTCTATCTCACCTATAGCGGAGTAGGTCATGATATCCGTTTCGAGCACGACAAGCGTTCCGTTGTCGTGCTCGGTTCTGGAGCATATCGAATCGGTTCTTCCGTAGAGTTTGACTGGTGTGGCGTACAGGCACTCAACACCATCCGTCGTGAAGGCTATCGTTCGGTGATGATCAACTATAATCCCGAAACCGTGTCGACCGACTACGACATGTGCGATCGTCTCTATTTTGATGAGCTCACCTTCGAGCGTGTGATGGATATTCTCGACCTCGAGTGCCCCTATGGTGTTATCGTGAGCACCGGTGGTCAGATTCCTAACAATCTCGCCATGCGTCTTGATGCCGAGCATATCAATATCCTCGGTACCCAGGCAAAGTACATCGACAATGCAGAGGACCGTGAGAAATTCTCCGCCATGCTCAATCGTATCGGTGTCGACCAGCCCGAGTGGAGTGCACTTACCTCAATGGATGACATTCAGGAGTTCATTGGTCGTGTAGGCTTCCCCGTGCTTGTCCGTCCCTCGTATGTGCTTTCTGGTGCAGCCATGAATGTATGTTCCAATCAGGAAGAACTCGAGCGTTTCCTCAAGCTCGCTGCCAACGTGAGCAAGAAGCACCCCGTGGTTGTAAGCCGCTTCCTTCTCCATGCAAAGGAAGTGGAGATGGACGCAGTGGCCAAGGACGGTGAAATCATCGCCTATGCCATTTCTGAACATATCGAATTCGCTGGAGTTCACTCAGGTGACGCAACCATCCAGTTCCCGCCCCAGAAACTCTATGTCGAAACGGCACGTCGCATCAAGAAGATTTCCAAGCAGATTGCACGCGAGCTTCATATCTCCGGTCCGTTTAACATCCAGTTCCTCGCACGCGAGAACGACATCAAGGTGATCGAGTGTAACCTGCGTGCCTCTCGTTCCTTCCCCTTCGTCAGCAAGGTGTTGAAGATCAACCTCATCGAAATGGCCACCCGCATCATGCTCGGCCTTCCCGTTGAAAAACCTGCGAAGAGCCTCTTCGATTTGGATTATGTAGGCATCAAGGCCTCTCAGTTCTCCTTCAACCGTTTGCAGAAGGCCGACCCCGTGCTCGGTGTCGATATGGCTTCAACCGGTGAGGTAGGCTGTCTTGGTGAAGACTCACGCACAGCTCTGCTCAAGGCCATGCTTTCTGTCGGTCATCGCATCCCCAAGAAGAACATCCTTCTCTCGACGGGTAATGGCAAGCAGAAGGCAGAAATGCTCGCGGCCAGTGCTATGCTTCGCGACCATGGTTATAAGCTCTTTGCAACCCCCGGTACACATCGCTATCTTGCTGAAAATGGCATCGAAAGCACCGTTGTGTATTGGCCCAGCGAAGAAGGTCAGCAGCCTCAGGCGCTTGACATGCTCCACAACAAGGAGATTGACCTGGTTGTCAATGTGACGAAGAATCTCTCTACAGGCGAACTCTCCAATGGCTACAAGATTCGTCGTGCAGCAATTGACTTGAACGTGCCCCTCATCACGAATGCACGTCTCGCATCGGCCTTCATTCAGGCATTCTGCACCGTAAGTCTTGATCAGCTTGAGATCAAGAGCTGGCAAGAGTTCTGATCATCCA
>ERZ1026886.1352-NODE-1352-length-10605-cov-51.361896_pt1 | contig 10605 bp, 7 predicted proteins | sample MGYA00380173_ERZ1026886 | MGnify/ENA primary metagenome ERZ1026886 (study PRJEB33269, sample SAMEA4719809) | human gut metagenome | biome: human-associated habitat; feature: organic feature; material: feces | place: Cameroon | collected 2013-10 ... | reverse complement strand
TTCAGATTATGGAGCGACTGCACAAGGTGTTTGGCGACCGGCTCGGCATCTTCCATTCGAAATATAGTGATGCGGAACGTGTGGAAATCTGGCAGAAGCAGCTTTCGGGGCATCCTTATGATGTAATCCTGGGAGCGAGAAGTGCCGTCTTCCTGCCTTTCCAAAAACTGGGACTTGTCATTATTGATGAGGAACACGAGAATTCCTTTAAGCAGCAAGACCCAGCGCCACGTTATCATGCCCGCAGTGCTGCCATCGTGCTAGCCAGTATGTATCCGGAAGCCAAGGTGCTGCTGGGAACGGCCACGCCTTCTATGGAGAGTTATTACAATGCGCAGCAGGGCAAGTATGGACTGGTGGAACTGAAGACGAGATTCAAGGGCATCCAGTTGCCGGAGATTCAGGTGGTGGATGTAAAGGACCTTCGCCATCGAAAGATGATGACGGGTGCTTATTCGCCACAACTCTTGGCGGCGGTGAGGGAGGCTTTGAAGAATGGCGAACAGGCTATCCTCTTCCAAAACCGAAGGGGATTTGCGCCGATGATAGAGTGCAAGGTGTGCGGATGGGTGCCGAAATGCAAGAACTGCGATGTTTCGCTCACCCTGCATAAGAGCATCAATCTTCTGACCTGTCATTACTGCGGATTCACCTATCCCGTGCCTACGGAGTGCCCTAACTGCGGTAGTACGGAGCTGATGGGACGTGGCATAGGAACGGAGCGCATAGAAGATCAGATAGCCGAGATATTCCCCGAGGCACGTATCGCCCGCATGGACCTGGATACCACCCGTACGCGTAATGCCTACGAGCGACTGATCAGTGACTTCTCATCGGGAAAGACCAATCTTCTGATAGGTACGCAGATGATTTCAAAAGGTCTGGATTTTGACAAAGTAAGCGTGGTGGGCATTCTGAATGCCGACTCGATGCTGAACTATCCTGATTTCAGGGCATACGAGCATGCCTTCATGATGATGGCGCAGGTGAGTGGTAGGGCAGGAAGAAAGGGTAAGCGGGGACTCGTGATTCTGCAGACCAAGAACCCGACGCTGCCCATCATCAGCCAGGTGGTGCACAACGATTATGAAGCTCTTTTCAAAGGCATTCTGGAGGAGAGAAGAATGTTTCATTATCCACCGTTCTTCCATCTTATCAATGTGTTCCTGAAACATAAGAACGAGAAGATTTGCCAGCAGGCAAGTCTGGAACTCGGAAAGACGCTGAGGGGATGGTTTGGCGAACGGGTATTGGGACCGGATAAGCCAGCCGTGGCTAGGGTGAAGAACATGAATATTCGGAAGATAGTGCTTAAACTGGAGAACGGCATTGATCTGAAGAAGGTGAGGGAATACCTGAAGTATGCCCAGACGATGATGCTGAAGGACCCAAGGTATGGGGCTTTGCAAATATACTATGATGTGGATCCGCAATAATCAGACAGATGATTGCAGTGCAAAATACAAGCAATACAAAAAAAATGGCTATCCCAATCGAAAGAGAGGGATAGCCTTTTTGCATGTTTGTTGTTATGAACTTATCTTATTATGTTTAGGAAACATAAGTCTAATTTCTTATTCTACTTTTTCAACTTCTTCGTCTTTAGAAGTTGATGTCGAGACCTACCGCAAACACGTTGTTGTTACGGGTGTAGTCAGAGGTGTAATTGATGCTCTTGTCTGCACTGAGCTGAACATTCTCTGAGGTCTTTTTATGCTGATAGAATGTGTGGAAGTAAGCCACGTTCAAATCCATCTTCTTGTTGATGTGGTAAACACCACCTACTGCTACAGAGTTTGAACTGACAACGAACGACTTGTCGTCCATGTAGTCATCGCTAATACCATAGTTGGTATTCTGCCAACCGGTACTCAATGTAATCTTCTTGTTAACATCAATCTCGACACCTGCGTTGTACTCCAAAGTACCACGATCCAGCTTCTCCTGACGGTTGTTGTATGAAGTAGCGTGCTTGTCGTCGAACCAGTGGAAACCTACGTTTACTCTTACTGTGTTTACTGGGCTATAGCCTACACCGAGTGCCAGGTAAGCAGGAATATCACCAGCAATCTTCTTGCCATCTGCGTATTCGCCGATAGCCTCGTCGAGCTTGGTATCGAACTGGGTCTTCAACTGTCCCATTGCTCCCTGAATGGCAGTGTTGCCCAAGATAGCATCAGCCTTCTGCTCTGGCACACCGCCTGCTAAGTAAGCATTGCGGAGGTTACCAGGAAGGTTACCGATACTTGGTACCTGGTTTACTGACTTATTCTTCAAGCGAATGCGAGTCTTGAATTCGTATTTAGCAGCGAAGTTCCATTTGCCAGTCTTGAAATCCACACCAATGATAGGAGTGAAACCTACACCGCTCTGGTCACAGCTCAACTCGATGTTGGCTGCTGTTTCCTTTGTAGGGTCGAGCACCTTATAAAGAGGCATATTGCCAACCTTGATATCTTCTACATATCCATAGTAGTTGGTTGAAGCATAGACGCCACGTACGCCAGCAAATGCGCTGAAGTTGTCGCTGAACTTATAGGCTGCACCTAAAGAAAGACCATAGTAGTACTGACGACCGTGCATATAACTATTGTAGCTATACTGACCCTTTGTTCCGAAAGCATTCTTGTCTGTGAATACGGCAGGAACTCCATATTGTGAGGCCACCTTATCTACAGCACCTGCCAGCTGGCATGCTGCGATAGCAGTTTCGGCTACAATCTTCTCGAAAGAGCCCAATCCATCATCGAAGGTACACTTTCCGCCGCCACCTGTAAGGGCGAAGCCAGCCTGAAGAGACCATCTGCCTTTATTGTAGGCATACTGGAAAGAAGGGATGACAGGCGCAAACGCCTTACCCTTGAACTCGCGTGGAGTAGTAGGATTGTTCACATTGTTAGTGAACAGAGCATAATCATTTTCAATGCTACGTGTCTGGTAAGCCAACTGCCAGTTGATGGCAAGATGCTTTCCTTCACCCATGAATACAACGCCGGCAGGATTGTAGTAAACGCCGTCAATACCGATAGAAGCCTCACGGCTCATCATTCTGTTGAATGCAACATGCTGGTTGGTGTTAGTGAGCAAACCACCTGCAAAAGAAGGTGCTGCACAAGCCATCGCAATGGCTAAACTAACTAATTTTACTTTCTTCATCTTAATAATATTAAATAAAAACGTCCGCAAAGGTAACTATAATGTTCTATTTCGTCGTTAAAGATAAGTGTTATTTAAAATATATTAACGCAAAAACTCCTTTTTCCTGCACAATCTTGTAAAACTGTGCAAGAAAAAGGAGTTTTTTTGATGTTGGATAGAACATGGTTGAAGCGTTTAGCTTTCCGCCTTCTCTATCTTTTTTTCCTCGTTCTTAGCTTCATTCTCATCTATCTCTTCTTTCTCTTTACTCTTGGCATTCTTCTCTGCGTTTGCATTCATGTGAGGGTAAGAGATACGGGTATGATAGATGGCCTTGAGGCGTTCTGTCAGTACGAGCTTGGCGAGTGCAATGTCGCGGAAGGTGATAGGGCATTCCTTGAAGAAACCTTCTGCCACCTGCCCATCAATGAGTTTGTTTACCAGGTTGCTGATGCTCTCTTCTGTGTATTCATTGAGTGAGCGGGAAGCAGCCTCTACGGTATCTGCCATCATCAGGATGGCCTGTTCACGGGTGAATGGGTTCTGTCCTGGATATTGGAAAAGCGACTTATCCACTACTTCCGTAGGGTGCTCATTGCAATAGTTCACATAGAAGTACTTGGTCAAGCCCGTGCCATGATGGGTGGTGATGAAATCCTTGATGATGCCCGGAAGTCCCACCTTTTCTGCCATCTTCAGACCCTCGGTTACGTGGCTGATGATGATCTGTGCACTCTCCAGGTCGCTCAACTGGTCGTGTGGATTCACGCCTGCCTGGTTCTCCGTGAAGAACACTGGGTTGGTCATCTTTCCGATGTCGTGATAGAGTGCGCCCGTACGTACCAGCAGACTGTTGGCGCCGATGCGGTTGGCAATCTCTGCTGCCAGGTTACCCACCGTGATGGAATGCTGGAAGGTGCCCGGTGCAATCTCGCTCAGGTTACGGAGCAATCCCTTGTTGGTGTTAGACAGCTCGAAGAGGGTGACATTAGAGGTGAATCCGAATGTCTTCTCGATGATATACATGAGCGGATAGGACAGCAGCAGGAAGATGCCATTCACGGTGAAATAGGTGTACATGCTGCGGTCGATGTTGAACACCTGGTTATCCTGCATCAGCTGAAGGGCGAGATAGACCACGCCACTGCTGAAAGTTACCAGCAAGGCTGTGATGAATATCTGTGATCGCTTGGAGAGTTCACGCAGGCTATAGATGGCCACCAGGCCGGATGCCAGTTGCACGATGATGAACTCATACTGGTATTTCACCGCTGCTGCACAGATGAGAATCATCGTGACATGACTGATGAAAGCCGTTCTTGAATCCATGAACACACGCACAAAGATAGGTGCCATGGCAAACGGGATGATATAGACGCTGAAGAAATTGTGCTTCATGATGAACGACACGAAGATAGGAAACAGCGTAATCATCGCATAGAGCATGGTGATGCTGCGAGGCTTGTCAAAATAGTCCTTGCGGAAGAGCGTGAGATAGCTGGTGAACATGATGACGAGGAGGAAGACGAAGAGCGCCTGACCGATGATAGTGGTGGTAAGTTCGTCCTCGGTGGAACTGCGTCGCTTCATTTCTTTTTCAAAAGATGTGAGCACCCGATAGTTGGAAGGGGTGATGACTTCACCCCGGTCGATGATTTTCTGACCGCTCATCACCATTCCGCTAGCCAGAGGAATGCTGCTCAGCAAATCGGTCTTCTCCGTTTCTGAGCGTTCCTTGTCGTATATCAGGTTAGGTTCCACATAGTCGTTGAGATTACAGCGTGACAGAATCTGTCGCTGTTCGGCTATTTGCTGGTTGAAGAAGATTCGTTCGTATGCAGCAATGGTTGAGTAGAACGTACCGATGGGCACGCTCTTCACGTTTTTTCCGCTGATGATACGAATCATGCTTGTGGAATCCTTGTAGATGCGATTATATTCAGGGGTACTGATGATGCCCGTTTTGTAAACCTGATGCAGCTGGTGGGCTACGAGGTTGACATATTCCTTGGGCAGCCCAGGTATGCCCTGGCTGAAATCGTGCATGAATCGCTGTACCTGCTCTTCGCCTACTGCCGGGTTTACCGTATAGTAGGGTTGGAATTGCTTGAGCAGTGAATCCTGTTCGTGCTTGATAGACTCGTCGGTCTTGTAGATAGGGAAGTCGAATGTTGCGATGACCGACCCATACATCCACGGTTTGCCAACATCGTAGCGGAACTGCCTTTCCTCATTGCGTGGCAGGAACCAGACAATGATGGAAACGGTGAAGAGGATGAGGATGGTTTTGGTGATGAAGTTACGCCAATAATTTTCCTCCGGATTATTAAATATACTCATATTGTAACGCTTTGTTTAGTCATGAATCACTATATTATTAATCTCCGTAAAATGGGGGTAAAAAAGTGCTCATTTGCTCCTGGTTTGAGCAAAAAGTCCACTTTTCTCTCATTAATTCCCATTCACAGTGCGAAAATACGAAAAAAAAATATTATAATCGCAAAAAAAGATGTAAATTTGCAGAAAAATTTAAAATTAGCTATAAAATAAGACATGACAGATAGAAAAGTAAGAGTGCGTTTTGCTCCAAGTCCAACGGGTGCATTGCATATTGGTGGTGTTCGTACCGCCCTTTATAATTATTTGTTCGCTCGCCAGCATGGTGGTGAGCTCGTGTTCCGTATTGAGGATACTGACTCTCATCGTTTCGTGCCTGGAGCCGAGGAATACATCCTGGAATCTTTCAAGTGGTTGGGTATCCAGTTTGACGAAGGTGTTAGTTTCGGTGGCGAACATGGCCCTTATCGCCAGAGTGAGCGTCGCGACATCTATAAGAAGTATGTACAGCAGCTCCTGGACAACGGTAAGGCTTACATAGCTTTTGATACTCCAGAGGAGTTGGAGGCAAAGCGTGCCGAGATTCAGAACTTCCAGTATGATGCTCATACCCGTATGCAGATGCGCAACTCTTTGACGCTTTCAAAGGAGGAGGTGGATCAGCTGATTGCCGACGGCAAGCAGTACACCGTTCGCTTCAAGATTGAGCCAGGTCAGGAAATCCACGTCAACGATATGATTCGTGGTGATGTGAAGGTGATGAGCGACATCTTGGACGATAAGGTGCTTTATAAGAGCGCAGACGAATTGCCAACTTATCATCTGGCTAATATCGTGGACGACCATCTGATGGAAATCTCTCACGTTATCCGTGGTGAAGAGTGGTTGCCTAGTGCACCATTGCACGTTCTTCTTTATCAGGCATTCGGTTGGGAAGATACCATGCCTCGTTTTGCACACCTTCCTTTGCTCCTCAAGCCAGAGGGTAAGGGCAAGTTGAGCAAGCGTGATGGCGACCGCCTTGGTTTCCCTGTATTCCCACTGGAGTGGCACGACCCTAAGACGGGTGAGGTTTCTTCAGGCTATCGTGAGAGTGGCTACTTCCCTGAGGCTGTGGTCAACTTCCTGGCGCTTCTCGGCTGGAACCCAGGCACAGAGCAGGAAATCTTCTCTCTTGATGAGTTGGTGAAGGCTTTCGATATTTCCCGTTGCTCTAAGGCAGGAGCCAAGTTCGACTTCAAGAAGGGCATCTGGTTCAACCATGAGTACATTCTCATGAAGAGCGATGATGAGATAGCCAATCTCTTTGCACCTATCGTAGCCAACAATGGTGTGGAGGAGACTTTGGATAGAGTAAAGCAGGTGGTACACATGATGAAGGACCGCGTGAACTTCGTCTATGAATTGTGGCCATTGTGCTCATTCTTCTTCATTCCTCCTACAGAGTATGATGCCAAGACCGTCAAGAAGCGCTGGAAGGAGTATTCTGCACAGCAGATGACCGAACTCGCTGAGGTGCTCGAGGGCATTGAGGATTTCTCTATCGAGGGTCAGGAGCCTATCGTATTGAAGTGGGTAGAGGACAAGGGCTATAAGCTCGGTGATGTGATGAACGCCTTCCGCCTTACTCTCGTGGGTGAGGGTAAGGGTCCTGGCATGTTCGACATTTCTGCCTTCCTTGGTAAGGAAGAGACATTGCGTCGTCTTCGCAAGGCAATCGAAGTTTTGGGTTAATTCACAGATATAAATATCTCTCTGGGGAATTTGTCTGCAAATGTTGCGGAGTATTCCTCAGAGAGTTCACGTATTTATAGATAGTAACCAATATAAAGAAATATCATGATCTATAATATCGTAATCTATTTTGTCCTTTTGGGCATAGCCATTGCTAGCTTATTTAATGAAAAGGTGCGCAAGATGTGGCGTGGCGAGCGTGAGGCTTTCAGAATCTTAAAGCAGAAGGTGGATCCTAATGCCAAGTATATCTGGTTTCATGCGGCTTCGCTCGGTGAGTTTGAACAGGGACGTCCCTTGATGGAGCAAATCCGCAAGGATTATCCTCAGTATAAGATTTTGCTCACCTTCTATTCTCCTTCGGGTTATGAGGTGCGCAAGAACTACGAGGGGGCTGATATCATCTGCTACATGCCGGTGGATACCCGCCTGAATGCGATTCGTTTCCTTCGCTTGGTACGCCCGGTGATGGCTTTCTTCATCAAGTACGAATTCTGGTCTAACTTCCTTCATATCCTGAAGCATCGCAATATTCCTACTTATAGTGTGAGCAGTATCTTCCGCGAGGATCAGGTGTTCTTCAAGTGGTATGGCAGGAGTTATGCTGGTGTATTGAAGTGCTTCACCCGTTTCTTTGTGCAGAACGAGGAGAGCAAGCGATTGCTGGAAAGCATCGGAATCAAGGATGTGGATGTAGTAGGCGATACCCGTTTCGACCGTGTACTCCAGATTAAGCAGGCGGCTAAGCATCTGCCTATCTGCGAAGCTTTCAGAAACGGTGTGGCTATTTCGGCAGAAAAAACTTCGGCTTCTTCTGATGCTTCTTCAGAAAAAGCAACTTGTCAGGATTATAAGGTATTCGTGGCAGGAAGTTCCTGGCCTCCAGATGAGGAAATCTTCATCCGCTTCTTTAATGAGCATAAGGATTGGCGCCTGCTGATTGCGCCGCATGTGATTGCTGAGGAACATTTGAAACTGATTCTGTCCTTGCTGAAGGATAAGAAGGTGGTACGTTATACTCAGACTACTCCTGAGGAGGCTGCCAAGGCTGATGTGTTGATTATTGATTGCTTCGGATTGTTGAGCAGCATGTATAATTATGGTGATGTGGCTTATATCGGCGGTGGCTTTGGAGTAGGTATTCATAATACTTTGGAGGCTGCCGTATGGAATATGCCGGTTATCTTTGGTCCTAACAATAAGAAATTCCAGGAAGCTCAAGGCTTGCTGAAGTCGGGTGGCGGTTTCGAAATCAGTACCTATGAGGACTTCGAGGGCTTGATGGGCAAGCTGATGAACGATGAGGCTTTCCTGAAGCAGGCTGGTGATAAGGCTGGAGCCTTCGTAGCGAGTCTTTCGGGTGCCACCGGTAAGGTTCTGGCCAAGGTTACATTATAAGATATAAAAGGATTACATTACATTATATTATATAGTATAATACAAATAGTGTCCTATATATAAATAAAAGGTCTCATGGTTTTTGAAATCATGAGACCTTTTTTGATGTTTGGCATAGAATTCCATTTGTCTTATTCCATACTTGTCTTATTCTATGCTTGTATTATTTCATACTTGTCTTATTCTTTTTGCTTTTCCTATTTGATGATGCGGTAGTAATCCTCCTTGCGAGGCTTCACGGTGTGAGGATGTGCTGAAGCATAACCCAACGCCAGGGCGCCTACACCCATCAGACCTTCAGGAAGATTCCAGTCCTTCATCAGCTTCTTGCCTTCTTCTGATGCGAACATGCCGTCTTCACGGTTAATCCAGCAGGAAGAAAGACCGATGGAGTGAGCTGCCAGCATCATGTTGCCCAAGATGAGGCTGCCATCCTTTACCCCGTTCACATTGCTTTCTGGAGCCAGAACGATGACGATGGTTGGCGCTCCATAGTAAGGATCGCTCTCCACACCCATGATTTCAGCATTCATCTTGCGAAGCTGGGCGCAAACTTCAGGGTTCTGGACGGCGATGATGAAAGGCTCCTGGGTGCCATGACCCGTAGCAGCCCATGTGCCGGCCTCCAATACTGCCTTCAACTCTTCGTCGTTAATCTGATCTGCCTTGAAACGGCGGATGCTTCTTCTCTCCTTGATGGCTTTTAAAACTTCATTTTCCATATTATCTTGTTTTAAACATTGTATTTAGAAATCTTTTCTTCTTCGTTTCATTATGCAGGGCATCCGCTCAAATCCTCTTCATCCGTATACTGGCTGAGCACTCGTGCGATTCGAATCAAGCCCTGCATCAGGGTCTTGCGAGGACAGGCGATATTAAGGCGCAGGTAGCCCTGACCAGCCTTTCTGCCATACATCGTACCGCTGTTGACGAACACCTTGCCGTCATTCATCAGCTTCTCGTAAGCCTCGTCGCTAGATAATTCGAATGGCAGGATGTCGAGCCAAACCAGATAAGTGCCCTCAAGACGGGTAACGCGAACCTGCGGCAACTCTGAATTGAAGAATTCCTTTACTGCCTGGTAGTTCTCGTAGAGATACTGGTTCAGTTCGTCGAGCCATTCCTCACCCTCGTTGTACGCAGCCTGGAGAGCGATGACACCGAAAGGATTGACATCACATACCTCGTTGATGTTGATGGCACGGTTGATGCGGCGGCGCAATGCTGCATCCGGACAGATGATGTTGGCAATCTGAAGTCCGGCAATATTGAATGACTTTGATGGAGAGTTCAATACCACACTGTTGTCACGGCAAGCTTCGCTGATGCTTGCAAACGGAGTATAGTGATAGCCAGGCATGACGAGTTCGCAGTGGATTTCATCGGCGATGATCTTCACGTTATGCTTGAGACAGATGTCATTCATTCGCTCCAGTTCCTCCTTCTTCCAGACTCTTCCGGCAGGGTTGTGAGGGTTGCAGAGGATGAATGCAGTTGTCTTCTCATCTGCACACTTACGCTCGAAGTCTTCGAAATCTATCTCGTAAGTGCAGTTGCCTACACGCTTCAATTCATTTTCTTCCACTTCGCAGCCACTGTTCTTGATACAGGAGAAGAAGCAGTTATACACAGGAGTCTGCACCAAAACCTTTTCGCCTGGCATGCAGATTGCCTTCAGACAGCTGGAGATGGCTGGTACTACGCCTGATGTATAGAGAATCCAGTCTTTCTCGATTTTCCACTGGTGGCGGCGTGCGAACCAGCTGATGATAGCCTCGTAATAAGAATCCGGTACGAGGGTGTAGCCGAAGATGCCGTGAGCTACACGCTTCTGCAGGGCTTCGATGATGCAGGGAGCGGTCTGGAAATCCATGTCTGCTACCCACATAGGAATAACGCCGTCTTCCTTTACCAGATCCCATTTATAGGAATTGGTACCGCGACGTTCGATGATTTCATCAAAATTGTATTTCATATTTCTTTTCTATCTATGTTATT
>ERZ1026886.1344-NODE-1344-length-10639-cov-2.780990_pt1 | contig 10639 bp, 6 predicted proteins | sample MGYA00380173_ERZ1026886 | MGnify/ENA primary metagenome ERZ1026886 (study PRJEB33269, sample SAMEA4719809) | human gut metagenome | biome: human-associated habitat; feature: organic feature; material: feces | place: Cameroon | collected 2013-10 ... | reverse complement strand
ATACTATGAACAGCATAATGCATTTTGTGGACATTCCGGTAATCGCGAACAGCTTCGGCAGGAAAATGGAACAGCCTAAAAGTCCAATAACTGAACCTACCCATACACAGCCACGCAGCCAGTTGAATGGCTCACAGATTTTGAACAGAATCATAAATCCTACAATGGCAAGGAGCATCGTTCCTGCTGTGGAAATGTCTGTCTCTCCCAGTCCAAATGTCTGCCCAAAGACTGCCATGGCAGCTACCGCCAGTACGTCAGTCAGGCCGGCCGGCAGAGCTTTTAACACCACATTTGTCAGGAAATGTCCTTTGATCACATCTTTATTCGGCTGGAATGCCAGGAAGAATCCCGGAATTCCAATGGTGAACATGCTGATCAGTGAAATCTGTGACGGCTGTAATGGATAGCTCATCATAAATACAACCGAGAACAGGGACAACAGGAATGAGAAAATGTTCTTTACCAGGAACAGGCTGGCTGATCGCTGGATATTGTTGACCACTCGCCTTCCTTCTAATACAACTGACGGCATACATGCAAAGTTGGACTCCAACAACACAACCTGCGCCGCCTGGCATGCCGCATCACTTCCCGATGCCATAGCTACGCTGCAATCCGCATCCTTAAGTGCCAGCACATCGTTAACTCCGTCACCGGTCATGGCAACAGTCTTTCCCTGATCTTTCAATGCTTGAACAAACTGACGCTTCTGCCCCGGTGTCACACGCCCAAATACCGTATATTTTGCAATCGCATTTGCAATATCCTCATCTGTCTGAAGTGTCGTCGCATCAACATATTCCTCTGCATTTACAATACCGGCTTCTTTCGCGACCTCTGATACAGTCAGCGGATTATCACCGGAAATAACTTTGACTTCCACGCCCTGCTCTGCAAAGTATGCAAATGTCTCCGGTGCTTCTTTACGGATTGGATTTGCCAGAAGGACATATGCCATCGGCAGAACCTTTCCTGTCAATTTTCCGCCATCTAATGCTGCATCATAAGAGCCAAATACAAGTACACGATACCCTTTTCTTGCATACTCGCTGATATCCGGTTTGTAAGTATCATAATCCTCGCGGAGCACGAACTCCGGAGCTCCGATTACATAAGACTTCTCCCCGAACATGACTCCACTGTATTTTGTCACAGAAGTAAATGGAACAACCTTAGAGGCAGACTGTTCCGTCTTCTTTTTAAAATAATCCTTCAACGCCTCCATGGTGCTGTTATCGCTGCTCATGGCTCCCACAAAATCAGACAGAAGACCATTTAACTCCGGCATCTTCTCTGCATCATATTCCTTTGTCGGAATCATGTCTTTGACACTCATAGAATTCTCAGTGATCGTTCCTGTCTTATCCACACAAAGCACATTAACGCGAGCCAGCGTCTCAATACTCTTCATATCGTGAAGCAGAACTTTCTTATGAGCCAGTCTCATAGAACTGACAGCCAACGCCACACTTGCCAGCAGATATAATCCTTCCGGAATCATACCAAGAACTGCTGCCACCATGGAAACAATACTGTTTCGGAAGCTCTGATCATTAAAGAAAAATCCTTGTACAAACAACGTAATACCAATCGGAATCAACGCAATACCGACAAATTTTACCAACTTATCCAGTGAGCGGATCATTTCCGACTGCTCGCCTTTCTTCATAGCCTTCGCTTCCAATGTCAGCTTGGAAATGTAAGAATCCACTCCGACTTTATCAAGGCGTGCATGGCACTCTCCCGCTACCACAAAACTTCCGGACATAAGCTCCGCTCCCGGAGCTTTCGTAATCTCATCAGATTCACCAGTCAACAGTGATTCATTGACTCGCACTTCGCCGGATACTACAATTGCATCGGCACAGATCTGATTTCCCGCTTTGAATATTACAATATCATCCAGTACCAGTTCTTCTGAATCCACTAACGACTTTTTCCCGTCACGCACAACACTGGCATGCGGTGCATTTAACATGTTCAGCTTTTCCAATACATTTTTCGCACGAATCTCCTGCACGATACCAATTAATGTATTAAAAATAATAACTGGAAGAAATGTCAGATCACGAAATGAACCGACAAGACATAACAAAATTGCCAATACAAGAAAAATTAAGTTAAAGTAAGTACAGACATTTTCCCGGATAATTTCTTTCGTGGTCTGTGCCGGTGGTGCGACTGACACATTGCGCCAACCATCATCACGGTGCTGCTCCACCTGAGCCGCCGAAAGTCCCGCTTCGGGATCCGGATTATATCTCGGTGTCTCCCGGCGCTCTATCTCATAATCCTGCGGTTCTTCCAGAACCTCATGCTTTTTACGCAATGCCATAAATATTCCTCCTGTGTATCTGAAGCTTCAAGATATCTGCCCGTCATTTTCTGGCAAATCTTAGAATCTATCATACAATATGAAAATTTTTCCTTTATGGTATTTATTATACATCGAAACCCTTTCCCAGACTATGAATTCTTTGTTAAAAAATTCTAAGAATTCCTTAAGAAAAGAGCACCCCTGATTACAGTTAGGGACACCCTTAATCGCTGATAGGGGACGTAGTATTTTGGTATTTTACTACATCCCCAATTAAATTATTGTCTTCGTTTTATTACTTTTAACCTTGTGAATTCTTCTCTTTCTTTTTCTTCCAGCGCGTTGTTGATGTTGTAGACCAGATTCGTGTACATCGGTATGGTGATGTTCTTCAGAGCATTGGCACGTTTCTGTGTCTTTTTGATGTTCGTTGCCAGACGATATGCTGAGTTCTCGACTTCAGCCAACTTGATGGTCAGATTCTTTACCTTTCGGAATGCCTCCCTGGCGATATCCAGCGATTCTCCTGTATCTCCGAGTGAATAGGTCAGGTCATTCTGCTTTTCATCATATTTGATATGTGGAATCTCTGTTCCCATAATACTTCTGGTCTGTATACGAATGGAATCTTCAATTGGTACAGTAAATGCGAATTCCTGTACCCTGCTGATTCCCATCTCAATATTAGCGCGCTGCAGGCACGCATATGCCTGGGTAAATGTGGAATCTATCTCTTCCTGGATGCCTTTTGCCTCATCGATAAGTCCCATCAGTTCTTTAAGAAGTATATTTCGTTTTTTGTCCATCAGTTCATAGCCCTGATTGGCAAGTGCCAGCGAGTTTTTGGCAAGCATCAGATTTCCCTTGGTCGGAAACTCTCTTGGATCCATAGACTCCCTCCTTTCCCATTTTTGCAATATAGCAATTATAATGCAAGAATTCTGGCATATTTTCCAGATTCCCGCACTTCTAAATCATTTTTACGCTTCATTCTTCTTCGGATAATAGAAATCAATGAGTTTTGTATCGATTCGATCCAGTTCTTCTCTTGGAAGCAGTGCTAACAGCTCCCAGCCAAGATCCAGCGTCTCTTGAATGGTACGGTTCTCTGTTGTTCCTTGACCAATATAACGCTGTTCGAATTCGCGTCCGAACTCCAGATATTTCTTATCCAGTGGTGACAATTCATCTTCACCGATAACGGAAGCCAGGTTTCTTGCCTCTCCTACTTTTGCGTAGGAAGCAAATAACTGGTTCGCCAGCGCCTGGTGATCGTCTCGCGTATAGCCTTCTCCGATTCCGTCTTTCATCAGACGTGACAGTGACGGCAATACATTAATTGGCGGATAAACTGACTGTCCATAAAGATTGCGGTCCAGTACGATCTGACCTTCCGTAATATATCCGGTCAGATCAGGAATCGGGTGCGTGATGTCGTCATTCGGCATGGTCAGGATCGGAAGCTGTGTCACCGATCCATTTGCCCCTTCCACAATTCCGGCACGCTCATAAATTGTTGCCAGTTCACTGTAAAGATAACCTGGATATCCTTTTCGTGACGGAATTTCTCCTCTTGAAGAGGATACCTCACGAAGTGCCTCTGCAAAAGAAGTCATGTCTGTCAGGATTACAAGAATATGCATGTTACACTCAAACGCCAGATATTCTGCCACAGTCAGTGCTACCTTTGGTGTGATCAGACGCTCTACGACAGGGTCATTTGCCAGGTTCAGGAACATACACACATGGTCGGATACTCCGTTCTCATCAAATGTTTTGCGGAAGAAATCTGCCACGTCATGCTTAACTCCCATAGCTCCAAACACAATTGCGAAATCTTCATCAGAATCACCGCCCAGAGAGGCCTGTTTTACAATCTGCGCTGCTAACTGGTCATGTGGAAGTCCATTTCCTGAGAAAATTGGAAGCTTTTGTCCACGGATCAGTGTTGTCAGACCATCAATGGCTGAAATTCCTGTCTGGATATAGTTTCTTGGATACTCACGTCTGACCGGATTAAGCGGAAGTCCGTTGACATCACGTTTATCCTCGGAAATGAGTGGTCCCATATCATCGATCGGCTGTCCGATTCCGTTAAAGGTTCTTCCAAGCATTTCCGGTGATACAGTAACCTCCATCGGACGTCCCATCAATCTCGTATGTGTATTGTCCAGGGACATATTCTCGGTTCCTTCAAATACCTGAATGATTGCTTTGTCCTCATTCAGTTCCACAATACGTCCCATTTTCTTTGTTCTATGATCGACTACAAATTCCACGATTTCATCATAGAATGCGTCCTGAACTCCTTCCAGCACAACCAGAGGGCCTTCAACGCTGCTTAGTCCCAGATATTCTATTGCCATGATCTTGACCTCCTTCTATGCATTTTTCTCAATCACTGTATCGTAGAAACGGTCGATATCTACTTTGTACATATCTAATAATTGTAACTCGCCATTTGGCACATCGTATTTGATAGCGATAACTTTCTCAAAGATACCCTCTGCCTTCAAAACAGACATCGGCATACCTCTTGCCACCAGTTCTCTGCATTTCTTATAGAGATACAGAATAATATCCATCATACCGAACTGCTTCTTTAGAGATACACACGTATCGTCTTTGTGAAATGCGTTCTGCTGCAGGAATCCAAGGCGAATCACGCGGGCAATCTCCAATGTCAGCTTCTGATCATCCGGAAGTACATCACTACCGATCAGTTTTACAATCTCCATGAGACTGTTCTCCTGGTTCAGAATATTCATCAGACGGTTCCGATAGTCCACAAACTTTGGAGATACATTATCAGCATACCATGCACTTAAATCCGGTAAGTACTCGCTGTAACTGGTCAGCCAGTGGATCGCCGGATAATGTCTTGCATATGCCAGAGACTTATCCAGTCCCCAAAAGCAACGGATAAATCGCTTCGTATTCTGTGTGACCGGCTCGGAGAAGTCTCCTCCCTGCGGAGATACTGCTCCAATGATTGTAACAGAACCTACAGCTCCATTTAATGTCTGCATCATACCGGCACGCTCATAGAATGCAGAAAGTCTGGATGCCAGATAAGCCGGGAATCCTTCCTCTGCCGGCATCTCTTCCAGACGTCCGGACAGCTCACGAAGAGCCTCTGCCCAACGGGATGTAGAATCCGCCATAATTGCGACATCATATCCCATGTCACGATAATACTCAGCCAGTGTAAGTCCTGTGTAAATAGATGCCTCACGGGCAGCTACCGGCATGTTGGATGTGTTGGCAATCAGAGTCGTTCTGTCCATCAGCGGATTCCCCGTTCTTGGATCCACCAGTTCTGAGAACTCCTCCAGAACCTGTGTCATCTCATTTCCGCGCTCTCCGCATCCGATATATACAATAATGTCCGCATCGGACCATTTTGCGATCTGATGCTGGCTCATCGTCTTTCCTGTTCCGAATCCTCCCGGAATTGCGGCTGTTCCGCCTTTCGCCAGAGGGAACATAGTATCCATGACACGCTGTCCCGTCACAAGCGGAACTCTTGCAGAATAACGGTGATGCACCGGCCTTGGCACACGGATCGGCCATTTCTGCATCATGGAGAGTTCTTTTCTCTCCCCTTCTGTTGTCTCGATCACAACAAGTGTATCATTGATATGATACTGTCCGTCAGGTACGACACTGACCACGATTCCTTCCACATCCGGCGGAACCATACATTTGTGCACGATCGCATGCGTCTCCGGAACTTCTGCAATGATTGCCCCTCCCTGGAGTGCGTCACCTTCTGCAACCGTCATGTGTGTATCCCACAACTTATCAAGATCCAGAGAATCTACACTGACACCTCTTGTAATAAATGCGCCATTACTTGCCTGCGCAATCTTTTCCAGCGGACGTTCAATTCCGTCGAAAATATTATTGATAATTCCAGGTGCGAGGATAACAGATACTGCATCTCCGGTACCCTCCACAATCTCTCCCGGCTTCAGACCGGAAGTCTCCTCATAGACCTGAATCGTTGTCCTGTCCTTGTCCAGAGAAATAACCTCTCCTACCAGACGTTCTTCTCCTACATAGACCATCTCGGACATCTTAAATCCGGTCCTGCCTTTCAGATAAATGACAGGGCCGTTAATTCCATATATTTTTCCAGTATGTTTAGCGTCCACTGCCCATACCTCCTCCAAATGTGAACTTCTGATATTCTCTCTCCAGCGCGCCCTTAAATGCATAATCTACCAGAATATTTCTCTCTGGAATGACTGCACGGATTCCACCGATAAAGTCTTCTTTGCTGATACTCAATGTAAATCCTGTCTTCTCCTCCAGATACGCTTTCTTATCTGCGTCTGTCGGATTAACATAAATCGTCATCTCGCCGCGGTCAGAATATGCTACCGCTTTTTCAATATATTTTACCAGAAGATCCTGATATTTTTCCGTCTTCATATATGCAGACAGTTTTTCTTCGACTTCTTTAAAAAGCTGCTTTTTCAAACGCTTCTGGGCAGCTCCAAGCTCTCGCTTAAGTTCCAGCGCAGCCTTTGAATTCGCCATACCAAGCTGCTGCTTCACGCTGGTCTTTTCAGCCTTGATTCTTGTGTCTGCCTGTATCAGTGCCTCTGCTTTATGTTGCTCAAAGACATGGGTAAGCGCCTTCTTATGCTGTTCCACAATCGCATTCCCTTTGCTTCTTGCCTCCTGCATTGCAGATTCCTGCAGTCTTGTTATCTTCTCATCTACTGTCACACAATCACCTGCTTCCTATAGTTTTAATCCTATAGCCTCATTCACATACGATGTGATAAAGTCTTTTTTACGTCCGGTTCCGTGTCTGTCCGGAATCTCGATCAAAAGCGGCATGGTCCGCTGTAACTTAATCTCGTTGATAAGATCCGGGAACTCCCGTCCGAACCGCTCAGTCAGCAGAATGACACCAACTTCTTTGTCATTCATGGCATTTTCTAATTCTTCACGCAGTTCGTTTCTTTCATGTACAACGACTCCATCTACGCCCGCCAGTCTCAGTCCCGTCAGAGTATCGACATTATCACTGATCAGATACATTTTCATCTTATAATTTACCGAGGATCATGAAGGAGATGATCAGTCCATACAGACACACACCTTCTGCCAGTCCTACGAAGATCAGTGACTTACCAAGTGCGCTGGAGTCCTCGCTGATTGCTCCAAGAGCGGCACTTGCTGCACTTGCTACGGCAATACCGCCACCGACACAGGAAAGACCGGTTGACAGTGCGGCTGCGATATAACCAAATCCAGTTGCATTTGAAGCGGCTGCTGTTGTCTCTGCAGCGTATACCGGATCTCCGGAAAATAACATGATCGCTGCGATGGCAAATGCTCCAAAATAAAAGACAACATTTGCTCCAAGTGCACGTTTGTAACGTTTCTTACTTCTCTCTCCCTTAAGGAAATATCCAAATGGTACGATAATTCCAAGTACCAGTGCTGCCACCAGTAATAATTTTACAGTTAATGTCATGACTTCATCCTCCTACTCGCTCTGTTTATGAAATGGTTTGAATTCTCTTCCTGTTCCTTTATAAAAACGGCTGAACATCTCGTAATATTCCAGACGCAGAACCTGGATACCAACTACCAATCCTTCCAGTCCACAGACTATGATATTACCGATGACAAATATGATCCAGTTCGTGCTTCCCGCACTCGCTCCGGAGAGCATCAGTACAACTTCCATCATTGCCGCATGGCTCACTACAAATGCTCCGATACGCACATAAGAAATGGTATTGGAGAAGTAGCTTAACATGGTCTCGAACAATTCAAAAAATGCCTGTACAAAGAACATGACCTTGCCGCCTTCCATTTTCTTATGACGTTTCTCTACCAGATTTCCAAGTGGCTCTTTAAATACAAAGAGGAGCACCGGAATTCCAAGGAAAATCACAAGCATTACATTTCCCGGAGTCTTGTGTCCGGTCATATAAAGTACTACTGTCAGTACCAGGAATCCATAAAATACAAGTCCTGCCACACCATTGGTGGAGAATAACATATTTTCCTTATCGTGGGCTTTCGCCGAATTGATAATATTGAAGATCATCACCAGAATATTCAGTGCCATACCAAATGCAATGGCAACGACGAATACGGTGTTAAGCTGCCCGATAAACGGCAGATTCGTCATTGCCGATACAGGCCTTAACCAGCGGGCTTCAATAATATCTTCAAATCCAAATACGCTTCCGAACATAAATCCGAAGAACATGGAAAAAATACCTGCAATGGAAATAATTCCTGCCAGATTGATCTTCTTTGTCAGATACAGGATTCCGCCAATTGCAAAGAGGCAGAAGCCCTGGCCAAGATCTCCGAACATGGCTCCGAATATAAATGTATAGGTCAGTGCCACGAACATGGTCGGGTCCATCTCATCGTGAGCCGGAAGTCCGTACATCTTGATAAACATTTCAAATGGTTTAAATACCTTCGGGTTCTCAAGCTTTGTCGGGGGATCACCAAAATACTGGTCACGCTCATCTTCGACCATGATACTGATCTTATCGTCATCCTGGGTCTCAGCAAGAAGCGCATCTACATCCTTTTCACTCATCCAGCCACATAAGATATAGAACTCATCCCTCTCATCCTCACTGGTCACTCTCGCTGCAAGTTTACGGATATCAAAGTTGTCCGCAAGCTCCTGCAGTCTCTTTCTCGCTCCCAGAAGCTTGGCTGCATTACGTTTCATAAGTGCTGTAATCTTATCCTCATCTGCGTCAATATCTTTTTGCACTGCTTCAATATCCTGATCCAGCTTCTCACACGCTTCTTTAGGAGTTCCGATGTAAGCATCTGTCACGTCAATTCTCTCAAAGTGCAGTGCCCGGAATGTGTTATCTGCTTTCGCAATATCCGCATTTGCCGCTATGTAACAGCCATAGACAAAACCTTTGTCTTTTCCAGCCTCCAGAAATATGGCATTCAGACTGTCGGCCAGATATTTTTCAAGACGTCTGTAATAGTCAAGCGAAATGCGTCCGAACCGTACCTGCATGTACTGATACTGCAATGCTTTATGAACATCCACTTTCAACGCAGAAAATGGTTTCAGGACATTTTCCTTTCCAAGCAATTCTTCCTTCTTGAGCTTCAGCCTTTCTCTGTCTTCCACAAGTCCCAGATAATCATGATTCAGATCCCGGATCAGCGCCAGCATATCATCCTTTGATCCTGACAGATCTGCCCGAATTTCCCCGTCCTCCGGCAGAAGCTGTGCGAACTGCTCTGCCTTTGCAAGCGGATCTCTGTACGGATTCACTTCCACGAACGGCATGATATTTTCCGTCGTCTTAAGTTCTGTCACCGCATTTTCAATCTGCATCTCATATTTTGACAGATATTTCTCGCATACCCGGTCGATGTCATCTCTCGGACCGCTGATATTTAAGAATCTCATTTTTACAATCACTTGCTCTCACCTCCCAAGTATGTCAATATCTCCTGTCTGGTCAGTCCATAACGGATACACTCTAACGCTGTCGTCAGCTTGTCGATTTCCTGCTCCTTCAAGAATAAAAATGCGTGCATCGTTGCATCGGAGTAAGGATCCTTCTGCCTGTCAGATATATAGAGATCCCGTAAAATATCTTTGATACTCTTTTCTATGGACTGCCCCTCTTTCATGTGGACATGTGTTCCATAGTAAGTATTCTCAATCTGCTTTTTCATCTCTTCCACATTCGGTGCTTCCACGATTGCCTTAAATTCTTCCGTACTTAAATGAAAATGATATGGAAGCGTCAGTGCATAGATTTCTGCCGGAAGCATACGATAATACTGCTTCGCACGGTACGCCCATTGAATGTTCATGAGATCCATCTTGATTCCCACATCTCTTGAAAAACGCTCTCTGGATTTTCCGGAGAATACCTTTCTTCCCCGCCTCCAGTAATTAGTAAAATAGTAAAGCTCCAGTGCCTGATCGTAGTCAAATAATGTCGCTGCCCCGGAATCCCGGATTGGTTTTAATGCTTCATAATACTCACTGCCCCGTAAGTTATCCACAAGTTCGTCGATATTTGTGGAAGTTATCAACTTATCAATAGAAAGTTTTGAATATTTATCAAAAAATTCCTTCTTATAATCCAGGTCATAAGGCTTGTCATAATGGTTAAATACGATTCTCAGACAATAGTTGATCACACTGACTTCATACTTCTTCCAGTAAATCTTCAGAAATTTCTTCTGGTCGATTCCCGCAAACCGGAAGATTCTTGTGTAATCATTATACAGAGACTGATACAACATCTTCTCAATATCACCTCGATGAAGATGCGCCAGTTC
>ERZ1026886.1343-NODE-1343-length-10640-cov-4.137931_pt1 | contig 10640 bp, 7 predicted proteins | sample MGYA00380173_ERZ1026886 | MGnify/ENA primary metagenome ERZ1026886 (study PRJEB33269, sample SAMEA4719809) | human gut metagenome | biome: human-associated habitat; feature: organic feature; material: feces | place: Cameroon | collected 2013-10 ... | reverse complement strand
CTCAACGGCGACGACGTGCTCACCTCGTCGCGCATCGTGATGATGGCCCGCATCGACAATCCCGGTGAACCCCAGGAATGGACCCACTTCGTGGAGCCCTTCCGCCTCCTTCCCGGAAAGGAATGGAGCGACGAACGTGTCCGCACGAAAGGCTATGCCATTGCTGTCGTGGCCACTTCCAGCCGCCAAGGCGCTTACTTCAACGGTGCCGTGGGTTCCACACTTTGGGTGGACGAACTCAAGGTGAACTGGGAGGAATAAGGAACCTCGGACAATCAAAACTGTCACATTCTCTTAACTATCTGCGTTATGGATACAACAATTGAAACATTACCACTTAGTTTTCCTGCTGGAGATATGAAGCTGGTCAAAGAACTGGCAAAAAAATTCGGTTGGAAGTTAGGAAAGGCTAAGAAGTCGGGACTCGATGAAGCTATTGAGGATGTTAAGCATGGCAGAGTTAGTGCTGTGGGCGACATTGATGAGTACTTTAGACGGCTTGGTGTGCAATGAAATATACATTGATTGAAACGAGAAAGTTTCAGAAAGATGTAAAGCGTTGCTTAAAGCGTGGTTATCCAATGCTGGAATTAAAGAAGGTTTTGCGATTCTTGGAAGAAACAGGAACAGTTCCGACTTCCTATCGCCCTCACAAACTTTCTGGTATATATGACGGATATTGGGAGTGCCACATTAAGCCTGATTGGCTCCTTATATGGAAAATCATTGAGGGTGAACTAGTGTTACTTCTTATGGGCACAGGTACTCATTCTGATTTACTCTGACAACTTGAACAGAAACCCCCATCTTTGCAAAATATGAAACGACTTCACTCCCTCCTCATATTCCTGCTCGTCCTTTTCGCTGCTTTCGGACTGAAGGCCCGTGCGCAGAAGGTGCAGGAAGCTCAGGAAACGAAAGAAAACCTTATCAAGGCCGCCCTCAAGGGATGGCATGTGCGCATGGGTGCCGGTCTGGCCCTCGGCGGAACGTCGCCGATGCCCCTGCCCGTGGAAATCCGCGAAATCAATTCCTACGACCCCACGCTCTGTATCTATCTCGAAGGCGGAGTCGAAAAACGCTTCGCCCATTCGCCTTTAGGCATGATGCTCGGCGTACGCTTCGAAAACCGCGCGATGAAGACCGATGCCCGCGTGAAGAACTACCACGTGGACGTGGTCAACTCCGATGGCTCGGGACGCATGATCGGTGCGTGGACGGGTAACGTCAAAACGGAGGTCAACAACCGCTACCTCACTTTCCCCGTTCTCGTCACATACAACATCAACGACCGTTGGATGCTCAAGGCTGGTCCTTACTTCTCATGGATGCTGAACGGAACGTTCACGGGACTCGTCTACGATGGCTACATCCGCGACCAGAACCCGACGGGAAACAAAACGGAATTCTCCGACGGACAGACGGCGTCCTATGATTTCTCTGAAGATCTCCGCCGCTTCCATTGGGGCGTGCAGCTCGGCGGTGAGTTCAAGGCCTACAAGCACCTCTCCGTCAGCGCCAACCTCCAGTGGGGTCTCAACGGTATATTCCCCTCTGAATTTTCGGGTGTCACCTTCGCGCTCTATCCGATCTACGGCACCTTGGGCTTTAACTATCTGTTCTAAGCCCCGGAGGCTTAGCTTCCTCAGCGGGACCTTATGCGCATGAGGCCTGCTCCCCCTTTCCAACACAAAAAGAAAATCAACTATACTCTCACATATGAAGAAATTTCTACTTTCTCTCATGGCCGTCCTCACGCTGGGCTTCGTCCCTGCCATGGCCGACGACTATCAGGAAAAACTCGTGGTGACCATCAACGGCGAAAGCACGGATTCCATTCCTGCCAACATCACCGTTGACCATGAAACGGACGGCACCATCACCTTCTCGCTGAAGAACTTCATGCTCGTGGCTGGCGAAGACGTCATGCCCGTGGGCAACATCGTGCTCAAAGGCGTGAAGGTCGAAAAGGAAAACGGCTACGAAGCCATTTCCACCAATCAGACGATCCTCATCGGAGCCGGTGATGATCCCTCGGTGGCCGCAGAAGAATGGATGGGCCCGATGCTTGGTGAAGTGCCCATCGCACTGAAGGGTAAACTCAAGTCCGACCGTCTCTATGTGAACATCGACATCGACATGATGTCAACGCTCGGTCAGATCATCAAGGTGGCTGTGGGTCAGGACAAGGGTTTCGAACCTTCCGTTCCCGAGGCCACGGTGGTGCGTACCGACAACTATGCTGAAAAGCTCGTGGTGACCATCAACGAGGAAAGCACAGATTCCATTCCCGCCAACATCGTGGTGCAGCTTATGAGCGACAGCACCGTGACGTTCTCGCTGAAGAACTTCAAGCTGGTGGCTGGTGAGGACGAAATGCCTGTGGGCAATATCGTGCTCAAAGGCGTGAAGGTCGAACAGAAGGATGGCTACGAGGCCATCTCCACCAATCAGAGCATCCTCATCGAAGCTGGCGATGACCCCGCAGTGGATAAAAGTGAATGGTTGGGTCCCATGCTTGGCGAAGTGCCCATCGCGCTTCAGGGCAAGGTGAAACCCGAAAAGCTTTACGTGAACATCGACATCGACATGATGTCAACGCTCCAGCAGATCATCAAGGTGGCTGTCGGTCAGGACAAGGGCTTCGAAGTGCCCAAGGCGGTCATCGACAGCACGAACTACTATGCTGACAAGCTCGTGGTGAGCATCAACGAGGAAAGCACGGATTCCATTCCTGCCAACATCTCTGTTGACTATATGAGCGACGGCACCGTGACGTTCTCCCTGAAGAACTTCATGCTGGTGGCTGACGAGGGCGTGATACCTGTGGGCAACATCGTGCTCAGCGGTATCAAGCTCGGTGAGGGCGAGGGCTATCAGACCATCGCCACCACTCAGACCATCCGTATCGAGGCCGGTCAGAGCGACTCAATCGCTACAGAAGAATGGTTGGGCCCGCTGCTTGGCGAAGTGCCCATCGTGCTCAACGGTAAGCTCCGCAAGAACGCGCTCTATGTGAACATCGACATCGACATGATGTCAACGCTCCAGCAGATCATCAAGGTGGTGGTCGGCAGCGAAAAGGCTGTGACTGGCATTGCTGATGTGGTTGCTCCCGCAACTCCCGCCCGCACTTCTGGAGTCTATACGCTCAGCGGTATCCGCGTGGCTGACTCGCTCTCCGCTAAATTGCCTAAGGGTGTTTATGTGGTGAACGGAAAGAAAGTAATCAAATAAAGACACAAGAAACAAAGGTGTCGGAGGCGGACGATAAGTTCGCCTCCGATGCTGTTAAAACATTGAAGATTGAATATGAAAAAGTTTTTGATGATGCTGGCGCTGGGTGGCTTCGCTTTGGGGGCTTCTGCGCAGTATCAATTGCCCAATGGGGATTTTGAGGGGACTTGGAATAGTGTTACAGGATATGTGATGACAAGTGTGTTTAAGGGGAGTAATCAAACGGGCTATGTTCCTAATCATTGGAATTCTTTTATGGATTGTGATGGATTCTCTTCAACATTAAAAAATTATGCAAGAGGTGTGCAGGTGGAACAGTCATCTGAAAAGCGTCCTGGAAGTACAGGTATTGCGAGTGTAAAAATTATGTCGCGTCAAACGGTGAAAAAGGATGTATTAGCCCAGGGGAATCTCACAACTGGTAGAGTATATGCTGGATCTATGGATCCTAGCAATGAAGGTAATCATAATTATACGGATATTAATAATTCAAAGTATGGTCAAAAATTCTATGGTCGACCGGATGCAGTATCTGTATGGGTGAAATATGAGTCTGGTCGAGAAGGTGGACCGAAAAATGAGGATTTGGCTAGAATAAGTGCTATTCTTCATGATAATTATAAATATCAGGATCCTACGACAAATAGCAAAATAATTGAGCATAAGATTGGTTCGGCTGAGTTGAATTATGCTCCTACAAATGGATGGGTTGAAAAAATCATTCCATTTGAATATGTGTCAGGTAGTAAAGGAACTGAGAAGCCGTCTTATATTCTTATGACGTTGACGACAAACAAAACACCTGGAAAGGGTAGTGTCGGAGATGTGGTTTATATTGATGATATCAGTATGGTTTACTATCATGCTCTCTCTGAGCTTAAGTATGATGGTAAGACTGTGCCTGGATTTTCTGAAAAAACGCTAAGTTATGATCTTTCAGATGTGGTTTATGACGATTCTAAGTTGTCCTATAAAGAGAAGGGCAAAGGTGCAACCGTAAAGAAGAACTACGACGAAGAGACTGGAGTTCTCTCTATTACTGTGAAAGGCGATGACTTTTCTGAAAATCCAGCTAGCGTGACGACGTATACTGTGCAGTTTGCCAAGCAATATACCAATGGATTGAGCGTGAATGTTGATGGAGAGGTTTCGGCCCCCCAGCTGACAACTTACACAGTAGAAACAAAAGCAGATAAAAGTATTTCTCTCGTGCTCAAGAACTTTATGTTGGGCTCAGGGGAAGTTGCCATACCTGTGGGTAATATTGTGCTCAACAACGTGACAGTGCAAGGCAATCACTACACAACGGAACAGAAAATCTTCATCGAAGCAGGTGATGACGAGTCGGTTGATAATTGGATGGGACCTGATCTTAAAGAAGTCCCTGTCAAACTCGACGGTACGCTCCATGATGGTCGTTTGGATGCCACCATTGATATTAACTCCCCTGAATTGGGAGTCATCAAAGTAATCCTCGCCCCTCTCTACGAAGCAACCCCCGCCAAGGCTCTCACCATCCCCGCCGACGGTTTGGGTAACGTCACCTTCAACCGCACCTTCTCTAAGGGTTGGAACACCTTCGTGGCTCCCTTCCCCGTTACCAAGAAGCAGCTCGGCTATGAGAAGGCCAATACTCTCGCTTCCATCTCCACTTCTGCTGGCTGGCTGAAGTTCGAAGACGTGGCAGACGAAACGCTCGAGGCTAATAAGCCCTACCTCCTCTACTATAGCGCAGACAAGACTTTAAAGGAATTCTACTATGGTGGCGAAGTGCTCAGCACGACGGGTGACGTGAAGGCTACCGTAGCCGGTCAGGGCGGTGCCAAGGTAAGCATGGTGGGTAACTATAACCCCAAATCCTCTATCGTAGTGGGTAACTACCTCCTTACTGAATTATCAGGTGAAGACGTAATCGTAAAGGCTGGTTCTAAAGCAACGGTGGATGCCACGAAGTGCTATTTCACGTTCGAAAACGTGGCTGATCCCGCAGCGCTCTCCGTGAAGTTCGGTGGCGACGTGACGGGCATGGGCAACGTAGTGGCCGAAGAAACGGCTCCCCGTGCCAATGGCGTATACAACCTTCAGGGCGTGAAGCTCTCCAACGGTTCCGTTGAAGGTCTGCCTGCAGGTCTCTACATCGTAAACGGCCGTAAGGTGTTGGTGAAGTAATTCCCCGACAACTGATTCGCCGTTATCTTAATCAACCAAAAGTCCATTGCCCCATGCCTTTCGTGCATGGGGCAGCGGACCAAACCAAACAACAACACAACTAAAATGAAAACATATATTGCACCCTCCCTCACCACTTTGGAAATCAAAAGTGAGGGTATGCTCTGCACCTCCCTTCGCGTAAGCGATGCTGAATATGATGTCTCTGCTAAAAGCGTAAACCGCGGCGGTTGGGACTGCAGCAACTGGATGCCCGCCGAAGAAACTGCTGAAGAAAACGACAGCAAGAAATAAATCCCTCCTCCGTCTCTCAGACGAAGGAACAAGAATCCCCATGCAAAGCCCGCAAGGCCCTGCATGGGGATTCCTGTTTTTCTGCCGCGCTTCCTCCGTGGCAGTCGCAAAGGCCTTTATCCATCCGGATATGGGGACTTCTATACTAAAGAAAGATTCCAGTATGTTTCATCGTGGCTTATTGTTTGATGATGATGTCCTTGCCAATGCAGTGGTTTTCATCGTAGTCACGGAAGAAGTTGGGGCGCAGCTGTGCCGGGTCGCCCGTGAACCGGATGTTCTCGAAGGTGACGTGGTCGATACCGTTGCCGGGGGCACGGTTGTACTTGTCTCCGAAGATGACGGCCATGCCGATGAGGGCGCTGCTGTCAACGCGCTCCACGCGGATATTGCGGAAGCTGATGTCGCGAATCCAGTTTTTGTCACCGCAGGACAAGTTCAGGACGGCGTTTGTGCGGGCATAGAGAATGTCGCAGTCTTCAATGTTGACTTTGCGCAGCGTCTCGCCCACGTCGGAGCGGTCATCACCGTGCGTACCGATGTTCACGGGATGTGCCACGTCGGCCCAGAGTGTGGTGCGGCGCACAAGGATATTTTTCGTGCCGCCCCAGTACCACCAACGGTGGTTGTAAAGGGCGATGCAGTCGTCTGAGGTGCGCAGGAAGCAGTCCTCGACGGTCACGTTGCGGCAGCACATCAGGTCGATGCCGTCGCTCCAGCTCATGGCGGAGAACGACTTCAAATGACGGATGATGATGCCCTTCGACTGTCCGCCATAGACGGTATAGTGCTTGGGGTTAAGTACGGTGGGACCGTCAACGAGCACATTCTTCGAGAAGGTGATCTCGATGCCGCGCAGGGGATGGTCGATGATGCCGCGGCCGATAATGCGCACATTCTCTGCGTGGTCTACGATGAGACGCGCTTTGACCACGGCTCCCGGAGCCAGATAGACGGTGCAGTTGCTCGGTATCTTGATTTCCTCGCTGGGCAAGTCCTTCGGTTGGTGGATGCCGGGGGCGAAGTAGATCAGGCGTGTACCTTTCACGAAAACGTCCTGGGCATTCTTGCCTTGCCAGATAATGGCATTCTTTGACAAGTCAGGCTTTTCAGAGAAAAGCGGATTGGCAAACAGATGCAGATTATGCGCCTGGTCGCCATCAAATTCTATGCTCAGGCACTTGGGCTGTTGCAATGTGAATTCCACCGTATGTGAATCCACCTGCTGCGCCTTGATCCCATTTGACTGAGGGCGGACAAGGACGGAGGAATAGGGTTTTTTGTTTACCACCCTAACCTCCACCGGCTCGCCCATGTCGAACTCGGCAAACGATGCCTTGGAGCGGCTGGCGAGGTTCACCTGACAACTCAATACATCCAACGGTTGCCAGTCGCCATTGGCGGTTCGCACGCTCACCTCATAGTCGGCTGAACGTTCGATGGTCTTGTCCTCCGGCCAACGAGGGATGCTTACTTGGGCGCGGGTTGCCGTCATTGCCAGACACAGTGACAGCAAGATAAGAAATAGTTTTTTATTCATAGAGATTGTAAATAACAAATGTGTGGGAAGGAATGGTGATGTCCGAGACAGGACGGAGAGCGGGCTTGCCTCTGTGGCAGGTTGTACGGCATTGGGCGGGCCGATGGCGTTTCCGGCTGGCATGCCGGCTGTCAGGACGATAAGTAGGTCTTCAAAATTATTTTATACTATCAGCAGATGCTATTTTCACATTGAAAGCACGTTCTCGGGCGCATCTGTTTCCTTCGTTCTCAGTCACATAGCCCGCTATGTTCCTTCCCCCGAAGAAAACAGCTGCATCCCGATAACGCACTTTCAATGTAAAACTAATTTCGAAGACCTACTTACACATTGAAAGTGCGTTGTCGGGATGCTGCTGTTTTCTTCGGTGAGGGTTTCTGTCCCCCCCGATAACGGGGGAACTGAAGGGGCATATACTTAAGCTTATTTGATGAATACCTTTTGGTCATTCACGATGTAAATCCCCTTTGTCGGTTGCTGTACCCGGTGTCCGCTCATGTCATATATACTCCCCTTTTCCATGGGAGAGGGGCAGACAGCGAGGCTTATTCCCGTTTCCGTCTCATTCACCTTGCGCCCATAGAACTGTACTTCGGCGACATTGCAGCTTCCATTGTCGGGGCCGATGTAGCGGAGGTAGCGGTGACGCTTGGTGGTGCCACTGGGGGCAGTCAGTTTGGTGAGAACGTTTTCTGCGGGAGCTTCGGGAACAGTGGCGATGGTGACAGCATCGGAGAAGTCGGCAGTGTGGGCGACTTGGAACTTGCCTCCTGTCATGCGGGAGGGATAGCCGGAGCGTGGAGCGAACTTGACATAGGCGACCTGCGCCGTGTGGCGTGTGCCGAGGTCGTAGCCCACCCAGTCGCCGGAGGCATTGGCGGCATCATAGAACGTGTTGAGGCTTCCGTCGAGAGCGGCCTTGCCTGTGCTGGAGGAGTTGTTGCCATAGCTGCCGCTGGTGCCGATGATGGTGCCGGTGATCTTCACCACTTTGTCAGTCGTCACTTCGCGTGTGACGCTGGCCTTGCTTTCACCTTTGACGTTTGAGGCGGTGACGTGGTAGGTGTATGTGCCGGTCGTTGCTTCGGTGTCAACGTAACGGTTGGCGCGAGTGGTGGCGACGTGCGCACCATTCCGATAGATATTGAAGGAATCTGCATCAGCCACTGAATTCCACGTGAGTGTTGCTTCATCAGTGTCGCTCCATACAGCGGTGAAGTTGATGGGGGCGGAGGGTTTGGCGGTTGGAGCAGCTATGCTGCCTTCGAGACGAACGTGATCGAAAATGGCGGTGTAGGCGGTCTTGACACTGCCGGAGCAGGAGGCCATGCCGACGTAGCAGGTCTTGGGCATCGGGACGGTGGCGGATGTCAGCTGGTGCCATGTGATGCTGTCGCGGCTCAGGAAAGTGGTGAATCTGTTGCCCACGCGGCTGATGCGCATCCACAGCGGTGCACGACCGTAGTTGGTGCCATTGGTCCAGGAGGTGTTGCCGCCCGCCGAGGACCGGACGCAGGTGCGCAGCATTCTGTAGCCCTTCTCGCCGAGGGTGATGCCCACGCGCTGAGCCCCTGGCGCCAATGTGCCGCGCATCTGTATGCCCACCTTGTGAAAATCTTCGATGGTGGAGACGAGACGCACGGTCAACGTTGCATCGCCTGTCATTTTCTTGTAGAGAAAACCTTCGCTGTCGGCTGTACCGCCGATGTCCGTGCCTGCACCGCTAACGGTGAACGAGGTGTCCTGTGCCTCGACATAGCGTGCGCCACCCAAACTTGTGCCGATGGCAGCGAAGTTCCATGAAGGGGGGAGTTCGTCTATGGGTTCCGGAACGGTTGCACTTGCAGCTCCACTCTGCTCACTCGTTCCTGCGCGATTGATGAGTTGCACCTTGTAATGATAGGTTTTTCCCGGCTCGACGTCTTCGTCCTTGTATTCGTTGTTGGTGTAGTAGTCCCACGTCTTTAGCAGCGAGAACGAGGCGCCGTTGGTGGAGCGGTAGATCTTGAAGCCGCGGGCATCCTCCTGCACGGGGTGTCGCCACGAGATGTTGATACAGCCCACGCCCGCCTCGGCCTTCACCTCTTCGGGCTTCGCAGGTTTCTCGGTCATATAGGGCGACGATTCGGCATTGATGGTGAAGAGCAGCGTGCCGTGGTCACGGATGTCGGGACGTGCCAGCCGGGCTGCGATGCCGAGGTAGGGGAAGTTCTCTGCTTCGTCCAGCCGCTTCACCTCTTTGTAGTGATGGTAGACGGCTTCGAAAACACATGCGTCGGGTTGCAGACGGAAGCTGTTGTTGTGGGTGGAGATATAGTAGAAGGAGTAGCCGGTGGCGTTGTCCAAGCCGGAGCAATCCAACGGCTCAAAAGGCGTGTCGGTGTGTCCCGTGTTGTAGCGGCACCAGTATTCCATGCCCTTCAGCAGACGGTTGTCGCCCTCTCCGAACATGTCGTCGCCCTGGTTCCATGCCACGAGACAAGCCTGTGCGATGTCGCACAGCGTCAGTCCGCCGTGTACGTTGTCGCGCCCCATTTCGCGCATCTGTCCACTTGGTTCTATGCTGCCTCCGTACATCGTGCCCCAGTGATCGGTGTTCATCATCAGGTCATAGCCTTCCTGATACATCGCCTCGTCATCCAACAGCACACCGCCTGCCAGCACGGCCAAAGCGCAGGGTGTGTACCACGACGGGTGTGCATCCTGATATGTGCAGAACTTCCGGCAGGCTGGCACCATGATGGTGCGTACTTTTTCCAGGAACGTGTTGCGGTCTGTCTCTGCCCACCCTTCATAGAAGCCATCCTTCGTACGTAGCAGTTCGGCTGCCACGATGAAGGCGCGGCAGGGATACTGATAGAGTTCTGCAGAGGCTGTTTCCAGCTTGTTGCCCCACGCCGTGAGTATCTTGGCTGCACAGCTGGCGTAGGCCTCCTTGCCCGTCACGTGCCATTCGATGGCATTCAGCATCGCGGCATATGCATCTGCTGCTGCCCGTTGCCGGTTGCCATTGCTGCCGCCGATCTCCGTGGCGGCCTTGGCGGTATAACTGCTCTTTGCGCAAGTTTCAGCCTGCAACGCCCTCCAGCACGACTTCCACGGCTCATCATCCGCCTCCACATGTGCCTTGATGCGGTCGAGGTCTGTCTGCGAAAGGATGCTGCCGGGGTGATTGAACGTCCGTTGGGCTCCAATGCTCAATGTGAAGACAGTGAGCAACAGAATGAAAAGGGAAAAACGTTTGGTCTTCATTGTTTGATGCGTTTGTTGTTGGGTCGTACAGTTCCATGTTTCACTTTTCAGTACCTCTTTATGGTTTCAAAGCATTGAAGTCGTCCAAACTTTTCTGACGAAGATTCATTTGGAGCTTGAGCTCTTCCAAATTCAATCTTTACCTTTC
>ERZ1026886.1340-NODE-1340-length-10671-cov-36.284099_pt1 | contig 10671 bp, 10 predicted proteins | sample MGYA00380173_ERZ1026886 | MGnify/ENA primary metagenome ERZ1026886 (study PRJEB33269, sample SAMEA4719809) | human gut metagenome | biome: human-associated habitat; feature: organic feature; material: feces | place: Cameroon | collected 2013-10 ... | reverse complement strand
GGTCGGAAAACGAAAGTAGGAGAAAAACTACTTCGTTTTCCTCCTACTCGATTTGGGATATCATCAAGAATATCTTCGAGGATATCTTCAGGAATATTTTCTATTGGGATATCTCTTTATCCGCGGCTCCACCAATGTTTCTTCTTGGGAGCTTCTTGTACTTCACCCATCTGCTGCTTCAGAAGCTGACGGTAACTGGTGTGGTTGGTGATGATTTGGTAAATCTCACCCCAATCAGGTAAACCGCCTATGCCACGGTCGTCGATGAACCAGTCGGCTTTCAGCTTGCGCGAGAAGTGGTTATTGTTCTCTAAGCTCTCCTCAGGATAGTCTCTGTTTACTGCCCAGAACTCTACTCCGCGCTCTCTGCACCATTCCACGGCCTCGTCCAGAAGCTTGCCTTCGCGTACGCTCCAGAGAATCAGCTTATGATGGTCTCTAATCAACATCTTTAAGGTTTCTGTGGCGAATGGTAACTCTGTACCAATCTTTGGATACTCGTGGGTTACGATGGTACCATCGAAATCTACTGCTATTGTTGCCATGTTTTTTTTCTTTTCTTATTGGTATAATCTAAAAGGAATCTTTTCTTATTGGTATAATCTAAAAGAGTCTTCCTATATGAATAGAAAGACTCTTCTTCTGTTGTAAAGAACCAAGGTTCTTTACTTTTATTTCTTGATACTATTGTCGTTTGCAATGCCGTAGTGGCTGTTGCTGTAGTTACCATAGCTTCCATACTGGCCATAAGTACCATACTTGCCGTATTTACCATACTTGCCATACTTACCGTAGCCACCGTATGCGCCATAGTTGCCATACTTGCCGTACTTGCCATATTTACCCACTCCGTAGTAGAAGCTGTGCTTCTTCTGAGAGAGGTCGATGGCGTTGAGAACGATACACATGTTAGGCAACTTCTTCTCGGCATTCAAACCGTTGATCATGCCAAAGCTTGCCTTTGGAGTATAGTCTGCACGGCAAACATATACACAGAGGTCTGCCAAACGACCGAGCTGCAAACTATCGTTCACCAATCCTACAGGCGCAGTATCGAGGATTACGTAATCGTAATGTTCCTTCAACTGGTTGATGATATCATCGAGACTTGCTCGGGTAACCAACTCACCTGGGTTTGGAGGTACAGGACCAGCCATCAAGAGGTCGAGGTTGTTGTTGACACCCGAAGGAATAGTCTGCTTCTGGATATCCTCCCAAGTGTTCTGATCGTGTATAATCAGGTTGGTGATACCGATGTGGTGGTTGCTGATGCCGAACAACTCAGCCAGACGAGGCTTACGGATATCAAGACCTACCATGACAACCTTCTTGCCCAGCAAGGCGATAGAAATAGCAACGTTTGATGCCACAAATGTCTTACCCTCACCAGATGTAGAAGAGGTAAACATGATGACTCTCTCGTCTTTCTTGAGCATAAACTGCATGTTGGTACGCAAGCCACGGAAGATTTCCTCCATCAGGTTGTTCTTGTTCTGGTGAACTACGATATCAGCCTTTCCTTCCTTCTTGGCAGCATCACTAGCCATAGGGATATCTGCGATAACAGGGATAGGAGTGAGCTTGACTACGTCTTCGTGACCCTCAATCTTGTACTTGAAGAACTCGATGAGGAAGAGGATGCCGGCAGGAATAGCCAAACCGAGTACGAAGGCGATGAGCATGACGATAGAACTCTTAGGGCTAACCTTGCCCACGAACGAAGGAGCATCGATAATCTTACCCTTGTCGGCTGTAGCAGCCAAAGAGATAGAGTTTTCCTCACGCTTCTCCAAAAGCATCAGGTAAAGACCAGACTTCACCTCCTGCTGACGGCCAATCTGTGTCAATACGCGCTCCTGCTCAGGAGAGTTGCCAATCTGATTGTTGTACTGACCGGCCTGTGCAGCGATGCTGTTGCGCTGAATCTCCATTCCGAGCTTAGCCTGACGCATGGCTCTCTTGATAGAATTAACGAGGTCGTCCAACTGTGCTGTCAATGGAGTTACAGTAGGAGAGTTCTCGCTGGCTGAGTGCAACAGCTGGTTACGGTTCAACGCAATTCTGTTGTACTCGTTGATGAGGGCTGTAGAACTCTCGTCGGTCAAACCTACGTTAGATGGAATAGGCTGATACTTGTTTCCTGGCTCGTTCATATACTTGCCAAGTTCCTTGAGCAATTCCACCTGGGTGTTAGCCTCCTGGAGTTTCTGAGCATAAGTATCTGCATTGGCAATGGCTGCTGTAGCATTCAGCTTCATCTCAACCATCTTGTTGCGCTTCTTGTAGCTTTCCAACTGGCCTTCTGTGCTGCCCAACTCTGCGTTGATCTTCTCCAGACGGCTGTTGATAAACTGCTCTGTGCGATAAGCAATCTCGTTCTTGTCAAAGTTCGCCTGGCGATTATATACCTTGACGAGGGTATGCAGATAGTCAAGACCACGCTGAGGGTCCTGATCGTTCAACACCAACTGTGCGATAGTTGTTGTCTTTGAAGTCTGGCTAACCGTCAGATTGGCTGTATAGGCGTTGGCAACCTGTTCTGGCGAGTTGATCACCACTTTCAGTTCATCTCCATCCTCCATCTTGTATCTCTTGTTAGGAGTGAAGTAGATATTTCCGATGCGGGTGTTGATGGTAGCAGGGAGCTTTGCCAATGTCTTCTCGATGGTTGTTGGTTCCTTCTCGAAAGAGAAGGCATCGATAGGCGCAAAGTACTTACCCTTTACATGATACTGGTTGCCGTTTCTTGTAATGTTGAGCGTGATAGGTGCATTCAACTTCTTGAGACTCTTCTGGTCCAAGTCAACGTTGACTTCCTGCTCCTTGTACACCAATGAAGATCTGAATGTGCCCTTGTGATAGTAGCTTACATAAATCTTCATGTCGGTTACAGCCTGCAACGCCATGTCGTGTGCTCCGATGATCTCGATCTCGTTGTCGATACCATTAGAGTTTGTCATAAATCCCAAGTTGGCAGCATTCTGAATCATGCTGTTCATGCCTCCTCTGCTCTTGTTCTGGTCATCATCCTTGATGAGTACCTTCGTTGTAGTCTGGAAAGAAGGAGTCTTATACTTCAAGTACATGTAACCTAATCCGAGACATACAATCAGAGAGAGAACAAACCATTTCCAGTTAAGGATGACTGTGGAATAAATCAGCTGAAAGTCAATAGCTGACTTTTCCTCTTGTTCCTGAATACCATCCATTCCTAAGTTTTTGTTTTCTTCCATTATTTTGCTGTTGTATTATTTTGTTGAGCTTTATTAATCTATTTCTTTTCTCACTCAATATTTATTTGCCTTCAGCCAAATCCTTCAGATACTGTCCGTATCCGTTCTTCAGCATAGGTTCAGCCAGCTTCAGAAGTTCTTCCTTGCTGATCCAACCCTGCTTGTAGGCGATTTCCTCAAGGCATGCCACCTTCAGTCCCTGTCTCTTTTCAATCACTTCGATGAAGGTACTGGCTTCCGACAGGCTGTCATGTGTACCCGTGTCAAGCCATGCAAAACCTCTTTGCAGGGTTCTTACCTTCAGAGTCTTCTCTGCCAGGTAGTGTTGGTTTACAGTGGTGATTTCCAACTCGCCACGTGGACTAGGCTTGATGTTCTTGGCTACCTCTACCACGCTGTTTGGATAGAAATAGAGTCCTACTACAGCATAGTTGCTCTTTGGCTTGGCTGGCTTCTCTTCGATGCTGAGGCAGTTGCCCTCTTCGTCGAATTCAGCTACGCCATATCTCTCAGGATCGTTTACATAGTAGCCGAATACACTCGCCTGTCCCTGTTCGGCAGCCTTTACACTCTCATGGAGCAATCCGGTGAAGCCTGCGCCGTAGAAGATGTTGTCTCCCAATACCAGGCACACGTTGTCGTCGCCGATAAACTTTTCTCCGATGATGAAAGCCTGAGCCAATCCGTCTGGTGAAGGCTGCTCGGCATACTCAAAGTGTACACCCAACTCGCTTCCATCGCCGAGCAATCGCTTGAATCCTGGCAAATCGAATGGAGTAGAGATGATGAGAATGTCCTTGATACCTGCCAGCATCAATACAGATACTGGATAGTAAATCATTGGTTTGTCGAAGATAGGAATCAGCTGCTTGCTGATACCCTTGGTAATAGGATACAATCTTGTACCCGAACCACCTGCTAAAACGATTCCTTTCATATCTTTTCTATTTTTATATATTCTTTTTATGGTTTTTGTTCTCATTTTGATGAATAAAGAAGCCCTATACCTTATTATATATAGGGAATCTTTATGCCTTGCACTTTAGAAAGCGTTCTTGTCTGGGAAGATGATGCTCTTGGCTGTCAGCAGCATGATGCGGATGTCAAGCCAGAACGACCAGTTCTCAATATACCAGATGTCTCTTCTTACACGCTCTTCCATCTGCCAAAGTTCCTTGGTCTCGCCTCTGTAACCTGTCACCTGTGCCCAGCCCGTAATACCAGGCTTAGAGAAGTGGCGAACCATGTACTTGTCGATGAGCGAGCCGTAAATCTCGGTATGGTGGAGCATGTGAGGTCGTGGACCCACCAGACTCATATCACCCTTCAGTACATTGAGGAACTGTGGGAACTCATCAATGTTGGTCTTACGCATAAAGTTGCCGAAAGCAAACTTACGTGGGTCGTTCTTGGTAGCCTGTACTTTGTCTGCATCCTTGTTTACATGCATGGAGCGGAACTTCAAGCAATAGAATGTATTACCATTGAGACCTGTTCTTGCCTGCTTGAAGAAGATAGGTCCTGGACTCTGAAGCTTGATGCATAGAGCGATGATAGGGATGAATGGCAGCATGCAGAGGCATACCACACCACTTACCAAGATATCGAATGAGCGTTTGATAGCTCTGTTTGTCAAACGGGTGAGAGGCTCCTGGCGGTTGGTATATACCGTCTTGCCCAAGAACTTCTGCGAGTCGAGGTGCAACTTGTATTCGCCGAATTGTCTTGGCAGATAATAGAAGTGAATCACGTTCTTGTCGCAGAACTGCATAATCTTGATGATTTGATCTGAGTCTTTGTGAGATACGCAGCAGAACAGCTCTTCGATATCAAAGGGCGAACCGTTGATGGTGTTATTGAGTGAAGAAGTCATCAGGTCGTTGAGTTCCTGCATGGTACCCCGTCTTACCAGTCCTTCTGGCGCATTCTCTATATCCTTGTCGGCATAATAACCAGCCACATGGTAACCGGCAGCAGGGTCTTCTGTCATCAGGGCATACATCTCTTTGATGGCAGGGTCGTTTCCTACGAACACGGCGGTTCGGCTGTTGTATCCTTTAGATCGGTAGTATTTCAGTATGCTAAGCTCGCAGAGACGAGACAAAACCAGTGTAAGGTAGAATGAAGCACCAAAAATCAAGTAATGGCTCAATGGTGCTTTCTTACTCAGATTCAGTAATGCTAGAAACAAGAAGAAGACAATGGTTGTAAACGCAGCCAGGTAGAATGTTCGTCTTAATACTTGTGTATATTCAATCTTTCTAATGTGGATGATTGTAGAATAAAAGTATTCGCTCAACAACAATGAAGCATTGGCAACAAAAAGCGTGATTTTTGTTGCTCTATCTACATGTTCCGGCAAAAAATGTGTGTCGCAGTAGTATAAGCCTACCAACACACAGTTGAGGATGATGAAGTCTGCTACAATCACCAAATTCCTCACTGGGCTGTTTCCTTCGAATTTATCATTCATTCTCGTTCTTTTTAAAAGTTTATGTTTTGGAATCCAATTATTAATTTTAAAATCGGGGCAAAGTTACTAAAAAATATTGAAAGTGGGAAAAGAAAAAGATAAAAACTTCACTAAGAGTAGAAAAAATGTGGTTTAGAGCAAAAAAACATCCCTTTGATTTGCGTATTTTGCGATTTTATTGTATTTTTGCAGAACATTTTAGAACTTTAAAGAAAAATAAGAAAAAAGAATGGGATTATTTGCAAAACTATTCGGTCGCAAAGACGACGATAAGAAAGTGGGCGGCATGGAAGACTATATGACTCTGGTGAGTGTATATTTCCAGGCTGCATTAGCTTCACAATTAGGTATCACCAATCTGGCCATGTTGCCAGAGTTGCGTGTCTTCAAGACCAGTTTCCATGTGCCAACCGTCAACAACCGTCTTGGCATCGGCGAAAAAGCGCACGTCAGAAAGATGATGCGCGATATCTATGGCACCGATGAGAGCTGGTTTAAGGAAATCGATTCCAGCATTCGCAAGAACTGCCAGAAACTGCAGGATGTGAATGTTTATCTGAAGCAGTTTCAGAGCTTCAGCCAGGACTTGATGATGCTCATCGGCAACTTGATGAAGTTCAAGCTCCGTTTGCCTAGCTTCATGAAGAACACCCTGTATAAGATGACTGCACAGACCGTGGATGATATCTTCAACAAGAACGATTTCTCTGATGCCAGTGCCCTGAAGACCGTGGTGACTCTCCGTCAGCTCAACAGTCACCTGAAGTTCAGCCAGCAGTGGGTAACAGATTTTGCTTTCCAGGTGATGATGTTGGCCAAGAAAGAGCCACGTCCATCCGACGAAGATGTGGAAAAGGCAAAGCAAAAGATGGGAAAGTAATAAATAATACCCCAAAAAAATAAAAAAACTCGTAGAATATTTGTTTTATTCAAATTATTCTCTTAAATTTGTAGCCAAAAAGAAAATATCATGGGTGCTAGTGAGAAAACAATCAATACGTTTGCCACAAGGGTAAGGCAGATGATTCTCAAGTTTGAAGATGTCAAGCGTGAGAACGAGGAGCTTTATGCCATGGTGGAGGAGCGGGATGCCAAGATCAAGGAATTGGAGGATAAGTTGACTCAGGCAAAGCATGATTATGACAGCCTGAAGATGGCGAAGATGATGACGATTTCTGACTCCGACATGGAGAACACCCAGAAACGCATCGCTAAGCTGATTCGAGATGTCAATAAGTGTATTACGCTACTGAGCGATCAGTAATAAAATTCGGAACAATGGCAGATCAGAAGGAAGATAAATTACAAATCAGATTACATGTATATGATACTGACCTCACGGTAAGAATACCGAGAGAGGATGAAGAGTATTATCGTAAATCGGCTAAGTTGATTGACGAGATCGTGAATTCCTATTCCAAAATCTTCAAGGGACGCAAGAGCGACAAGGAAATCCTCTATATGGCGCTCATCGATGTGGCCCTGAGATACGAAAAGGAATCGGATAAGAATGATACCGAACCATATAATGATATTCTGAACAAACTGACTGCAGAGATAGAAGATACTTTGGCAAAGTAAGAATATTAATAATTATAATATATATATGGTAACAATAATAGCAGCCCTCGTGGCTCTCCTTCTGGGAGGCATTGTGGGGTATTTCATTTTCCGTTATGTCATTAAGGGAAAATATAATGAAATGATTGATGCTGCCAATAAAGAGGCAGAAGTAGTTAAAGAGAAAAAACTTCTCGAAGTAAAAGAGAAGTTCCTCAATAAAAAAGCTGAACTGGAGAAGGAGGTGCAGCAGCGCAACTCTCGTATTCAGCAGAGTGAGAACAAACTGAAGCAGCGTGAAATCTCGCTGAACCAGCGTCAGGAGGATCTGGGCCGCCGCAAGATGGAATTGGATCAGAACCAGCAGCGCATGGATAACGAGAAGAAACTCATGGCTGTGAAGCAGCAGGAGTTGGAGAAAATGCAGAAGCAGGAGCAGGCTAAGCTGGAGGAACTCTCTGGCTTGAGCGCTGAGGAAGCAAAGAACCGTCTCGTGGAAAGCTTGAAGGATCAGGCCCGCCTCGATGCGGCAAGCTATATCAATGAGATTATGGATGATGCCAAGATGAATGCTAACCAGCAGGCTAAAAAAATCGTTATCCAGACTATCCAGCGTGTGGCTACTGAAACTGCCATCGAGAACTCTGTCAGCGTCTTCCATATCGATAATGATGAGGTGAAGGGCCGCATCATCGGTCGTGAGGGTCGTAATATCCGTGCCTTGGAGGCTGCTACTGGTGTAGAAATCGTGGTAGATGATACGCCTGAGGCTATCGTTATCTCAGCCTTCGACCCTGTGCGCCGTGAGGTTTGCCGACTGGCTCTCCATCAGTTGGTAGCCGATGGCCGTATCCACCCAGCCCGTATCGAGGAGGTGGTAGCCAAGGTGAAGAAGCAGTTGGACAACGAGATTATCGAGACCGGTAAGCGTACAGCCATCGACCTCGGTATTCATGGCTTGCACCCAGAGTTGGTTCGCATCATCGGTAAGATGAAGTACCGTTCTTCTTACGGTCAGAACCTGTTGCAGCATGCCCGTGAAACCGCCAATCTCTGTGCCGTAATGGCATCTGAGTTGGGCTTGAACCCAAAGAAGGCAAAGCGTGCCGGCTTGTTGCATGATATCGGTAAGGTGCCTGATGAGGAGAGTGAGTTGCCACACGCATTGTATGGTGCCAAGATTGCCGAGAAGTATAAGGAGAAGCCAGATATCTGCAATGCTATTGGTGCTCACCACGACGAGATGGAGATGAACACCTTGTTGGCTCCTATCGTTCAGGTGTGTGATGCTATCTCTGGCGCTCGTCCGGGTGCTCGTCGTGAGATTGTAGAGGCTTACATCAAGCGTCTGAACGATCTCGAGGCCATTGCCATGAGCTATCCTGGCGTAACCAAGACTTATGCTATCCAGGCTGGTCGTGAGCTCCGCGTTATCGTGGGTGCCGACAAGATGACAGACGAGCAGAGTGTCAAGCTCTCTGACGAGATTGCTACCAAGATTCAGAATGAGATGACTTATCCTGGTCAGGTTAAGATTACCGTCATTCGTGAAACCCGCAGTGTAGCATACGCTAAGTAATGGCATTAGGTAATAGCATTAAGTAATAGCATACGCTAAATAGAAAATGAAAGCGATTTAATTCGCTCAAATCTTTCATATTCGAAGTTTAAATTGTCGTTTCTCTTCTTTAGTGGTTGAGAAATGTTAGTAATAAAGTCGCTGCTCTCTAGGGAACAGCGGCTTTTTTATGTCATATTTGCCGCATATATGCGGCTTTTTATATAATGATGTAGTGATATAATATAATATAATCATGCGATGAAGGCAGAACAGAAAATAATAAAGCGATTCAACAAGGGATGTGTAGATTACCATCTTTTAGAAGATGGTGACCGGATTCTCATCGCCTTGAGTGGCGGCAAGGATTCCTTGGAACTGGTCCGGTTGCTGGCTCAGCGTGCCCGTATCTACAAACCTCATATCGAGGTAGAGGCGGCGCATATCATCATGGATAACATTCCCTACGAAACCGACCGTTCTTATCTCCAGGCATTCTGTGCAGAGAATGGCATCAAGCTCCATATCCTGCATAGTTCCTTCGATGAATCCACCGACCCCCGCAAGACCCGTTGCTTCCTCTGTGCCTGGAACCGCCGCAAGACCCTCTTCGAGTTTGCGGTGAGCCAAGGGTTTAACAAGATAGCTCTGGGTCATCACATGGATGATATCCTCGTCACCCTGCTGATGAATATCACCTTCGAGGGTTCTCATTCCACCATGCTGCCTAGCTTATCTTTAAAGCATTATCCGCTTACCATTATCCGTCCGCTCTGTCTGGTGCATGAGGCGGATATCCGTCAGGTGGCAGAAGAGTTGCATTTCACTAAGCAGAAGGCGTTGTGCCCTTACGAAGAGACTACCCGCCGTTCGGATATGCAAGCCGTCTTCCAGCAGTTGGAGCAATTGAATCCTGAAGCGCGCTATAGTCTTTGGCGTTCCGTCTTTATGGAATAAAATATAGTAGAAAAAGCAATAAAAAACGAAAGTACTTTCATGAGCACATGAAAGTACTTTCGTTGGACAATGAAATAGGCTTCATTTGCCATTGAAGCCTATTGTATTTGTTCCTGGGGTAGATCTAGTAAATGGCAGTTACTAATTTTGGGGAGCTGCCCAGAAACGTGAAGTATCTGTTGTCAGTACTGAATGGTCGGGAAGTTCAAAACCTTTGAATCCAGAAGGAACAAGCACGATATGGCGATTATTGTTTCGATAAGCAGGATTATTATCTTCGCGACCATAGCCTGTTGTCTCCCAAGTATCAAATCAGTATAAGTTCTTTGCCCAATATGCCCTGTAATAAACAAAATCATTATCTGAATTCAAGAGAGGACGGTAAACGATTTCTCTGCCGTCAATATATCGCTCACGCATTTCTGTAAGAGAAAGTGGAGTGCCTTTTTCATCTTCTGCCCAAGCTTTCATATCTGAGTCTAGCATAGCCCATTTCTGCAATTCTGGCAGCCACACCAGGTTAACAACATGGCGGTCGGAATCCTCGGAATCTGCGGGATGACAAGTAACAAAGCGGTTTACAATACCCTCAGACAGCAATAGTTCGTGTAAGAGGATGGAGTGTAATCGACAGTTGAATGCAGGCTCTATCGATCGAGTGTATTTCCAGAGATCTACAGCATTACATCTCTTAGGATTAATCTTTTGATTGGCATGAGAACTGTTAAAAAATGATTGAATATTCATTCCTGCTCCTTATTTCATTTCATCCGAGTTGAGTATGGTGATGGTCTTGCCCTCAATCCTGATGGCACCCTTCTCCTCGAATTCGGAGAGGCAGCGGAGGAGCGAGAACTTCTGGATGCCGAAGATATCTGCCATTTCCTGTC
>ERZ1026886.1332-NODE-1332-length-10729-cov-42.069327_pt1 | contig 10729 bp, 8 predicted proteins | sample MGYA00380173_ERZ1026886 | MGnify/ENA primary metagenome ERZ1026886 (study PRJEB33269, sample SAMEA4719809) | human gut metagenome | biome: human-associated habitat; feature: organic feature; material: feces | place: Cameroon | collected 2013-10 ... | reverse complement strand
GCGCGACTGCTCCAACACGCGATACCCAGGGTGCCGCTTCGCTTGCCCTGGGCTATGTGCTCCATTGGGCTTTCAGCCCGCCCTTGCTAAATCCGAAACTTGAGTTATATAATAGTCAACGGCTTTTACCATACAAAGGTATGGCTTAATAACAAAAGCGTGGAAAAGTTCCTTGGTCTTTTTCACGTTTTTGTGTTATACAACATATTATGAGAGAGCTAACGGCTCTGTGCATCAATATATTCGAGTTCGGCGGCAAGCATGGCTATGAGCGGCATATCGGCACCGCGACTGCGTGCCTCGGCCAGCGGACGGCGGTAAAGGTAGTACAGCTCCATGGGGCGGTGGTGGTCGCGGTCAAACTTCATGCTCGATGCAAATTGTGGCATGCGGCGTGTCATGTCCATCATTTTGTCGGCATAACTCTCGTCAATGCCCTTCACACCGCAAGCTTTGGCGGCACCTATCACCTCGAGCATCATTTGGCGAATGATGGGTGCCATGCTCTCGTTGGCTATCAGACTGCCGGCCGAAGCGGCCCCCACGGCAGCGGTCATGCCGTTAAAGGGCATGTTCCACACAGCTTTTTTCCATCGCATCTCGTCGTAGGGCATCTCCTTGGCATTGATGCCCGAAGCTGCAAAGTCGATCATCATCTGGCTGAGCGCCTCGTGGTTGTGGCAGTTGTAGTTGCCCACCTGCAGCAGTCCGTTGAAGGTGTGCGTAATGTGGCCGGGAGCGTTTTTGAGCGTGCAGATGTATGCTACGCCTCCCAACAGTTGTGCGCGTGGCATGGCCTTGCACAAGTCGGCCTCCAGCCCGATGCCGTTTTGTATGAGCAGCACCAGTGTGTCGGGGTGACAAATTGGGGCGAGCATTTGCGGCAGCAGGTGGTTGGCTATGCTCTTGATGGCTACTATCACCACATCGCACACTGGCATTTGCGCCGTACTGTTGTAGGCATTGATGTGGCAAAGGTGGTAACTGCCATCGCACGAGTCGACCTGCAGGCCGTGCTGGCTCACATGGTCGTAGTCGGAATGCAGCAAAAAGTGTACGTCGTGACCGGCCTTGGCCAACAAGCCGCCATAGTAGCCACCTATGGCACCGGTGCCTATGATTGCATATTTCATATAGTCTGGTATATACGTATCTGGTTGACGGGGTGACGGGGTACGGGTTGACAAGTAAGTATGCTATACTACTTATTATGTTGAAGTAAGATTGGTAATAAGCTTGGCAAATTTACCTGTTAACTCGTCAACTCGTCAACTCGTCAACTTGTAAACTTATCAACTTTTCAACTTGTCAACTTGTAAAGACGGCAGCCTCATCTTATATACATTCGTTTCACGCAGTTCAAAGCCCAGGCTCTGATACAAGCGGTTGGCTGCCACCCGCTGCGGACGCGAGGTGAGGTTTGCCGTGGCGGCACCGTGGCGGCGGGCTTGAAACATGAGGTGGTCGAGCAACATGCGTGCATACCCCTTGCCACGCTGGGCAGCGTCAACCACCACGTCCTCTACCCATGCTTTGTTCCCCGTGAGCTGGTGGCACAGGCAGAGTGTAGCCGTACCGGCCAAAGTGCCCTGCGGCGTGTAAAGCAAGTAGATGTGTGTGCGGGGCTCGTGGGCCAAAGTTGTGAGTTGGGCGAGCGTCAATGGCACAAAGTTGGGCGAGAGTTGGGCAAGCAGGGTGTTTACACTGTCGAGCAGCGGTGTGCTGCAGTCATCTGCCCTGAGCGGCACAATGTGGCAGCGGCGGCGCACGTCGAGCAGTTGGCGTATGGTTTTGCCATAAAGGGGGTGGCGCCATTCGGGAGCTATCTCGGCCAAAGGTTCGAGCACAAACAGGCGGTCGGTCATTTCGGGGTGCGGCAGTTGCAGCGACGGTGTACACACCACGCGGTTGTCGCTGGCCAACAAATCGATGTCGATAATGCGGTCGTGATACACCCCGTCCTTGCTCTTGACGGTGCGCCCCATGTCGCGCTCAATTTGCTGAGTAGCGCGCAGCACTTCGGCGGGCGTCATCGTGGTGTCTACTGCCACAGCCGTATTGACAAACAAGTTGTCTGATTCAAAGCCCACGGGTGCCGTTTCGATAGGTGTGGCCTTACGCACAACCGTGCCTATGCGCTCGCCAATGAGCGCACAGGCACGGTTTATGTTTTCGTGACGATTGCCAAGATTTGTTCCGAGTGAGAGATAAAGCATTACAAGTTGTGATATATATATGTGTGAGCCGAGCGGTTGCCCCCTACTCCACCTAAAGTGCGTCGAACACCATTTGGGGTTCAAAGCCGCGTGTAATGGCCGCGCGGGCAATCTTTTGGTTCACGGCATAAGGCGTGTCGCCCTTGGTGGTGCGGCGCCGCGAGGCAATGAAGTCGGCCAATGCCTGACGGTAGTCATCGTCGTCTATCAGAGCCAGGGCATCGTCGGTGTCGAAATCTGATACACCCTTTTGCCGCAGCGCATAGCGTATTTTGATGCGCCCCCAATGGTCGAAGCGGAATTTATCGTTTACAAAGGCGCGCGCATAACGTGCCTCGTCAATGTAGCTTTCGGCCTCAAGGCGGCCCAAGGTCTCGTCCACCTCGTCGGGTGTAGCCCCTTTGGCCAGAAGCTTTTTGGCTATCTCGCTGCGGCAATATTCCTTTTGCGCGCAACGGCTGGTGGCCCACTGGTAGTATTGGTTGTTATCGGCCATAACCATAAGTTACTTAATGATGCTGCGCAGCACAAACCAGGCATGGTAGCCCAAGGTGGACAACAGACCATAATGGTGCGACATGATGTGGAAACGCTCGCGCAGCGATGCCTTGTGGTTGCGTGTAGTCATGCCCTCGTTAAGGTAGTCGGCCACAATGGTGTGTGCATTGACAAGCGGCAGTGCCTTGCGCGAAGCCTCACGCATGATGCGAATGCACCAGTCAAAGTCGGCCGAGAAGCGGTACTTGCGGTTGTAGTGCATACGCCGTGCCAGGTCGGTACGTGCAAAGAAAGCCTGGTGGCACACCAGCATGCCATTTTTGAACGAGCGCCAGTTAAGGTGTTCGGGCGGTGTCAGACGCCGGCGTCGCAGAAAGTTGCCGTCGGCATCTACCAAGTTGGTGTCGCCATACACCACAGCGGGCAGTTTGGGTGACTTGACAGCCGCCTGTGCCACGAGTTCGAGCGTGTTGGCAGCATGAAAGGTGTCGCCCGCATTAAGAAATAGTATGTAGCGCCCCGTGGCCATGTCGATGGCCTTGTTCATGGCATCGTAGAGCCCCTCGTCGGGTTCGCTGATGCACACTATTTCGTGACGCACGGCAGCATGGCTGTTGCGCTCCTGATAGTGGTGCACAAGCTCAAGGGTATTGTCGTGCGAGTTGCCGTCAATAATGAGGTGCTCCACATGGGCATAGGTTTGCTGCTCCACACTTTCGATGGTTCGTTCAATAAGCGCACCGGCATTCCATGTAACGGTGGCTACGGTAATTTTAAGGCCTTCTTCTGTCGTCTGTGCCGCGGAAGGAGGCACACTGTTCTCTTCCATTTTTATGATAAGTACATTATTATTCTATTAAGTAGGTTGCTGCCGCCCTACTCCATTGCATATACTGCCGCATAAGCCTTGGCCACAGCCTTTTCGTCGTAAGCCTTCAGGGCCTTGGCGCGGGCATTGCGGCACATGGCGGCATAGCTTTGCGAATTGAGTGTTACGGCTATGCCATGTGCAAAGTCGAGGCTGTTGCAGTAGGCGGCCAGATAGCCGTTCACCCCCGTGTCGACCATCTGCGGCACACCGCCCACATTGAATGCCACACAAGGCACGCCGCAGGCCATGGCCTCGGCTATGGTGTTGGGCAGGTTGTCCATGAGAGTGGGCATAACCAACAAGTCGCAGGCTTGGTAGAGCTGCCGCATACGCTCCTCGCTCTGTACATAGCCCATGGCATACGCTGGCACAGCAAAGGCCGATTGCAAACTTTCGGCTCCATGCCCCGCCAGCACAATGGCTACCTTGTCGGCCTGGTCGGGGTGCTCCTGCATGAGCAGTGATATGGCTTCGGTCAGATAGTCTATGCCCTTGTTGGGGTCGGTGACCTTAAAGGCGGTAAACAGCAGCAAACGCTTGTCGGCGGGCAATCTGAGTGCCTCGCGCACCTCGTTGCGGGTGGGCATGCCCTCTGTGCCGGCTGGTGCATAGTAGCGTGTGTCGATGGGATTGGGTATGCAGCCCACGCGCTGCCCCTTGAGCAGTGGCGCTTGTGCGGCCAAGCCGGCCAACCACTGGCTGCACCCTATTGCAGTAAAGTGGCCCTTGGCGTAAGTGGCAGCCTTGCGGCGGTAGGTGCTGGCCGACAGGTCGCCCGCCGAGGGACGGCACAACTGCGGACATTTGCCGCAACCGCTGAGCCAGCGCTGGCAGTCGGCCGCATTGTGACACACACCGGTAAAGGTCCACATGTCGTGCATGGTGATGACCACGCGCTTGCCACTGCGCAATATCTTCTGCATATTGCGCAGTGAGAGCATGGCCTGGTTTGTCCAATGCAGATGTATGACATCGGCCTCGGCAAATGCCTTGAGTCGTGTAATGTCGTTGCCAAAGCGTGCCGTGTCTACTGCAAACAGCCCTTGGCGGCTAAAGCCGTTCTTTACGAATATCTCTAACCTTTCGAGCACGAACTTGAGTTTGCGCCACAGGGTGCGTTTAAGGCTTACCACCTCTGTGCGCTCTGCTGGCAGTGTGCGGTTCATGCACAACAAGGTGGCATCTACGCCGTTCTGGCGCAATGCTTTGAGCAGCCGCATGGAGGCTATGGCAGCCCCGCCTGCGTGGTCTGAGGTGTTGATAAGCAGTACTTTCAAGGGAGTAGAGGTTAGAGGGTTAGGGGGTTAAGAGGTTAGGGGGTTAGGAGGGGATAAGGTTATGAGGTTATAAAGTAACCTTTGTGTGTTAGGCAAGGAGTTTGGAAGTTAGAGGGTTATTGGGTTAGAGGGTTATTGGGTTAGAGGGTTAGAGGGTTAAAAGATCACCCTTGCTTGCCTAACACACAAAGGTTACTTTATAACCTTATAACCTCATAACCTCATAACCTTATAACCCCCTAACCTTATAACCTCATAACCCCATAACCTTATAACCTCCCCTCTCTCACCGTCCCAGCGTGTCCTTTGCAATGACAGCTGTGGCCCCGGCGTTTTGTTTGATATAATTGTCTGCTGCCTGGCCAGCGCGTGAGAGTTCGTCCTTGTCCGAAAGGAAACGGTCCATAATGGCCGCAAAGTCAGCCGCAGAATGTATTTCGCGGCAACCACCATTGGCCAGCAAAGCCTGCGCCTCGCGGAACTTCTTGTTGTTAGGGCCTATTATTACCGGCACACCATACACCGCTGCCTCGGGCACATTGTGTATGCCCACGCCAAAACCACCGCCCACATAGGCCACGGTGGCATAACGGTAGATGCTCGACAACAAGCCATAGCAGTCTATTATCAAGCAGTCGGCCTCGGCCACACTCTTAGGCGTGGCTGTAGAGTAGCGCACATACGGCCGCTGCAGTTTGCTCTCAATCTGTCGCAAGTGGTCCTCGCTCACCACGTGGGGAGCCAGTACCAGGCGTAGATTGGGGTGGGTGTTGAAATAACTGATAATGATGTCCTCGTCGGGCTGCCACGAGCTGCCGGCCACGAGCACCCGCCAACAACCGGCAAAGCGCTCGACAAGGGGCAGCGGCTTGGCCGCATTGCGTATGTCTATTACGCGGTCAAAACGGGTGTCGCCCACCACCGTCACTTGGTTTACGCCTATGCCGGCAAGCAGTTGTTTCGAAGCCTCGTCCTGCACGTAAAGGTGCGTCATGCGATGCAGCACACGTGCATAGTTGCGGCCGTACCAACGAAAGAATATCTGGCCGGGCCTGAAAATGCTCGACACCGAATAAACCGGCACATGGTTGCGGTGCAATATGTCGATGTAGTTGCGCCAGAACTCATATTTTATAAAGTATGCTGCCTCGGGACGCGCCATTTTTACAAACTTTATGGCGTTGAACGGGGTGTCGAAGGGCAAGTAACATATCACATCGGCCCCAGCATAGTTCTTGCGCACCTCATAGCCCGAGGGCGAGAAAAAGGTGAGCAATATTTTGCGTTCGGGGTGCTCGCGCCGCAAGCGCTCCATGAGCGGGCGGCCCTGTTCAAACTCGCCCAGCGAGGCGGCATGAAACCACACATAGCGGCTGGTGCCTATCTGGCGGCGCAATATGCGCCAAGTGTCGCGGTGCCCGCGCATCATGGTACGCACCTTTTTGTTAAAGAGTGCGGCTATGTTGCAGCCGAGCATCATCAAGTATATTGCGAGTGAATACATCTTGTAGTAAAAAGAGTTTTGCTGTCCGTTAACACCACCAAGCGTCAACGGACCGACAAAAGATAGTTAACTGGAGCCTACAAGCAGACAGGCCTCACGCGCCCACCTGCTTCAACCAACTTGCTTAGTGCAGCGCCTCAATGGCAGCCTTCATGCGGCGCAGGGTCTCCTCCTTGCCAAGGAAAGCGGCAAGTTCATACATGTCGGGGCCCTTACCAGTGCCCACAAGGCACACACGCCAGGGGTTCCAAGGCTTTTTGCCCGTTTCGGCAGCCCAGGCATCTACCACTGCCTTTTGGCTTTCGATGCTGAAGTTGTCAAGGCCCTCAAGCAGATGGTAAAGCGCCTCCATGTCGGCAGCAGCGCCTTCCTTCCAGTTCTTGCGGGTAAACTTGTCGTCGGCCGAATAGGTGGGGGCTATAAAGAAGAAGTCGCAAAGGGGCCACAGCTCCTTTATAAAGTTAATCTTCTTCATCTTCATCATGCCCACCACAGCCTGCACACGCTCAATGGGGGCGTCAATGCCATTGGCTTTGAGTATTTGGTCAAAGGCAGGGGCGAGCACCGCGTCGTCGGTTTTGAGTATGTACTCGCGGTTGAACCACTGTCCCTTGATATAGTCGAACTTGGCACCGCTCTTCGAGCATTTTGACAGATCGAACTGGTCGATGAGTTCCTGCATAGAGAGTATTTCCTGGTCGGTGCCGGGGTTCCAGCCCAACAGGGCAAGGAAGTTGATTACAGCCTCGGGCAGATAGCCGCTTTCGCGGTAACCCGACGACACATCGCCCGTTTTGGGGTCGTGCCACTCGAGCGGGAACACCGGGAAACCCAGACGGTCGCCGTCGCGCTTGCTGAGCTTGCCCTTGCCGTCGGGCTTGAGCAACAGGGGCAGGTGGGCAAACTGGGGCATGGTGTCCTCCCAACCAAAGGCACGGTAGAGCAACACGTGCAGCGGAGCCGAGGGCAACCACTCCTCGCCACGTATCACGTGCGAAATCTCCATCAAGTGGTCGTCCACAATGTTGGCCAAGTGGTAGGTGGGCAGGTCGTCGGCACTCTTGTAGAGCACCTTGTCGTCGAGAATGTCGCTCATTATGCGCACATCACCACGAATGATGTCCTTTACGTGCACCTCCTCGCCGGGCTCTACCTTGAAGCGTACCACATACTGCTCGCCGGCGTCAATCAGGCGCTGTGTTTCCTCTGCGCCGAGCACCAGCGAGTTGCGCATCTGCATGCGGGTGTGGGCATCGTACTGAAAGTTCTGCACGGCCTCGCGCTTGGCGGTCAGTTCCTCGGGGGTGTCAAAGGCTATGTAGGCCTTGCCGGCATCGAGCAGTTGCTTTACATACTTGCGGTAAATGTCGCGACGCTCGCTCTGGCGGTAGGGACCATGGTCGCCACCAAAGCTCACACCTTCGTCAAACTTGATGCCGAGCCACTTGAACGACTCTATAATATAGTCCTCGGCTCCCGGCACAAAGCGGTTGGAGTCGGTGTCCTCAATGCGGAACACCATGTCGCCGCCGTGCTGGCGCGCAAACAAATAGTTGTAAAGGGCTGTGCGCACACCGCCAATATGAAGTGGACCCGTGGGGCTTGGTGCAAAACGCACACGTACTTTTCTTTCAGACATAGTTGTAATGATAATTTCGTTATTATGCCACAAAAGTACTGCTTTTTTCGCAAAAGGCCAAGTTGTGGCACAGACGCCATAACACCAAGTTTGGTCATCAAAGGATAAAGTTGTACTTTTGCAGACTGTAACCAACGCATAATCAACCAATTCACACATAATGAAGAAGTTTTTCACTCTCACTCTTCTGCTCCTGCTCACCGCCGTGACGGCCGTGCAGGCTCAGGTGAACTTCAGCGTCAAGTACAAGCGCGTGAATCCCACCACCATCGACATCATTTTTACTGGTACCGCACAGCCGGGTTGGCACATCTACTCTACCAACATTGGCGAAGGTGGACCTACCAGGGCCGAGTTTGGCGTGGACAAAATTAAGGGTGCCAAGCTCAAGGGCAGCCTTAAGGCCGGACCGGGAGCCAAAACCATGCAGGACCCCATATTCGAGATGCCTGTAACCTTCTTCGAGGGGCACGCCACCTTTACACAACGCGTGGAGCTGCTCGACAAGGACTATGAGCTGAAAGGCTACCTTAAATATGGTGCCTGCAACGACGAGAACTGTCTGCCGCCCACCAGCGTCAACGCCAAGGTGGCTGGCACCGACGGCCCCGCCCCCACTGCCGAGAGCAAGGCCGAGGAGGCTGCCGCTGCTGCCGCACAAGGCAACGCACTGACTACTGCCACCGACAGCTTGGCTGCCACTGCCACCGACAGTGCTGCCGCCATGGCACAGGTGCAGCCGCTCGACAGCGCACAGACTCAGGCTCTGTGGACTCCGGTAATAAAGGAACTCAAAAACTTTGGTTCGGACACGGGCGACATGACGGGCAAGGCATGGTACTACATATTCTTCCTGGGCTTTGTAGGCGGCCTCGTGGCCTTGTTCACCCCTTGCGTATGGCCCATCATACCTATGACAGTGAGTTTCTTCCTTAAGCGTTCGGGCGACCGCCGCAAGGGTGTGCGCGATGCCATCACCTACGGCGTCAGCATTGTGGTGATATACGTGGCCCTGGGCCTTATCATCACCACCATATTCGGTGCCAATGCGCTCAACGACCTCTCCACCAACGCAGTGTTCAACATTCTGTTCTTCCTCATGCTGGTTGTGTTCGCGGCCAGTTTCTTTGGCGGATTTGAGATTACGCTGCCCAGCAAGTGGGGCGATGCCGTCGACAACAAGGCCGAAAAGACTACCGGTCTGCTCAGCATCTTCCTCATGGCCTTTACACTGTCGCTGGTGAGTTTCTCATGCACAGGTCCCATCATAGGCTTCTTGTTGGTCGAGGTGAGCACATCAGGCGGTTCGGCCCTGGCTCCCACCATCGGCATGTTGGGTTTTGCCGTGGCGCTGGCTCTGCCGTTCACACTGTTTGCCCTGTTCCCCACATGGCTTAAGAGCGCGCCCAAGAGCGGCGGCTGGCTCAACAACGTGAAGGTGGTGCTTGGTTTCCTCGAACTGGCTTTTGCCCTGAAGTTCTTCTCGGTGGCCGACTTAGCTTACGGCTGGCACTTGCTCGACCGCGAAACTTTCCTCGCACTGTGGATTGTGATATTCGCCCTGTTAGGCATCTACCTGCTGGGCGCCATCAAGTTCCCGCACGACGATGAGGACGAGCGCCACACTTCGGTTCCGCGCTTCTTCCTCGCGCTCATATCACTGGCCTTTGCCGTGTACATGGTGCCGGGCTTGTGGGGCGCACCTGTCAAGGCCGTGAGTGCCTTTGCACCGCCTATGTCTACTCAGGACTTTAACCTCGACCCTGTAAAGATTGAGGCTAAATTTACCGACTATGAGGCGGGCATGGCCTACGCACGCCAAACTGGCAAACCGGTGATGCTCGACTTTACGGGCCACGGTTGTGTGAACTGCCGCAAAATGGAGTTGGCTGTATGGCACGATGCCAAGGTGCGCGACTTGCTCACCAAGGATTATGTGCTTATTTCGCTTTATGTGGACGAGAAGGCTCCGCTGCCCGAACCCATCGAGGTGCAGGAGAACGGACAGGCTACCACGCTTCGCACCGTGGGCGACAAGTGGAGCTACTTGCAGCGCAGCAAGTTCGGTGCCAACGCGCAGCCTTTCTACGTGTTGCTCGACAACAATGGCCGTCCGCTCAACAGCTCTTACTCGTACGACGAGAACATTGACAAGTTTGTGACGTTCCTTAAAAAGGGTCTTGACAATTATAACAAGCAATAAGCACTGGCAATTTGCTAATGCGTTAATGGGCTGACGCCGTAGTGTTATTTTTATTAACGCTACGGCGTCAGCTCATTTATATATCTGCATATTTGCAAGCATGGCGCGCAGACTCAAGCACCAAACGCAAGCACACAACGCTACCATTAGTGGTAGCGTTTTCTATCAAATTTTACTGTCCGGTGAAACCATTCTGATATTATGGCTCACGGATCGCACCGATTGCACGGATTTTTTTGCTTGTGCAATGTGCTTTAGCACCACGGAGATGACGGATTTTACGGATTTTGTGAGCATTGCATGCTCACTTCGCTATTGGCCCGTAACGTACCCGTGGCGAAATACGTTAGCACAAATTATGTAGTAAGAGACATAGTCGCAGCAACGAGCTAATAGCGAAGTGAGCATGCAATGCTCACAAAATCCGTAAAATCCGTCATCTCCGTGGTACTAAAGCACATTGCACATAAATCCGGCAAAACGAAATGTGCTCGATTTGAAAAACGAAACGTGCAAAAATC
>ERZ1026886.1330-NODE-1330-length-10742-cov-3.148030_pt1 | contig 10742 bp, 5 predicted proteins | sample MGYA00380173_ERZ1026886 | MGnify/ENA primary metagenome ERZ1026886 (study PRJEB33269, sample SAMEA4719809) | human gut metagenome | biome: human-associated habitat; feature: organic feature; material: feces | place: Cameroon | collected 2013-10 ... | reverse complement strand
GATGTGTATAAGAGACAGGTCTGGCCTATGGCGCAGTTGTGGTTTTAATAATCCAACTGAACCTCGGCAATTTTCTGCTGGAGTTTGCGCATCTGTTCTTCTGCAAGTACGCGCTTATATTCAATAGGTGTCACCTGAATGAATTCATCAACGTAGCGGCTCCAGTTGTCGAGCATCGTGCGTGCGAGCTGTGAACCGGTGTAGAGATAGTGCTGGCGAATCAGCTCGTGAAGCTCTTTGCGTGAAGCGGAATCTTCAAGGAGCGTCAGTTCCACCATTTCCATATTGCAGAAATAGTCGAAATCATGGTCCTTATCCCATACATAGGCCACACCGCCGCTCATACCTGCAGCAAAGTTGCGTCCTGTTTTGCCGAGAACCACAACGCGGCCTCCAGTCATGTATTCACAGCAGTGGTCACCCACGCCTTCCACCACGGCAATGGCCCCCGAGTTGCGTACTGCAAAACGTTCGCCCACGGTTCCGTTGATGTAAACCTCTCCGCTTGTCGCACCATAGAGCAGGGTGTTTCCTGCAATGGTGTTCTCTTCCGCATGGAACTTGGAGCGTACGGGAGGCATAACGGCAATACGTCCGCCGCTCAGCCCCTTGCCCAAATAGTCGTTGGCTTCGCCTTCCAGCTTAAAGCTGACGCCCTTTGTGAGGAAGGCACCGAAACTTTGTCCGGCAGATCCCTTGAACTTCACGTTGATGGTCTCTTCAGGGAGTCCATTCTGTCCGTATCGGTCAGCGACGGCTCCTGAGAGCATGGCACCAACCGAGCGGTCTGTGTTGGCTATGGCGTATTCGAGAGAAACTTCCTTCTGGTGTTCAAGCGCTTCGGCAGCAGCCTCGATGATGCGACGGTCCATGACTTTGTCGATATCGTGCTTTTGGTCACAAGTGTTGTGCAGTGCTGCACCGTTATCCACCTTGTGGAGCATATGGCTGAAATCGAGAAGTGAAGCCTTCGTTCCGTCCTCAGCCTTCTTCAATTCGATAAGCTCAGTGTGGCCCACGATGTCAGACAGATGGCGGTAGCCCATTTCTGCAAGATATTCGCGCACTTCTTCAGCCAGGAAGCGGAAGTAGTTGACAACATATTCATAGTGGCCACGGAAATGTTCGCGCAGTTCCGGATTCTGTGTGGCCACGCCAACCGGACAAGTGTTCGTGTGGCATTTGCGCATCATTACGCAACCCAGTACGATCAACACCGTCGTGCCAAAGGCAAATTCTTCAGCACCGAGCAAGGCCATGGAGATGATGTCGTGGCCGGTTTTTAACTGACCATCGGTCTGCAGACGCACTTGACCGCGCAATCCGTTCAGCACGAGTGTCTGTTGCGTTTCTGAAAGCCCGATTTCAGGTGAGATACCTGCGTAGCGCATAGAAGAGGCCGGCGAAGCACCAGTACCACCTTCAGCACCTGAAATAACGATGAGGTCGGCCTTGGCTTTGGCCACACCGGCAGCAATCGTACCCACACCGCTTTCTGCCACGAGCTTTACGCTGATCTTGGCACGGGGATTCACGTTCTTGAGGTCGAAGATCAATTGGGCCAAGTCCTCGATGGAGTAGATATCGTGGTGGGGCGGGGGAGAGATGAGCGAAATGCCAGGAATGGAGTGACGGGTCTTGGCGATAACTTCGTTCACCTTGTAGCCCGGAAGCTGTCCGCCTTCTCCAGGCTTTGCACCTTGTGATACTTTGATCTGTATTTCCTCAGCATTGACCAGATATTCTGCAGTCACGCCGAATCGTCCTGATGCAATCTGTTTGGTCTTGCTGCAAAGGGAAATGCCGTCGAAAGTCTCGTGGAAGCGGTCGCTGTCCTCTCCGCCTTCGCCTGTGTTGGAACGAGCTCCGAGTTTGTTCATTGCTAAGGCCAACGCTTCGTGCGCTTCCTTGCTGATGGCGCCGAACGACATGGCTCCAGTCACAAAATGCTTGACTATATCCTCAACAGGTTCCACTTCTTCCAAAGGAATGGGATTCTTCTTGAAGCTGAAGAAGTCGCGGAGGAACATCGGATTGGGCTTTTCGTCGGCCAGACGCGTGAATTCTTTGAACTTCTTGTAGCTACCCAATCGAGTGGCCAATTGGAGGGTTGAAATCGTTTCGGGGTTCCAGGCGTGCTTTTCGCCGTCTTTGCGATAGGAGAAAAGGCCTGCGTGGGGCAACATGTTTTCGTGGAAATGCTCGTATTCCGAAGGATGGAATCCCTCGCGATGGAATTCAGCATAGTCACGTGCGATTTCTTCCAGACCGATACCGCCGATGGTCGATGAGGGGGTGCCGAAATACTGATGAAGGAGTTCGGCGCCCAAACCGATGGATTCGAAAATCTTTGCGCCGCGATAGGAGCGGATGGTGCTGATGCCCATTTTAGACATAACCTTGTAGAGTCCCTTGCGGATGGCTTTGATGTAGTTCTTCTCTGCCGTTTCGTAGTTCATTTGAATCTCCCCTTTAGCTACAAGGGAATCAATGGCTGCGAATGCCATGTAGGGGTTTATGGCGCTGGCGCCGTAACCTAGAAGTAGGGCCGCGTGCATCACTTCGCGAATCTCACCGCTTTCTACGATGAGTGCGGTTTCAACGCGCTTCTGCACGCTGATCAGATGATGATGCACAGCACTTACTGCCAACAGCGAAGGGATGGGAGCATGGTCTTCATCGACTCCGCGGTCAGACAATATGACATAGTTCACACCGTCGGCCACACTCTGTTCAGCTTGTTTGCAAAGGTTGGTGAGCGCCTCCTGTATGCCGGCTCGACCCTTCTTGACTTCAAAGAGCATGGGGAGCTTTACCGTGTTGAAGCCTTTGTATCGAATGTTGCAGAGAATGTCGAGTTGACGGTTGTTGAGTACAGGATGGGGCAATCGTACCATCTTGCAATGGCTCTCGTTCGGCACGAGAATGTTCATGCCTACGGCACCAATATACTCCGTCAGCGACATGACGAGTTCCTCGCGGATGGGGTCAATGGCAGGATTGGTCACCTGTGCAAACTGCTGGCGGAAATAATTGAAAAGCAACTGAGGCTTGTCGGAGAGTACGGCCAGCGGCGTATCGTTACCCATGGAGGCAATTGGCTCGCTTCCCTTGGTGCACATCGGAGCGATTGTGCGCTCAATGTCTTCACGTGTGAAACCGAACACGCGGAGTTTTTGGTCGAAGTGGTCAATGGTGTTCTCCACCTTACGTCCGCTCTTGAGTGTGTCGAGTTCGATGCGGTTGGTTGAAAGCCATTGACGGTAGGGACGTGCTTGAGCCAAGCGTTCCTTGATTTCGCCATCGTAGTACACCTTACCTTCTTTCGTGTCGACGAGCAGGATCTTTCCGGGTTGCAGTCGCCCCTTCTCTTTGATTTCTGAGGCCTCGAGGTTGATAACTCCAGCTTCAGAAGCAACCACCATCATGTCATTTTTAGTGATGAGATAGCGTGCTGGGCGCAATCCGTTTCGGTCAAGCATGCCGCCAGCGTAGCGTCCGTCGCTGAAGAGAAGGGCTGCCGGTCCGTCCCACGGTTCCATCAATATGGAGTGGTATTCATAGAACGCCTTGAGGTCATCGCTGATGGGATTCTTGTCGTTGAAACTTTCGGGAACGAGCATCGCCATGGCATGTGGAAGGGAAAGACCCGACATGACGAGAAATTCCAGCACATTGTCGAGCGAAGCTGAGTCGCTCATATTGGGTTGGATGATGGGACGGATGGATTTGATGTCGCCTAAGCGTTCAGTTGAAAGCACCGGTTCGCGGGCTTCCATCCAAGCGCGATTGCCTCGAATGGTGTTGATTTCACCATTGTGGGCCAGAAGGCGGAAAGGTTGGGCCAGTCCCCAAGTGGGGAATGTGTTGGTTGAAAAACGGGAATGCACCACTGCCAACCCACTGGTGAAATAGGGTTGGGTCAAGTCGGGGAAATACTCACGAACCTGCATGGACGAAAGCATCCCCTTATATACGATGTTTTTGGAAGAAAGCGAGCAAATATAGAAATCCTCATTCTTGATGCGGTTTTCAATTCTTTTGCGAGCTACATATAGTTTCAGTTCAAGGTCGTCAGGTGTACCGCCTGTGATGAACAATTGTTTGATATCGGGTTCTGTGGCTTGTGCCTCTTTTCCGAGAATATCTGAATTGACAGGTACTGAGCGGACATGCATCAGCTGGAGACCTTCGTGTTCCACTTCTTCAAGGATAATGCGAAGCATGTCCTCTTGAACTGCAGCATCTTTCGGCATGAACACAAGGCCAGTGCCATAACGTCCCTTTTCAGGTACAGGAATGCCTTGCAGCAAGATGAATTCATGGGGGATCTGCAACATGATGCCCGCTCCGTCACCAGTCTTATTGTCGGCTCCTTCGGCTCCGCGGTGCTTCATGTTTTCCAACACTTTTAAGGCGGCATCGACCAGTTCATGGGTTTTGCCACCGTGAATGTTGACAATCATGCCTACGCCGCATGCATCATGTTCGTTTTGAACGTTGTAAAGTCCTTCGTTAAGCCTGCTTCCTAATTTCATATGTAGTCCTTGTGATTGAATGAGGAATTCTGCGTATCAGGGCTTTGAGTGTTTGTTTTTGTTCATTTTGTCCCGATGGTGCAGAAGGTGTTTGTTGTGTTCTTTCTGCAAAAGTACGAATAAACTTTCAGTTTATCGGTTTTTTCCTGAGTAAAAATTCAAAACGAAACGAATCATGGAGTTGTTTGACGTTTTGTTAGCTTATGGGGATTCTTTGTCCGGTTGTCATTGTCGAATGCCTTTAACACATAAATCCCGTGTGATTTTGTAGCAAATATCAGATTCTTACCCAAAATGGGAAGTTGTGTAACTGAATTTTGCTACAAATTCACACGGGATTTATGTGCGCTTGTTGAGCAGAAAGCGAGCAATTATCAAGAGGTGATTTTACTCACTAACTGCTGGTTGGGAGAACTTGGTTATTTAATCAAGTCGGTGCTTCGCTTGATAAACTTGCTGAGCGCTTCTCCGCGCAGCAAACCATTCTGAAGGAGTGCGAGGTCGATGAGCTGATGAACGATGGGGTTCTTTTCTGCATATCCAGCCAAGGCTTCTTTACGCAGTTTCTCCTGTGCCTCAATGGCCTCATTGCATTCCTTGAGCTCGTTCTTCTGTTCGTCGGTGAGCTCTTCGGGCTTTACGTCCTTCTGGCTCTGTTCGATGGCAGTGCGACGGGCTTCAAGTCCCTTGATTTCGCTATCGATGGGCTGGAGGGTGGGGGCCAATGTGGTGTTCATGTCCTCTGTCACAGCCTTTACCAGTCGGTGGTCAGCGTTGAGTACAACGCTGTACATATCTGGCATTTCGCCATAGAATGACATGCCGGGCTGCAGACGGCTTACGTCCTTCATACGGCGCATGTACTCACTTTGTGTGATGACCATGGGCTGAGCCGTTTCGCCCAATGACGTCACTTCCACGTGGAATTCCTTCTTGTCGAGCTTAGGCATTTCAGCGGTAAAGACACCTGAAAGGTTGCCGACAAGTTGGGAGTCAAGTTGGTTGTCCTTTTTGTCCTCCTTCACGATGAGACGATCAACAACGTCACCGTCAACACGGCTGAAACGTACTTTCTCAAACTTCTGCTCGAGCATGCCAACGAGGGCTGTGTCGAGTTGGCCATCGAGGAGCAGCACACTATAGCCTTTCGCCTTAGCCGCGTCGATATAGCTGAACTGATCTTCTTTGTTGCTTGCATAGAGATAGATGACGTTGCCGTCCTTGTCAGTCTGCTGTTCTTTGACGAGCTCCTTGTATTCCTCATAGGTGAAGAATTTTCCGTCAACGTCCTTGAGCAGGGCATAGTTCTTGGCCTTGTCGTAGAAATCGGGCTGAGAGAGCATACCGTAGTGGATGAAGAGCTTGAGGTCGTCCCATTTATCCTCGAATTCCTTGCGGTCATTCTTGAAGATGGACTGCAAACGGTCGCTCACTTTCTTGGTGATGTACTGTGAAATCTTCTTCACGTTGGCATCGCTCTGGAGGTAGCTGCGGCTCACATTCAGAGGAATGTCAGGTGAGTCAATCACACCATGGAGAAGAGTGAGGAAGTCGGGTACGATGTTTTCGACCTGATCGGTGACAAATACCTGATTGCAATAGAGCTGAATCTTATTGCGATGGATGTCAATATTCTCCTTGATGCGCGGGAAATAGAGCACGCCCGTGAGGTGGAAAGGATAGTCAACGTTGAGATGAATCCAGAAAAGAGGATCATCTGCCATGGGGTAGAGTTCGTGGTAGAACTTCTTGTAGTCTTCATCCTTCAGCTCAGAGGGAGTCTTGGTCCAAAGCGGAGTGGTGTCGTTCACGACATTGTCTTCCTCTGTTTCCACTTCCTTACCATCCTTCCAAGTTGTTTTCTTGCCGAAGGCAATGGCTACGGGGAGGAAACGGCAGTACTTGGTGAGCAATTCCTGAATCTTGTTTTTCTCGAGGAATTCCTTGCAGTCGTCGGAAATGTGGAGAATGATGTCGGTGCCTCGGTCTTCCTTTTCGCAGTCATCGATTTCGAAAGCAGGAGATCCGTCGCAAGTCCATTTCACGCCGTGTGCACCCTCCTGGTGGCTACGTGTTACGATGTCAACACGGTCAGCCACCATGAATGAAGAATAGAAGCCCAAGCCGAAGTGTCCGATGATGGCTGAAGCATCGTCCTTGTATTTTTCCAGGAAGTCGTTGGCTCCAGAGAAGGCAATCTGGTTGATGTACTTGTCAATCTCCTCAGCGGTCATACCGATACCACGGTCGGAGATGGTGAGTGTGCCAGCTTCCTTGTCAATGCTTACACGCACGGTGAGATCGCCGAGTTCACCCTTGAAATCGCCTTTCATGGCGAGTGTCTTGAGTTTCTGCGTGGCGTCCACGGCGTTGCTCACGATTTCGCGAAGGAAAATTTCGTGATCACTATAGAGAAATTTCTTGATGACCGGGAAAATATTCTCGGTGGTTATTCCAATATTGCCTTTTTGCATGATTTGTATGGTTTTGATATATTTCGACAACATGGCAAGCAAAACATGTGCCAAAATGTGATATTTAATCGAATAAGAGGTGGATGACAGTTGTCCACTACTCAAAATCTGTCAGAAAGGCGCCTTGGATTTGAGATACAAGGAATGAATGGCCGTTAAAAACAAAGTCATCCTTTGAAGCATTCAACCGTGTAAGCCTTTGGCTTATCAGGGCGAATATTTCAAGGGATGACTATAAGAGTGATTATTGTGGCGTGTCTTCTGTTGGAAATTTAAAAGTTTCCTTTGACCATTCGACAAAAGGTTGCTCATTCATCAAGGGAAAATGTGCAACAGGGACGCCATGAGGAGTGAACACGACAATTTCATGTTTGAGCATTTCGCCAGAGGGGAGCACGACGGCTGCATAAGCCACTCTGTGAAAGGATGGATAGGGGAAATCCGTTAGAGCGTTTTTTTTGTTATTCATTATTGCTGGAGACTTAGAGTCAGATGAAATGTGGACGCAGTTCGCGGAGAGAATCATCGCGGTGGAGACTATCGCGCAATTGGTGTCGACGGTTCAAGGGCGTGTTCACCGTGGATGAGTCTTTCGTCGAATCTCCATGTGCCGGCTCTTCTGTCGGTTTTTCCTCCTTTCTGCGAATGCGCTGAAGGTGAATATCGGAAAGGGTCATGATGCGCGGGCGTTCTGTCCAAGGAGCATCCTGATAGGCCAGACATTCGATACGTTCCACTTGCCGGTCAGCCACTTTCGTGATGACGCGTTGCTGGCCAGACCCGTAGATGGGGAATTGCACGACGGCTACAGAGTCCCCTTTATAGTGGAGCGCAAGCAAGGCCATGCCCTCACGGGAGCCTTCATGGTAATGCCATCCAACGTTGAAGGTCCATATCAGTACGTCACCAGCATGGAGTGAAGTGTCGGCTTTTTGTTCGAAGGAGTAGTGGGTCGCGCCTTGCGAACTGAGCAAAGCAAAGGATTGTCCGCGCCATATGTCGAGCGTGTCTCCGGTAAGGCCCGTTGCATTTGTTGCCACGAAGTGTGACTGCTCTCCTCCTTCGCCATATCGTTCAGCCAGATTCTTGTAGATGGCCACGAGTTCATCCGTATGTCGCTCGTACCATGCAAGCGAACGATAGAATGTGGCTGCATCTATGCCGTATTTCTCGTAGACTGCCTGTTGGTAGAGGCGGATGTAGAAGTTGATGCTGTCGGATGGTGCTTGTTGCGCCAAGGCCTGTGCCATATGGATGTCGTAGAGCACATTTCCCATCTTGCCGCGCGAAAGCACGTCGGAGGGCACGCCCGGTTTGCATGAAGTGAGCGTGAGAACAAGCATGTTACAGTAAAAAAGGATGCAGAACATGGATGTCGGAAAAGGCAAGGGGAATTTGCGGAATCTGAACATATACATATATTATATATGGAGAATGATGAACGTCACAGCAGTCTGTGGCCTTGCGTGGAATTACTTGAAGAAGGAATGACGGGATAGAAATTTGAAATAGAAGAGGGCCAAAGCAACAGCTCCGCAACTGATGGCAGCGTCGGCAAAGTTGAACACTGCCCCAAAGAACGTATTTCCCCCCACAACAGGCACCCATTCTGGCCACGTGAACAGTGGGAAATAGAACATGTCAATGACCTTCCCTGAAAGGAATGAACCATAGCCTTCTCCGAAAGGAACGAGCTGTGAGGGCGTGTCGTAGGGGAAGCTTTCTGTGTAGATGAGACCATTGAACATATTGTCGATGATATTACCCAACGCTCCAGCAATCACCAAAGAAAGACATACGACGAGTCCAGTCGGCACACCTCGGCGAATATAGCGGACCATGGCATAGATGAAGAAACCAATGGCTGCCACACGGAAAAGAGCCAGCATCATTGTTCCCACGAACTGCATGCCGAAGGCCATTCCGCGGTTCTCGGTGAAGAGGATATGGAACCATCCTGTCACCTCGTAGGATTCGTAGAGGGAAAAGTTCGTTTTCACCTCGTACTTGATCATTTGGTCGATTAAGATGACGGCCACTACGATCAGTACTGAGAGCCAAGATTGCACGCGCTTCAGCCCTGATGCAGCCGTTCCGCTGTCAGTTGTTGTTTGGTTGCTCATTGATGTGGATTAAAATCCGTGCCCGCCCCCTCCTGGACAATGGAAAGAGCAGGCACGAAAATGGGTGATGCAAAGCCAGATCGGGAAGAGAAATTTTCCTTCTCCTGTCAAAATGGCCGTTACTTCTTGCTGTTTTGCATTTGCTTTGCTTCGATGCTCAATGTGGCATGAGGCACAGCACGCAAACGTTCCTTGGGAATAAGTTTGCCAGTGACGCGACAAACACCGTAGGTTTTGTTTTCGATACGTACGAGGGCAGCCTGCAAACCCTGGATGAAACGCTGTTGACGAGCAGCCATAGTGGTGATTTCCTCTTTGGTCTGAGTCATGGAACCTTCTTCCAGAATTTTATAGGTGGGCATCGTGTCATCCACGTCGTTTCCTCCGCGGTTGCTGAGCGTGTCCATCATTTGTTTGTAGTCGCGTTGGGCCAGTTCGAGCTTCTCGAGAATGATCTGCTTGAATTCAGCCAATTCCTCGTCTGTATAGCGTGTTTTTTCTGCCATGATAATTTGTTGCTTAGGTTAGGTGGGTATTGATGTGTATGAACTCTTTTCCTTTGTCAGGAATTCTGCCCCATGATGCTTGTTGCTTGCGTGAGGCATATCGAAGTCAAAAGCCATGGGAAGGTGCGTTGTCTGACATGCATGTGCAGCGTACCTTCCCGATGGTCAATGTCATTAGGAATTCTTTCTGATGTCCATGCGTACGATGGTTCCGTCGAAATCAAATTCGGTGGCACCTTCAGCAATGGCATCTGTATTTTCCACACGGTCGGCCAGTACCTGCTTGGCAATGTAGTCGGCAAATTCGTTAACTGCATCCGCCAACAGCGGTGTACGTTCCACTTCCACGAGAATGCGATCTGTGATGTCAAATCCGCTATCCTTGCGGTAGGCCTGAATACGTTTCACGACCTCACGTGCCAGACCTTCCTGACGAAGGGCGGGAGTGATTTCGAGGTCGAGAGCCACAGTGAGGGAGCCTTCATTGGCAACGGTCCATCCGGGCATGTCCTCGCTGATGATTTCGACATCCGTACGTTCGACGGTCACGTTTTGACCTTCCACTTCGAGGCTGATGGAGCCTTCTGCATCCAAACGGTTGATGTCGTCCTGTCCCAATGCAACAACTGCCGCATTGACAGCCTTCATCAGCTTACCGAACTTCTTACCCATCACGCGGAAATTGCATTTTACTTTCTTTTCCAGCATGTTGGCATCGGCATAGCGAATCTCCTTCACGTTGACTTCGTCCAGAACGAGTTGCTTCACAGCCTCAAGATCTTCTCGCAACTGTGTGTCAGTCACAGGCACCGAGATGCACTGCAAGGGTTGACGAACAATCACGTGTTCCTTCTTACGGAGCGAGAGCACCATGGAAGAAACCTTTTGGGCAAGTTCCATGCGGCGTTCGAGGTCCTTGTCAACCACCTGCTCGTCTGCCTTGGGGAAGGTCGCGAGGTGTACGCTGTCTGCTGCATCCTCCAGTCCGGCTGTAAGGTCAGTGTAGAGACGGTCTGCATAGAACGGAGCGATGGGAGCCATGAGCTGGGCCACGGTGACGAGGCAAGTGTAGAGCGTCTGGTATGCGCTTAGTTTATCCTG
>ERZ1026886.1326-NODE-1326-length-10756-cov-5.605457_pt1 | contig 10756 bp, 10 predicted proteins | sample MGYA00380173_ERZ1026886 | MGnify/ENA primary metagenome ERZ1026886 (study PRJEB33269, sample SAMEA4719809) | human gut metagenome | biome: human-associated habitat; feature: organic feature; material: feces | place: Cameroon | collected 2013-10 ... | reverse complement strand
TATTAAAATCACAAAATAAAAAGGCCCGCATAAGCCGCAGACGCACCCTCGAATCCTCCTGGGTGCTGTCTGTGGTTTATGCGGACTTCGCTTTTATTGCCGGAACACTGTATTTACCTTAAATCAGGAAATCGCCGCATGTTCTTGTTGGGCGAGTCGACGATGTTGTACGAGGTGAACATGTTCGCCCAATTAGCATCAGTGTAAATGGTGGCAATGTTTTAATAATAAAGGTCATCCGTACAAATTCCTATTATAGCAGTTATGATTATATTTGTCACTGTCTGTGTTGCAGTAACCATTCGATTTTTTCAATAATACAGAAATAGTATTCTGTTTTAGCTCGTTTACTAAACGAGCTAAAACTAAAGTGGCCGCAAATATTTGCAATAAAGGAATAGAGTTGCTATAATTACACTAAAGATTAATTGGACGCTTAATTATTAGCAGAAGAGCGTCCTAAACGGACACGGAAAAGATTGGAGATGTTAAACATGAAAAAGTTGGATCTTCATATCCATACGGTTTCCACCAAAAGGGACAAACCATTTGAGTTTTCGATAGAAAAGCTAAAAGACTATGTCATACAGGAAAAAGTAGATTTGATTGCGATAACCAATCACAATCTGTTTGATGCCCAGCAATTCAGCGATATCACGAATGCCCTACCCATTAAAGTCTTTCCTGGCATCGAAGTAGATATAGAAGCTGGCCACCTGATTGTCATTACCGATCCCTCTGACATAGATGATTTTACAGAAAAATGCGTGAAAGTTTATCGCCTTAACGGAACAAGTGAAGATTCATATATTTCCGAAGCACAATTTATGGAAATATTCGATAATCTCGAAAAATATATCCTGATTCCTCATTACGAGAAAGATCCAAAGCTCTCGCTCGAGAGGGTTCCTCAAATCAGCCCATATATTAAGTGTGGGGAGGCATGCAGCGCAAAGAAATTCATCTATATGCAGTCCAAAAGTGAAAAATTAGTTCCTGTACTATTTAGCGATTGGAGAGTTGAAGAAAAAGCACAGTTTCCTTTAGGAAGGCAGACCTATATCGATATAGATGACGTTAATATGATGTCACTTAAATATGCATTAACCGATAAGGCGAAAGTATCACTGAAACCGGAAGATGGAAACTCTCTATTCCAAATTCTCGACAATGGTTTGCAAATCTCAACTGGATTAACTGTACTTTTAGGAAAGCGTTCGTCTGGCAAGACCTACACGCTCGATCAAATCAATGCGCAATTCCCCGGCGGCAAGTACATCAAACAATTTTCGTTGTTATCGACGGATGATGAGCAATCTCAGCGAAAATTCGAGGCGGCATTAAAAAATAGGGGAAACTCTGTAACAGAAAGCTATTTGGGGCCGTTCAAAACGGTTGTTGATGATGTGCAATCCGTCAATCTGGAGCAAGATGCGAAAGAAATAAACGAATATTTAGAGACGCTGAAAAAGGCCGGAGAAGATGCACAGCGGCAAGACATCTTCTCCAAGGCAAATCTCTATCAAGAATCAAATTTTAGCATCAAAAATTTATCCTCCCTTGTCGAAATGATTGAAGCCGTAGAGACTTTACTAGGCTCAATTGAATACAAGGAGTTGGTTGAAAAGTATGTTGGTAGGCGTTCGCTTCTGCATTTAGCCATTGCATTAAGAGAGCAATATATTCAAGAAAAGACGGATTCGTTGCACAAAGAATATGTAAATAGTCTTATCACATCGGTAAAGAAGGAACTAAGTGTTCGCTCTTCCACAACCGCTGTGCCAGATATAGACTTGTACCAAATCCTCATGAACCAGCACAAGGTAAAGGTCTTCCGTGATGTGGCGGAAATGATAAAAAAGCCTCGTGTTATTCAAGCACAGAATTTGTATTCTTATAGAGTAGTTGCCCAAAGTAGTCCATTTTCAGGTGCGCTGGCAATGCAGAAAGTTAGTCGAACCAGGACCGGCTTCTCCGATGCATTTAAGGAGTACACTGATCCGTACAAATTCCTACAAGTTCTGAAAGGAAAGGATATTCCAGCATCGGAGTATTATAAGTACTTTGTTAACATTATCTATGAAGTATTTAACCAGTATGGAAGTCCTGCGTCCGGTGGAGAACGTTCCGAGTATAATTTGCTTCAAGAACTGTCAGATGGAGTGAAAAATAACATTTTAATTCTTGATGAGCCAGAGTCTTCGTTTGACAATATATTCCTTAGAGATGGAGTAGATAGCCTGCTTAAAGACATATCAAAAACTATTCCGGTAATTATTGCAACGCATAATAATACAATTGGTGTTTCTGTTCACCCAGATTACATCGTTTATGCCTGCAAAGAGGTCTTAAGTGACGGAAAACTTGAATATCATTTGTATTCGGGTTATCCCTCAAGTGAGGATTTGGTTGATTTAAAAGGCAATCATATACCACGAAAATCGGTTTTGTTGGATTGTCTTGAGGCCGGTGAAGCAGCCTATATGGATCGGAGGAATTCTTATGAAATACTTAATGGTTGATAATGGAAGAGTATTCTATTCTTTGGACGGAAGTGCAGCAAGCAAAAGGCCAATCGACCAGATTAGCAAGGACGATTTGCTTATACTTTTGAAACTAGCGATTTCTGAAGACTCCTTTGAAATGGATCCCTACAGCACCGAATCTGTTCACAATGCAGCACACCAAATTATTTACAAAAATATCTATCAGAAATTTGAAGATATCAGATTGCATCGGGTAAGTTTCGAGGATGAAAAGGCAAATCTTTACCGAACTGCGATAAATAAGTACTCTTCTGAGCTTTCTGAAGACAAGTAAGTATAAAAAGACTCGTAGCAGTCGAGGATATCAAAATATCCCGCTGTTGCGAGTCTTTTACTTTTAACAAGTATTTATCATTGGGCTTCCCGTCTGCTAGCACAAAGATTCCCGCTTTTTAGTAAATAAGATCTCATCACACTGTTGTTGGCAGAAATATAGCTTTTAATGACCCCGCTGTCTTAAATGTATGTCATTACAAAGTTTATATTATGAAAACACACATTTTTTGAAAGTGCATCAAAATCGTTTCTTTCTCTCTGTTTAGTACCCGAATGATTTCTTTCGACAGCAAAAAAGGAAGTATTTTTATGCCATTCAAAAGACAGAAGTCCAACGTATCCCCGCATTAGCCGTTCAATGTATCCTCAAATGTAAAACGAATTTTCACACGCTCATTGTTGAAAACCTCAATGCGGTCAATAAAGGTTTCCACCACATTCTGCGATAAGTGCATCACATCGCCTGCTTCTCCCACCGTATTCATCACGGCTTGCAAATTATCCGTATCCTTTTTCACAGGCTGGAAAATTTGATCTTTCTCGGTACGCAGCCTTTGAATCTGCTCCATTCTTTCATCTTCCTGCACCCTATAGGCATCTCTCTGCCGGATGAATTCTTCCTTGCTCATGTTTCCGTCAGCATACTGCTCATACAGTGCAACGCGCTGTTTTACAATCTCTGCCTTTTCTGCACTCAGTTTTTCTTCCTGCCGTTCCAGTGCAGAGAAGCAGATCAACGCTTTGCGTTCCCGTTCGTGCAGGATCTCCAGTACATGCTCCGCCTGCTTTATCTGCACCGTCAGCGCGTTTCGGACAATCTCTTCCAGCAGATTTTCAGAGATCGGGATTCGCTTGCAGGGGCTGTCCACCGCTGTGGCTGAGAATCTGCAGTTAAACGAGGGGCCAAGTTTCTTGAGCACACGATATTTCATCATTTTCTGGCAGTAGCCGCAGTAGACCTTGCCTTTCAAGGGATACTGGTGTTTTGTGTAGTTCCCGGCCTGGTGATTCCCATGCTGCAGCATAATGACCTTTTGTGCCTGTTCAAATTCTTCCGGGGTCACAATGGCGGCATGGCTGTCCTCAATTCGTACCTGCTGTTCCAAGGGAGCGCGCAGAACCCGATGCTTACAAGGAACAGGCATAATGAATTTTGCACCCACATAAGTTCCCTTATACTTCTCATTTTTCAAAATATGGTAAACCGTTCCGCTCGTCCAATGACTGCGCTGCAAGTCCCATGCTTTCTGCCCGCTGTACACATGGTTTTCTGCCACATGATATGCTGCCGGGGTCGGGATCTGCTTTTCGTTCATGATTTTTGCGATGGTCCCTGTCCTGTTGCCCTGCAATGCCAGTTCAAAGATCAGGCGCACATACTGGCTGGCTACCGGGTCTAGGATCAGCTTATGGCAGTCATTTGGGTCCGGCAGGAATCCAAACGGGCGGTATCCTCCGAGATACATTCCTTTTTTCTGCATCACATGGTCGGCTGCTGCGATTTTGGCGGAAAGGTCCCGGCTGTAGGATGCGTTGATGATGTTCTTGATGGCCACTTCCAGCCCTCGCACATCGTTCCCGGCCTGCATCCCACTGTCATACCCATCGTTGACAGAGATAAATCGAACACCCAGCAGCGGGAAGATGCGCTCCATATAATCGCCTGCTTCGATATAGTCACGGGCAAACCGGGAGAAGTCCTTTACGATAATCGTTTTCAGCTTTCCGTCCTGCGCATCTTGAATCAGCCGCTGAAACGCAGGACGGCTCGTAGAGGTGCCGGAATAGCCATCGTCCACGTACTCCTGACGCAGCTCTGCAGCCAGTTCCGGGCGGGCCATGATGTACCCCTCTACCAGTCCGCGCTGGCCCTGAATGCTGTTGCTTTCAGCCTTATCAGCCCCCACATCCTCGTCCGCAAGAGAAAGTCGATAATAGGTTCCAATCATGCACACTTCACCGTCCTTCGAATGTATAAATCAATTCTGCCTTTACGATTTCCGCTGCACGATTTTCCAGATTTCTCATGCGGCGCACCCACTCCATCTGATTTTCCTCTTTCAGTTTTTCTGAAATGCCCTCTTGCTGGCTCATCTGCTCAATCAAAATCCCATATCGGTCTGCAGCTTGCTCGTCTACCTTTGCTAAAGCAGTATCCAGCTTTCCACTCAACAGTAAACTTTGGTAGTAGGCTGGTTTTCGCAGTTTCAGGTACGCCTTATGCAGCATTCCCCAACGGCCAATCGGACGAGTCTGTGGCGGTTTCAAGGCGGGCAAATAATAATCGCCAACCAAAGCATATTCCATGCCTATCTGGGCATCATAGATTTTCTCTTTCATCGTCTGTTCTCCTTTTCGTTAGAACACAAATTCCGTGCAAGTGATTTTCTCGCGGTCCACTTCAATTTTCTTTACATACTGCTGTAGATTGTCTGCCGTCAAAAGCACCTCTGTGTTGTCTGCGATTTGCTTTTTCTGCCACAGTTCTTCTTGAACAACAGTCCGTTCTTTCTCCTTTGTTGCTTTTTCCCGTTTTAGCTCTACGATTTCATTTTCCAAGTCCTGTTTTAATTCCAAGAACTTTTCTTTTGAAATTTTTCCAAGGACATACTGCTCATAGCCGCTGCGCTTCTGTGATTCCAGTCGAACGATGCTGCCCGACAGCTGTTCAATTTTACGGTTCAATGCCGTTTTCTTCGTTTCAAGGCTGCTTTCCCCCGAATTCTTCTGCATCAGCTTTTTCATGTTCTTATGTTCTTCTAACCTCTGGTGCAGTTCCTGATTGATGCCGTTCCAGAGGTCTTTCTCTGAGATGGAAACATGGCAGAATTTACAGTAAAAATACAGCGAAGCATCACTTTGCCAATGACAAACCAGCTTTTCGCCGCACTCTTTACAAAATATTCTGCCCTTGAAAATGTTCGGATTGTTTTCTCTGCGCTGTCTGCACCACTTTTTCCGCTCCTCCTTGACCGCTTGCTCGGCTTCTCTCAACGCGGAAACTTCATCAAACAGTTTCCAACTGATAATCGCCGGGTGGCTGTCCGGCACCATACGCCAGCTTTCCCGTGAATTCTGCCCGATTTTCCGATACGTTTCATCGTAGGCAATACGGTTGTAGACCATTGTTCCTGTGTAGATTGGATTTTCCAGCACCTTTGTCACAAAAGCTGGCTGCCATGCAGGATCCTTTACCCGTGAGGTATTTTTCAGGTATCCCAGCTGACAGCGGCGTGTAAAGGGTGTCGGGATTCCCTGCGCAGACAGCTTCTTTGCGATCTCACGCTCTTTCATGCCGGATTTCTTCCAGAGAAAAATCCGAACTACCACATCGCTGACTTCCTCGTCCAAAATCAAATGATTCTGCTGATTTCTCTTGTAACCGAACGGAACAGGAGTATAGATTTCTCCCCGTGCTTCCTTGGAACGAAAGCATGACTGAATCTTCTGAGACAAGTCTTTCGAGTACATCTCATTGATCATGCTCTTGATTGGCACCAGCATCCCATCCCGACTCCGACTGTTCAGACTGTCATAATTATCATTGATGGCGATAAATCTTACGCCGAACAGCGGAAACACCTGTTCCAGATACTGACCTGTTTCCACGAAATTACGGCCCAGTCGGGAAAAGTCCTTTACCACGATGCAGTCGATTTTCCGCTCCTGCAGTGCTTTCAGCAGCCGTTCAAATTCCGGGCGGTCAAAATTTGTTCCCGTGCAGCGTTTGTCCGCAAACACATCCAGCAGCATCAGGTCATCCCGGTGGTTGATATACTCCTTGATGTAGGAAATCTGTACTTCCAGCGATTCCGCATCCCGAAGTGCATCATCAAAATCGGACAGTCGCGCGTAAATTGCAGTTTTCCAGACACGGTACTGCGTGTTTTCTGCTTCCCGCTGCGCCGCACTTACCTTTTTGCTTACTCTTGCCATGTGTCAGCCTCTCCTTTCATGCAGATACTTCATGCTGTGCCTGCTGCTTTTGGTGCAGTTCTTCCAACAGGTCCGCAATTTCATCCTGGAACCGGAACGTGATTTCCACGCGATTGCCCTCATAGACTTCGATTTTCTCAATCAGTTCGACAACCATCGGACGGGTGATTTCTTCCAATTTCCGATACTTGCGGTACACGTCCAGAAACGGATAAGCATTTGGCGCCCTCTGCAGATTTTGCTGTTCCGCTTCCAGTTCTGTGATTTTACAGTCATACTCTTCGATCCGCTTGCTGTACAGTTCGTTGTAGTTCAGAAAATCCTCCCGTGTGAGGATTTCATCTGCATAATCCCCGTACAGTTTTTCCTTAATGCCCTGCGTATGAGCCTTTTCTGCGGTCAACTGCCGAATCTGCTGCTCGATGCGCCGCACACGGTATGGTTCCTGCCGAGCCTGCCGGATGCTTTCTACAAACTCCGCTTCTTCCATCACGAGCTGGATCTGCATCTGGAGCGCATTCCGCACAATGTTATAGAGCTTTTCATCCCGCAGGTTATGGCTCGTGCAGCTGCCTCTATTCTGCTTGCTGCCGGAGCACTGATAATAAATGTACCGTTTGTCTTTATAGCTGGCTGACCTGCGCACCAGCCGACTGCCACAGTCCCCACAGTAGAGAAAGCCTGCAAACAGGGCCACCGTTTCGGCATCGTTCGGCCTACGGGTTTCGGTTTCCAGAATCCTCTGCACCAGTTCAAACTGCTCTGCCGGAATGATTGCCTCATGGGTGTTATCCACAATCGTCCAGTCCCGCATCGGCACATTCATTTTCTTTTTGGAGCGATAATCCAATCGCCGGGTCTTTCCCTGTACCAGTTTCCCGGTATAGACCTCATTGTGCAGGATGCGGTCCACTGCCTTGGCCGACCACGGCGGCTCATCGCTCTTGCGGAAATGCAGGCTCAGCTTTGTGCCGCTCTGCAGCTTTCGTGCAGCGGGGGACGGCACCTTTTCCGCATTCAAACGATCTGCGATGCCCTGATTGCTCATGCCATTGATCTTCCAGTGAAAAATGTTCTGCACTGTTTCCGCCGCCAGTTCGTCCACGATCAGCTTGGTATGATTGCTGGGATCCTTCTGGTACCCATAGGTTGCAAAACTTCCCACAAAATCGCCGCGCTTCCGCTTTACCGCAAGTTGGCTCTTGATCTTGACGGAAATATCCCGGCAGTAGGCATCATTGAGCAGATTCCGCATCGGAACCATGATGGAATCGCTGGTCTTCCACGCAGATTGACTGTCATAGTTGTCCGTCACTGCAATCAGCCGAACCCGCATGACCGGAAAAATGCGTTCCAGATAACGTCCCACTTCAATGTAATTCCGTCCAAAGCGGGACAAATCTTTCACCAGAATGCAGTTGATGGTCCCTTGTTCCAGTTCCCTGAACAGGTTTTGGAACGCAGGCCGTTCAAAGTTCGAGCCGGAGTAGCCATCGTCCACAAACTCATCCACGATGCACAGTTCCGGGTGGTCTGCGGCATAGGCTTCCAGCAATGTACGCTGGTTTGCAATGCTGTCGCTCTCTGTCTTATCACCATCCTCACGGGACAGGCGCAGATATAATGCTGTGCGGTATCTTGTTTGCTGTGTTTTCTTCTGTGAATTCATATCAGGGTATAACAAAAGCCTTCCACCTCCTTAACGAATCGGCAATACTGTTCGTCAGAGAAGCGAAAGGCTCCACATTTGTATGTAGAACAAGCCCACCGAGCAAGTTCTGCTCAGTTGGCACATTCCTATTTTCTTACCCACAAACAGCTTACCAGAATCATCACCCTTTGTCCAGCGCTTTATCACATTAAAGTGCAAAATTTTCTGTGTGATTTTTCAGCAGCTTGCCGAAGTCTTCTCTGCCTTTTCAGCTGGCCGACTGAAAGCACCTTCCAACGCGCTCAGACAGTGTGCTGCTCCCTCTCGGCGCGAAATTCAGCTTCACAATAATTCCGTTGTCCAGATAGCAATAAGGATTTCGGACCTTATCCAGCAGATTTTTCAGCCTTTCCTCCTGCGGCAGTCCGTGTTCCACTGCATCCTGCGGCAGTTCCTCCAGTTCAGACTGTTCAATCGTGCGAATGTCCCGGTTCTTCATCTGGTGGATCTGTTCCAACCAATTCATTGTGCCGTTTTCTTTCAATCGCGTACCTCCCATTCAGGCCAGAAGTGTTTTCAGCAAGTTCAATTTTGCCTGTCCTATGTTCTTTCTCATACTGGGACCTGTGCAGGCAATCGGCGTACACAGTTCCAGCAGACAGTCATAGATGCGGGCGTGTGCAGTATCCTGTGGGTTCTTCAACTCCGTCAGCGTCAGGTTCGTGGTAACGATCAGCGGTCTCCTGCTGCGGTAACGGCTGTCAATGATGTTATAAATCTGCTCCAGCGCATATTCCGTACCGCGCTCCATGCCAAAATCATCAATGACAAGCAGCGGATAGCTGCACAGCCTGTCCACGACTTCATTCCGGCCAGAAAAGGCACTGTTCAATTCATTCATAATCCGGGCAAAGTTCGTCATGTAAACCGCCACTTCCTGCTCCATCAGGGCATTGGCAATGCAGCCTGCCATGAAACTCTTGCCTGTACCAACACCGCCCCAGAGCAGCAGACCCACATTCTTCTCCCTCATTTCCGGCCAGTGGGCCACATATCGCTGTGCCAGCTGCATCTGTGAATTTTGCCCGTGATCGTTTTCAAACGTCCAATTCTGCATCGCCCAGTCGGTAAAGCCCTGCAGCTTCAGCCGCCGCACCTTCTCGTGATGCAGCCTTGCTTTTTCTTCGGCTTCTTGCTTTTCTCTCACCGCCTGCCTGCACAGGCATTCAGCCGGATGGCGGTCACGACCAAACAGCTTTCTTCCGTTCGGGAAGAATGCTTCTTTGGGGGTATTGCAGCTGCCGCAGTACAGCAGCCCATCTTCTGCAACATAGTCCTGCGGCTCTGCAGAGATCGTCATAAGTCTGTCCATCGCTATCTGGATTGTTTCCGTCATAAACTTTCCTCCTTGTTGTAGGTATAGTCCGGGATGCCTGTTCCCAGTTTCTGTTGTTTTTTCTTCCGTGCCGACCAGCTGCGCAGGGTCGCCGCATGGTCTGCGTACTTCCTGCCTGTAGACTGCATATAGGTTGAAAGGTCTTCAATCAAAGCATCCAACTCTGTGATTTCGATTTTCAATTCTGAATAATTTTCCAGAAAAACATTCCGATACCGCCCATATGCTTCTTTGGTTCTATTTATTTTGTTCCATCTCAGGTTGTTCTTATTTATTTGGTTAGGTGTGCAGTTTTGCGCAATCGTATTGCTCACCTTTGAGCAATCAGGCTGCTCATTTTTGACCATCTCGATTGAGCATTTCTGCGCAGTCCAGGGAACGCCGAGAAATATTTGATTGGGCTTGGAAAAGCCATTGGACCGCCGTTCGATCAGCCGTGCGGCTTCCAGTTCCCGCAGAGCGCGGGTGACACTGGAAATACTGCTCTGCAGATCTGCCGCCAGTCCTGCCAACGGATAGAGCACATATACCCGACCCTGCGCGTCCACCCAGCTGTTCTTCTGGGAAAGGGTCACGCGGTCCAGCAGCAGAACATAGGTCAGCCGCGCTGTATGGGACAGGCTCATCTGCAGCAGAAATTTCGGATAAGGGAAATAAGCTGGCAGTGGGGTTTGTGCCTTGATGTACTCTTTACTCAAACTTCCTCCTAATCGTTTTCAAAAGTCCCTGCCGAATGGGAAAGTCCTGCACGGGCTTACGCATCCGGCAGGGTTCCGGGGTGCAGGGTGGAAGCCCCTGCTGATTACAGGCTCATATCGTAGCTACGCTTCTTGCGTTTCGGTTGACGTTCTCGCTGTTCCTGTCGAGCCTGCTCCTGCCTTGCCTTTTTGCGGACATTGGCCTCCCACTCGCGTTTCCATGCAAGGTCGGATTTCATCTCATTGGTTTTTC
>ERZ1026886.1323-NODE-1323-length-10760-cov-20.634563_pt1 | contig 10760 bp, 7 predicted proteins | sample MGYA00380173_ERZ1026886 | MGnify/ENA primary metagenome ERZ1026886 (study PRJEB33269, sample SAMEA4719809) | human gut metagenome | biome: human-associated habitat; feature: organic feature; material: feces | place: Cameroon | collected 2013-10 ... | reverse complement strand
CATTTTACTTTTAGATAAAATATTAAATATGTTTTGTATAAATTCTCGTTTCTTTATTTCATTGAGTACAGGAATCCTACTCATTAGTATAGGAATCCCATTCTTTAGTACAGGAATCCCAACAGCCACAAAGGAATCTTGTTGTCCTTTCCCACCTCCGTATTATAGCGGGCATAGATGGTGTCCGGATTGCTTCGAATCTTGTTGGTGGCTTGGGCGTCGCAGATTCTGAACTTCCTGTTGCCGTCTACCGTGTAGAAGTGATCCTTACCTCCCTGATGCACCTTGTGGTCTTTCCAGAGCGAGTTGACGAAGAATGTTTCCATCACCTCCTGTGTATCTATCTGGATAGGATAGATGGCGTACATGAGGTTCGGATTGTGCATCATCACTTTGGATGGCTTCTTCGGGAAATCCTGTCCTTCTGGATAAATCATATTGATGAGTCGGGCGTCTGCCAGATACTTGATGTAGTTCATCACCGTGGCGCGACTGGTATTGATACTGTCTGCCAGCTGGCTCACGTTTGGCGCCTTGGCTCCTTCCACTGCCAGCTGATAGAAGAGTGTCTTGATCTTCGGCAGATACTTCAGTTCAATCTGCTTGATGAGGAGGATGTCAACCTCGGTCATCATGTTCATCGTCTTTAGTAGATTCTCTGTAAAGTTACGCTGTTCCAGGAAGAATGGATAGAAACCATGGTGCAGATAGTCCTTGAAGTATTTCATGGGACTTACCTTTGGCAGAATCTGCTTGATGATGTGCTCATGATTGCGCAGGATGTCGTCAAGTTCGTATGCCTTGAAGTTGTTGCCCGTCTGCAAGTTGATGAACTCACGGAACGAGAAGCCGCGCAGGTTATAGCTTTTCACGATGCCATTCAACTCAGGGTTCTCTTCCTTCAGCCGCATCACGCTGGAACCAGTGAATACAATCTTCAGTTCCGGATACAGGTCGTAGCATTTGCGGAGCTCCTTGCTCCAGTCTTGCTGCTTGAACACCTGGTCGATGAGCAATGTTCTGCCACCTTGTTTCACGAAGTCGCCGGCAAAGTCGGCGATTCCTCTACTCTGGAAATAGAAGTTGTTCATATTCACATACAGGCACTTTCGATCGTGAGGTCCAAAGTGCTCCTTGGCATACTGCAAGAGGAATGTTGACTTGCCGACACCTCGAGTGCCCTTGATTCCAATCAATCGGTCGTTCCAATCGATTTCATCCATCAAGGTTCGTCTCACTGGGGCATCTGTATGCTCTACGAGATATGTATGTGTTCTGAAGAATGCTTCTTCCATGCGTTTAATATTGATTCAATTTTGTTTTTACGATGCAAAGGTAATAATATATTTTAAATTTGCAAACTCTAGATAGCAAAAACTAACTTTTTTTTCATTATTTAGCACTTTTCTACGTAAAACCGCCCTTATTTTGCTATTTTTCCCTCTTTATTTTGTAACTTTGCAGCATGAAACTACATATCTTCAATCCGGAACACGATTTGGCTTTGGCCGCAAATTTGCAGCAGTTCACTGCCCCTCATGCAGGAAGACAGTTGCGAAGCGACCTGGCGTTTATTCCTGCCTTGTGGGCAGATCAGGGTGATTGGGTGCTTGTTGATGACATCGACAATGCACTCGACAAGGTGCGCCATTTGGGTGAGCATCTTGCAGAAAAAGTTGAGTTTATAACCAAGGTTCAGTTGGAGCATGCGCTTAAGACGGAGTTTCTCGACAGTATCCATCCCTGGGGATGGAACTTGAGCCTGAAACATGAGCTGGAGCGAATGGGCGTGCCCGACATCATGTTGCCTACTGACGATACATTAAATAAGGTACGCACGATAAGCAGCAGGCAGTGGGCTTCCCAGCATCTGCAGCAGGGCGTGGTGTATGCTGAATCCTATGAGATGGTGAAGGCGTTGGTGCTGCAGCAGGGCAAGGTTGTGGTCAAGGCTCCCTGGAGCAGCAGCGGCAGGGGCGTGAAGTATGTGGCTGCCGATGAATTCAGAACGGCTGGCGAATATCCTGCCTTTGAGCGCTGGACCCGCAACATCATTGCGCACCAGGGTGGCGTTACTGTGGAGCCTTATTATAATAAGGTGAAAGACTTCGGCATGGAGTTCGAAATGCGTGACGGCAAGGTGAACTATCTGGGACTCTCGTTGTTTGATACCATCAAGAATGCTTATTCCGGCAACCTGCTCTGCTCTGAAGAGGAAAAGCTGGATATCTTGAAGCAATACGTGAGTGAGGACACTCTTTCTGTTGCACGTCAGCGAATTATGGATGTGATGGAACCTGCATTGAAGGATATCTACAGCGGTCCTTTTGGCGTGGATATGATGATTGCTTCCAAGGATGGACAGCTGGAACTGGTTTCATGCATAGAACTGAATCTTCGCAGGACGATGGGGCATGTGGCTCTTGAGCTGGCAAAGATAGCCAATCCGCAGAGTCTGATGCGCGTGGAGTTTGACGGCAACAGATACCATCTGCGCGTACTGCCAGGCAAGCAGGCTGCTAATGGAGTTTCAGGCAAGCAGGCAGTTAATGAGTCTTAATTTTGAGCTACCTGATGCAAGGAATCGTTGGAACTTGCATTTCATAGACAGATTATCAACAAATATAAATGATTATGAAGAAGAGTAATTTTAGCAAGATGGCTTCTGCTGCCCTCATGATGACGGCAGCATTGGCAATGACTTCCTGCGCTAGCAGCAAGAAGATAAACGGCGATTCTAATGCAAGCAAGAGTAACGATATGGGAAAGAATGAAGAGGACTTGGACAACAGTTATCTGGTTCTTTCTGATGCCCAGCGAGAGATTATCCATAAGAACAATGCTTTCGCCCTTCGTCTTTTCGACAAGATTTCAGACCATTCTTCACAGGTGGTTTCTCCTATGAGTGTGGCTTATCTGATGGGTATGTTGGCGAATGGTGCTGATGGAGCTACTCAGCAGGAGATATTGAAAGTCATTGGATGCGAAGGTGTTAGCGTGGAAGAGTTAAATGAAACCTATAAGGCTATTCTCCAAACGGCAGGTAGTCTTGATAAGCAGACCAAAGTGGAGATTGCCAACTTTATCGCTGTGAACAAGAGCTTCTCGGTGAACAATGCGTTCAGCAAAAAGGTGGGCGACAGCTATCAGGCTGCCATCGAGAGTCTTGACTTCTCATCGGCTAAAACCACCGACCGTATCAATGGCTGGTGCAAGGAGAAGACCCATGGCATGATTCCGCAGCTTATCAGTCAGGTGGATCCTCAGGCTGTTTCTTATCTGATGAATGCCATCTTCTTCAACGGCACATGGCAGTCGAAGTTTGATGAACGAAATACGAAGGAGGCCAACTTCCGTGGTTATACTCGTGATATTCAGAAAGTGCAGATGATGCATCAGATCAAGAAGTTCTTCTATTCAGAGAATGATACCTTCAAGGCCATTGACCTTCCTTACGGCAACGGTACCTATCGCATGATGGTGCTTCTTCCTAACGAGGGCAAGAGCATCCAGGACATGATGAAGGGATTGGATGCCGAGAAGATTACGAATCTGGGAAACAATATGGAGGAATGCATGGTGAACCTGAAGCTGCCTAAGTTTACCATCGAACAGGAGCTGCCGCTCAATGATATCATCAGCGGCTTGGGTGCGCCTTCCATGTTCAATCCTAACGAGGCAAACTTCACTCATTTTGCCAATGGTCCTTTCTTTGTAAGCAAGATGCTTCAGAAAGCGAAGATTGAGGTAAGCGAACGTGGAACCAAGGCGGCTGCCGTAACTGCTGCCATTATGCTCACATCGATGGCTCCTGTGGAGATACGCAATGTGGAGTTCCATGCCGACCACCCATTTGTATATATGATTCAAGATACACAGAGTGGTGGTATCCTCTTTATGGGACAATACTGCGGAACACACTGATTCTCAGAAATAACGATATAAAAAGAAATCCCTTAGACTTCACATCAAGTCTAAGGGATTTCTTGTCTTTATCCGAATATCTCGATTTCCTTATCTGAATATCTCGATTTTTATCCGAATTTCTCGACGAACTCATCTTCTGTAATGATAGGAATGTTGAGCTCGTGCGCTTTCTTATTCTTGGAACTTTGAGAGGCTGCATCGTTGTTGATCAGGAAGTTGGTGCTCTTGCTCACGCTTCCCGTCACCTTGCCGCCTTGGCTCTCTATGTAAGCCTTCAGTTCGTTGCGGTTCTTATAATGATGTACATCGCCGGTTATAACGAAGGTCAGACCGTCGCAGGCGCTTCCTTTCTCTACCGGTTCCTGTTCAACGATTTCCAGCTCCTTCATCAGGTTCTGTACATGGGCGAAGTTGGTGTCGTCCTTGAACCAGCCAATGAGCTTGGCGCTCTTTTCCGGTCCGATGCCGTCGATGCTGGCAAACTCATCGTCAAACATACAGAGGCGGGCGGTCTCTATCAGTTCTTTTACCGGATAACGCTCGATGAGTTTCTTTGCCACATCGCCTCCGCAGAGAGGAATGTTGAGGGCATAGAGCAGATGGCGACCATCTGTCTGGCGACTCTTTCTTACGCTTTCCAGCATGTTGGTAACGCTCTTCTTACCAAAACCATCCCAGGTTGCTATCTCGTAGGCATGGTCATTGAGGTGATAGAAGTCAGCGTATTCACTGATCAGTCCTTCGTTTACCAGCTTCCAGATGGTCTGTTCTGAGATTCCTTCTATATTGAGACCTTCCTTGCTCACGAATCTGGCAAACTTCTTAATCTGCTTGGCTGCACAGTGGGGATTGCTGCAATGCAGGGTCTTCGTTCCGCTCTCGCTTTCCTTGACGGTAGCCTCAGCGTGGCAGACCGGGCATTCGGTTGGAATCTCGAAGATGCCCATCGGTTCCGTTACATTGATTACCTTCGGGATAATCTTGTTTGCCTTGATAACCTGCAGTTTGCTTCCCTTGCCGCCGATGCCCAACCGTTCGCATTCGCTTACGTTGCAGAGTGAGGCACGCTGAACGGTGGTTCCTTCCAGCTCTACCGGTTTGAATACTGCCACCGGAGTGATGGTATTGGCTGCGCACGACCATTCGATGTGGTCCAGTTCTGTGTCTGCATGTTCATCCTGCCATTTGAAGGCGTATCCAGCTCTTGTGGCATGGTGCCCGGTTACGGAACCGGTAGCTGCGTAAGCTGTATCATCGTAGCAGATAACGAGTCCATCTACAGGATAAGGGTTGGTCTTGTCGGTCACCTTTTGGGTAAAGCGATTGATTTCAGCCTGGATGCTTTCTTCGTCAGGATGTTCGATTCGGGTTCTTTCCACCGGTTTGAAGCCTAAATCCTGCAACATCTGCATGCGTTCTCCCCATGAATTGATTTCCTGTTCGGTGTAAACCAGGGTGAAGGGAATCCATTGGATATGTCGCTGCTTTACTTCCTCGGCGTCTTTCAGCGACAGGGAACCGGAAGCAAGGTTTCTCGGATTGGCATAATCGCCTTCGCTCTCGATGATAAACTGCTCGAAGTCGGCATACGAGATGACGGCTTCGCCACGAATCACGAGATGGCCTTTCTCCTTGATGGTCTTAGGAATGCCACTGATGGCAGAAGCCAGATGGGTGATGTTGGTTCCGATATGTCCGTTGCCACGGGTTACAATCTTCGAGAGCTTTCCGTTGTCGTAGGTTACCACAAGGGTAAGACCATCCAGTTTCCAGGAGATCCAGATAGGGCGGTCTTCTGCCCATTTCACCAGGTCGCTCACCAGTTTGGTCTTGGCAAGTGATAGGGCGGCAAATTCGTGTTCTTCCTTCTTGCCCACGATGGTGTCTTCTGAAACCTTGTTGGTAGGAGAGTCGGGCAGCACTTCGCCGGTTTCCTCCTCCAGTTTCTTGAGTTGGTCGAATTTGGCGTCCCACTCATAGTCGGTCATCAGTTCCCCTTTGCCGTTATAATAAACGTCAGAAGCCTGGTTGAGTTGTTCAACCAAGCTTCTCATCAATATCATTTTATCTTCCATTGAGTCTTAATAAATTTGCGGTTGTATGGTAAGCTTCTCAAAAGCGAAGCGCATGCCGCGGTTGCCATAGTTGATTCTGCCGCAGATGCTGAATCCCATGCTCGAAAGCAGGCCAATCATCGGCAGGTTGTCGAAATTGGTATCCACCTTGATGCTTGGCACCTTTTCTACTTCGCAGAGACTGTTCACCTTATTAATAAATATACGTGCGAATCCTTCTCGTTGGTATTTAGGGAGAGTGGCGAAGCGATGAATTACATAGTAGTCGCCAGTGGTAAGCCATTTGCCGTCGATGAAATCGTACTGAGGTTCTCCATTGAGAATGACTGCTCCATAGACAGCTATTTCGCCATCTACAGTGAGTACGTAGGCATTGCCATTGTTGATATCTTCTTTTATGTCGTGTTCGGCAGGATAGTCGCTGGTCCATTGGTGGCGGCCAGAGGCAATCATGGAGCGACGAGCCTGGTCGATGATATTCCAGCAAGCCTCAAAGTCCTTGATATATGCAGGTCGAAAATCGGTCTTCATTTCTTTATACTTTCGCTAATTATTATTAATCGGGTGCAAATTTAACAAAAAAAAACGAATTAAAAGTATAAACGGAGAAAAAACTGCAAAAATACTGCAATTTTTCCTCCGTTTTCTATCTTAAATCAAGAAAAAGCCTCATTTTATAGACTTTTTTCTGCATTTTCATTCATCTTCCTTCAAGGACTTATCTTCCTTTGAGGACATTAGTCTTCCTTCAAGTACATTAGAGTGCCAGGCATTTGTCGAGTTCTGCGATGATGGCATCCTTCTGTTCCTTGATGTGCTGACCGATGAAGACGAGCTTGATCATGCGGTCGCCATATTCTTCATCCCATTCCTTTTCGAGCTGAGGATTGTTCTTGCGGAGTTCTGCGAGCTGGTCAGCTGGCATGGTGGCGAGCCACTGTCCTGCCTGCTTCACGGTCTTCTGCTGTCCTGCCTGCTCAAATACGTAGCACATGTCGCGCTCGTCTGCGAAATAGCAGATACCTTTGGCGCGAACCACGTCGCGAGGCCACTTTCTTGCTACGAACTCATCGAAGAGTGACAGGTCGAATGGCTTACGGCGATAATATACGAATGTTCCGATGCCGTATTCCTCCACCTCGCCGCCTTCGTGATCGTGGTCGTGGTCGTGATGGTGGTGGTGGTGATGTCCATGCTCATCATGATGGTCATGGTCATGCTCGTGCTCGTCTTCATCGTGATGATGGTGCTCGTGCTCCTCCTCTTCGTGATGATGATGCTCATCCTCTTCTTCTTCGTTTTCACCGTTTCTTTCGGACTCAATCTCCTGAATCCAGCCTGCAGAGGTAGCTACGCTCTGCCAATCAAACTTATGGGTATTGACGATGAGGTCGAGGTCTACATCTCCGTAGTTGCACTCAAAGATTTCTGCCTTAGGCTGGATGGCGCGGATAATCTGCTTCAGATGCTCCAACTCCTTAGGCTCTACTTCTGCCGCCTTGTTCAGCAGGATGATGTTGCAGAACTCCATCTGCTGGATAACGAGTGAAGCCAGATCTTCCTCGTCGATATCCTGCTTCATCAGGTCGGAACCGTTGGCAAATTCGTCCTTCATGCGGAGGGCATCTACCACGGTAACGATGCTGTCGAGGCGCAGGATGCCGTTCTTGATGTATTGAGGACCGAGAGATGGGATGGAGCAGATGGTCTGGGCGATAGGAGCTGGCTCGCAGATACCGCTTGCCTCAATTACGATATAGTCGAAGCGCTTCATGTCTACGATTTCCTTCAACTGCTCCACGAGGTCCATCTTCAAAGTGCAGCAGATGCAACCGTTCTGCAGGGAAACGAGCGAATCGTCTTTCTGACCTACCACGCCACCTTTCTCTATCAGTGCCGCATCAATGTTCACCTCGCCGATATCATTTACGATGACAGCGAACTTGATACCTTTCTTATTTGCCAAAATCTTGTTGAGCAGGGTTGTCTTGCCGCTGCCCAGATAGCCTGTCAAAAGCAGGACTGGAACTTCTTTTGTGTTCATACTTATATTATTTGTTGATATTTTCAATGCAGTTCATTTCTGATTAAAATGACGAAAGCGAGGTAGCAAATAATATGCCATCCTCGCTTCCGATATGCTTGTTTTAATATTATTTACGATACTGATCCAAACCCTTGTTCAGGAAATCGAGGTAAGCGCTTACGTCTTCCTTGAAGCTGAACGCACCGGTAAGAGGATTACCCTCGTTATCTACTGCTACGTAGAATGGCTGGGCATTGGCGCCGAACTTGCTTGCCTGCAAGTAACTCCACTTGTCACCGATGGTGCGAAGGGTGCGCTTCTCGCCGTTGAACTTTACCTCCATTGGCTGTGGCAATGGGGTCTTGTCATCTACATAGAGTGAAATGAGCACGTAGTCCTTTGTCAGTTTGTCAGCCACTGATGGGTCTGTCCATACGGAAGCCTCCATCTTGCGGCAGTTCACGCAACCGAAACCGGTGAAGTCGATGAGCACAGGCTTGCCTGCTGCCTTGGCTGCTGCCATACCCGTTTCGTAGTCCTTGTACTCAGATTCCACGGTCTTGTTGTTGAGGTTGAAATCCTGGGTATTGATTGGTGGAGCGAAAGCGCTGACAGCCTTGCATGGTGCACCCCAGAGACCTGGAATCATATATACTGAGAATGCCAGAGAGCAGAGACCCAGCATGATGCAAGCCACTGGCATTGGCTTGTTGATGTCGCCACCGATGGCGTCTACCTGGAACTTGAGCTTACCGATGAGATAGAGACCCAAGAGACCGAAGATGACAATCCAGAGTGAGAGGAACACCTCGCGGTCCATGATGTGCCAGCCGTAAGCCAGGTCGGCAACGCTCAGGAACTTCAAAGAGAAGGCGAGCTCAATGAAACCAAGCACAATCTTGATGGTCTCCATCCATGAACCAGACTTTGGAGCCGACTTCAACCAGGATGGGAAGAGGGCGAAGAGGGTAAATGGAAGGGCGAGAGCCAGGGCGAAACCAAACATACCCACGGTAGGAGCGAGCCAGTCGCCGGATGTTACCGTCTGAACCAGCAGCAATCCGATGATAGGAGCGGTGCAGGAGAAGCTGACCAGTACGAGGGTGAATGCCATCAGGAAGATGGAAATCAGACCTGTGGTGCTGGAAGCCTTGCTGTCTACGGCATTTCCCCAACTGTCTGGCAACTTGATTTCGAACCATCCGAAGAAGGAGAATGCAAATATAGCCAGGAGCAGGAAGAGAATGATGTTGAATACAGCACTTGTACTCAAGGCATTCAGGGTGCTTGGACCAGCAATGGCTGTAACGGCAAGACCGAGGACCAGATAAATAATCACGATACTCAATCCGTAGGTGATGGCATCACGGATACCCTTCTTCTTGTCGTTCTTGGCACGTTTCAGGAAGAAGCTCACGGTCATCGGGATGATAGGCCAGATGCAAGGCATCACGAGGGCGAGCAAACCGCCTACGAATCCGATGATGAAGATATATAGGATGCCATGGCTTGCGATGTCGTTGTTGCCGCCGAATGCCTGCAACTCCTTCACCACAGGTTTCCACCATGCCTTGGCGTCATCGCTGTTGGCTTCTACCGAGAAGGCAGGGCCGATGCTGGCTGTGCTGTCCACTTTCTCTGCATTGGCAAGATTTGCCAGGGAGTCGGCCTGTGCCTTAGCCAGCGCTGCTGCGTCAACCTTGTTGGCATCTGCAGCATTGTCCTTTGCAGCCTCCTTGCCATCTACGGCAGGAGAAGTGCCGCTCTTCTTGATGCTAGCCTCGCTTGGTGGCAGACAGTTCTGCTCGCTGCAGGCACCATATTCCAAGTAAGCATCAATGACATACGTTGGCTTGGTGAATTTAATCTTCTGCACGAAGGTAGCGCTGCCTTCAAAATAGCGCAACTTCATCTCGAAGAGCGGGTCGAAGGTGGAAATCTCCTTTCCCCTTGCCTTTAACTTGCCAACCAGTTCGGCACCCTCCATCTTGTTGACGTTGAAACTGGCGGAGATAGGGCCATCTGCGCCTAGGCCAGTAGAATAGACATGCCATCCTGGATGAATCTTACAACTAAATACGATTTCTGCCTCCGCTGACCCGTTGGTCTTCAAAGTGCTGGTCACCTTCACGGGGTTCAGCATCTGAGCGTTGGCCAAGACTACTGTTAGTAGTAGTTGGAAAATTAATAATACTTTTTTCATGTTATCACTATCTATTTTTGATGCAAAGTTACGAAATTTTAAAGTAATTACGTTCGTCTTGGTGCATTTGGGTACTACCTTTTATCTTTTTTAAGAATTTATATCGCGTTTTATGATGATTTCTTTGGATTTTTGCCGTAAAACTCGTAACTTTGCAGCAAGAATGAACAAGAGAACCCTATACATATTCAGTCTTTGGATAGCCACCATTACGGTGCTTCTATCCACGGTGGTGAGTCATCATCACCACATGGACCGTATCTGTATGGTTCAGGAACAGTGCCAGGAAGATGGTAACATCAATGATGAGCATACCGATCATCATGACCAGGAGTCGAATACCGACCGTGGAAACTGCCGTGTGCATCAGATGCACCATTTTGTCACCAATGCCAAGGTGGTGAAGGGTATCCGCAAGTTGCTGGCAGATGAGAGCCATCAGTTTGTAGTCATGTCTTGTTCTTCTCTTTTAATCCTCCCTCGTCTCTCACTCATTTCAGTGAGATGGCAGCATGTGGCAGCTTCTCCT
>ERZ1026886.1321-NODE-1321-length-10761-cov-5.885578_pt1 | contig 10761 bp, 7 predicted proteins | sample MGYA00380173_ERZ1026886 | MGnify/ENA primary metagenome ERZ1026886 (study PRJEB33269, sample SAMEA4719809) | human gut metagenome | biome: human-associated habitat; feature: organic feature; material: feces | place: Cameroon | collected 2013-10 ... | reverse complement strand
CCTCCACCGAGTAAGGAATCTCCTTGTCATAGTAGAGCAGAATCTTCTCGCGGATGATCTCCGACACGAAGAAGCGAGCAGGCTTGTCGGTGAGCTGATCCTTGTCAAAGTAAGGGGGCGACGGTGGCAGCAGCTCCTGAATGCGCTTCATCAGGATGTCGGTGCCAAACTTGTTCTGTGCCGATATGGGCAGAATCTCGGCGTTGGGAAGCAGCGCGTGCCATTTCTCCACGATGTCGCCAAGCTGCTTCTGCTCGCTCATGTCGATCTTGTTGATGAGCAGCAGCACGGGGATGGTCATCTTCTTCACCTTGTCGAGGAAGTCCATGTTCTTCTCGGGGTTCTCCACCACATCGGTGACGTAGAGCAGCACATCGGCATCTTGAAGAGCCGACTCAGAGAAGGCGAGCATCGACTCCTGAAGCTTATAGTTAGGCTTAAGCACGCCCGGGGTGTCAGAAAAAACAATCTGCGCATCGTCGGTGTTGACGATGCCCATGATGCGGTGGCGCGTGGTCTGCGCCTTGAATGTGGCGATGCTTATGCGCTCGCCTATGAGCTGGTTCATCAGCGTAGACTTTCCCACGTTGGGGTTGCCCACAATGTTTACAAATCCTGCCTTATGCATTTAAAGAATTTTTCTTTTATTTATCGTTATAATGTCCTTCCACCTCAACAACAGAAACCAATATTTCATCATCAAAAATGTCATATATTATTCTGTCATGAGCTGTAATATGTCGCGAATAAGTAATGTTTTCTCCTCCTTTCATAGGTTCAGGATGACCTTTACCTGTTCTTGGATTCGAAGCTAATTCTGGAATTAATTCCTTTAATTTCTTAAACGCTATAGGATTAGATTTTTTCCATTTACCTATGGTTTTCTGAGCATTCTTAGAAAATTCTATTGAATATGTCATAAGGAATCCATCCACTTAATAGCGTCATCAGCATTTTGAAAAATCAGGGTTTCTCCATTCTGATGTTCATGACGTGCCTTTTCAATTTTTTTTTGCAATTCGGGCGTAATAATCAGTTCATTTTCATTGTCTGAAACGCCCAATATATCCATAAGCAGGCATTCTACATAATTGTTAAGGCTTCGGTTGCTGGCCTTTGCCTTTGCCTTCAACTCATCAAGCAAAGAAGCCTGGAATCGGAAGGATGCCGGAACTCGTAAAGTTGATGATTTCATATTATTTTGTATTTGATTGTATTTATTTCAAATGCAAAGTTACTGAAAATCCTGCACATAAAAGAAAAGCTTGCTTTGTTTTTTTGTCATGATGCATCGTAACTTATTAAAAGTTACTGAAAATCCTGCACATAAAAGAAATTTGGGTATATAAAATAAAGAAGGTGGATGAAAAAACGCGAATAGCGTCTTTTCACCCACCTTTCTTAATTATAGAGTTAGCACATGAAGGTGGTGTTCACGTCACCTGCTCAGGTCTTCACGTCACCTGCTTATGTCTTCACGTCACCACCTTCAGCGCAGGTTTCTACTTATACAGCACCTTGTCGCCCTTGTTCGTGATGTAAACCTGTCCGCGGACGGGCTTGTCGATCTTCTTGCCGTCAACAGTGAAATACTGAATGTCGGCATCGCCGTCGAGCACGACATGACCGATGCCCGTAGGCTCAACCACGTCAATCGTGACATTAGCAACAAGCCCGGTGCCATCGTTGGTTTTCGCCACGATGGAAGCCTTGCCCTGAGAGATGCCCTTAACAACACCAGAAGCATCTACCGTTGCCACCTGTTCGTCAAGCGATGTCCACTTAACATCCTTCATGCTCACGTTACGGGGCATGATTATAGCCTCAAGCTGAATGCTCTCGCCCACCTTAACAGTCGACTTAGGCTTGAAGATGCCTATCGACTTGGCAAGCACGCTATAGTCGCATGAGACAGTTATCTCTGCGCTCAGGTTAGAACCATCGAGCGTGGTGGCACGCACCACAACATCGCCCTTACCACCCGTGGCTGTGAGCAGACCGTTTGAAGCCACCGAGGCATAGTCGCCACCGCTGACAATGGTCCAGCCCACCTTGTTATAGGTGGCGTAGACGGGAAGGATGACAGCAGAGAGGTGAAGCTCCGACTGTGAGTTGTTGAGCACAGCGTTCTTCTCTGCGGCAATAATGGTTATGTCGCTGGCGGCGATTGTAGGCATGGCCTCAACCGATGAGATGACGTTCGACTGCACCTTGTCGTCGAGCTGCTGCACACACATCACGCCGCGTGCCAGAGCACGCACCTCGTTGAAGCGCACAGCATAATAGCACACGCCCTCGGGAGCATCGGCATCGGTGTAGCTGAGCTGCGATGCGGGCACGGTGGCTATGGTCTGCAACTTGTTGGCTGAGGTGCCACGCATGATGACGTAGCTCTCCACGTCAAGACCCTCATAGGTGTTCCACATGAGGTTGATGCTGCAACCGTCGGCCGTCTGGTTGATGTCAACATGCAACGGGTTGTGAGCCTCTGACCAGCCACTTGTCTGCACGCCGTTGTTGGCAAGCAGACGTATGCGGTAACGCTGCGGCTGAATGCGGTTGTCGCTGGTGAGGTCGCACCATGTGGCGTTTGCCACAGGCACCACATCAAGCACCTCAAACTGTCCGAGGCGGTTGGTCTCACGGGCAATCTCCACCTTGTCCACCATGTCGGGCACGTTTGTGCTCCAGTTCACGCGATAGTAGCGGCCATCGCCCTCCACGCTCACGATCTTTGCCTCAGGCATGACCTGATCAACGACCGTTGTCGATGAGGTGTCCCACAAGGTTCCCGCTTCGGGCACCTTCACGCTGGTGTTTACACGCACCTGTCCTGCTTCAGTGAACACGAATGTTGCCGTGCTGTCGCCAGGCGTGTATGTCACGCTGAAGTTGTCGCCGCGGTCGCCGTTGGCTGTAGAGAACCTACCGTTCTCAAAACCTTTGCTCACAAATGCCTCAGGCACCTTAACCGTAACCTCACTGTTGAGCATCACCTTTTCGGGGAAGAATACATGCAGCGACGGCACCTTGGCAACGCTGAAGAAGGCCTTCACGGTGTTGCCGTCAACGTTCATGGTGACGGTCTTCATGCCCGGTGTCATCCATCTCACGTCAAACGTGCCCTTGTCGGCATCTTCGTTCACCACGGTGCCGTCCTCGCCAGGATTGCATGTTATCTTCTGCTTGTGCTGTCCAGAGTAAGACAGCGTTGCCACAACGCCGCTATAAAGGTTCGTCATGTTGGCGGAAATGAAGCCCTCCTTGCGGAACACTATCTCCACGGGCGCACTCATGGCAGAGTGCTCACCCATAAGGTCGATGGCCTGCACCTGCACCTCATAGGTTGTGCCCTCGGTAAGGGCGCTGGCAGGAACGGTGAGCTGTGTTGCCTTGCGATAGTAGACACCCGACAAGATGGCTGCCTCATCGTTCAGACCGTTCATCGGCGACAGAACGAAAGCGCCAGCACCCGTCTTGCCCTTCACCTTAAGGCTCACGTTGTAACGCATCTGCGCCCATGGCGTGCGGTCGTCGGTGGCATCGTCCCACTTCAGCAGCAGACCATTGGCTGTGTTCTGTGCCGACACGTTGACAGGCACCGACGGAGCCTCGTTGGCAATGCTCGACGCAAGACCGTTAGGATAAGCGCCTGGGGTGAGGGGCTGCCAATGGAACTCGTCGTAATAATCTGAGCCGTGGTCACGTCCGTCTTTATCCAAGCCAAAAGGCGACTGCATCTTGGTGTACTTGAAATCCTTGTCCATGAGCCACACATTGCCGTTGGAGAGGATGTCCAGATATCCGTTATTGTCGACATCGAGTAACATTAAACTGTAACCAGGGCCAACAGGTATGGCCACCGTCTCTGTACATGGCCACTCAGACATTGGCTTACCCTTCACAATGACCATATAACCGTTATCGAAGAAATAGCCGTCGGCATTGCCGTCGTTGTTGAAATCGGCGAAGCCACGCATCGAATACTCATGACTGTTCTGATAATAAAGTTTTCCATCGGTGTCGAACTCCATGTTGCCGCCAGGAACCTTGAGGCGCACTTTGGTCTGATCCTTAAGTGCCGCATAGTCGCGTTCCTTATACCAGACATCCATGTTGCCATCGCGGTTGAAATCATAGAACTGACCCAACTCATAGTCTCTAATATCAGAACTCTTCAGTATTGAATAGTTGAAATCACCTTTCTGGTCCACATAGAACAAATTTCGATTTTCATACCCAAAGGCAAATTTTCCATCGTTGTTCCAATCCATCATATATGACGCACGTCCATAGCCAAGACCATTGACCGTGACCTCTTCGCCATCAAACGACATGTCACCCTCGCCACCGTTATACAACACCTTTCCAGACGTCAATATGTCGGGATAGCCATCGTTGTTAAAGTCGGCAAACATACGGATATCTCTCAAATCGGTGTTCCATGTCTTGCGAATAGCTGCATAAGAGCCGTCCGATTTGCGCTCATAGAACGTTGAGGAATATACTATCTCGGCATTGCCGTCTTGGTTAATGTCAATAAGATTTTTTCCGATAAGCGTTTGGTTGTCAGCAGCAACAATGGTAGCGACCCTTGACGGAATCACTTCTATCTTCTCTTCATCCGACTTCACGGTCTTGCCACCAAGCATCATGCTGACGCTGAGTTTGCGTGTGCCTGCTTCTCTGAATCTTACCTTCACCATGCTGGCGTTGTCGTTCTGACCGATGATGTCGCCGTTGTCGACAGTCCACTCATAAGCGGCAGCAGCCACGGGGTTCTGCACGGATAGCGTCACAGTGTCGGCTGTGCAATAAGCGCCCGATGTCAACGTAGAGATGACAGGAGCCGAGAGCTTATGGTCATAAACCAGCTCGTCGCTCCACTCACCACCTAAGCCGCTGGCGTCAACAGCCTGTATAGCGATGTAATATTTTCCTTCCACGAGATTGCTCGTGTCATACATGTAGCTGAGAGCACATCCCATGTTGCCGTCAGACAGCACACGGCGTGTGCCGTCAGCGTTGGCGTTGCCATGATAGATGTCGCCCTTGCCGCTCGCTGTGCCTATGCGTAGCTCGTAGGTGAGGTCACACGAAGAGGTTTCCTTGTCCTTGCCGCGTGCCCACGACAGCTTCAGCTTGTAAGCATCGGCAAAAGCCACAGCCGAAGGTTTCGACATCTTTTCGGGACGCGTATTCTTTACGGCTCCAGAAATCTTGTCTATCAAGGTGTAGTTGCCTGCGGAGGTACTACCCCACTGGTCTTTAACTACATTATAGGAGAGCATGTCCATAAAGCCATCATTGTCGAGATCGCCAGCCATAACAAAGTAATTTGGCAGGTCAACCTTGCTCACGCCCCACTTGCTGCTTATCTTGAACAAACAGTAGTTGTAGTCATATGTCTCCTGATTCGTCTCTTCGCTACGCGCAAGAACCTCATACAGACCGTCGCCATCGTAGTCGTTGCATGCAATGGCGATATACAGTCCGTCCACGTTGTCGTCCTTGGCGCGGAACACGCCGTTGCCATCGTTGCGGTAGAACTGGAACAGAGTGTAGTCGGAACCTTTGATGAAGAAGAGAATGTCTACGTCGCCGTCATGGTCGAAGTCGCCAAAGAACACGTTCTTCACCGCTTGGTTCTTGAGCAGCGTCTTAGGCTCGCCCATGCTACCGTCGGGCTTGGTGATGTAAAGGTCTGTCTGCTTGTCGGTAAAGTCGATATGGTCGAGCAGACCGTTGCCCGTCAGATCTGTGGAAAAAACTGTTCCCTTATGAGGGCTACGGAAGAAGCGGTTGCCGCCAAGGTTGTAATATATGTTTTTGCCGTCGTTAAGGTCTATCAGTCCGTCACCGTTATAGTCGGATGCAGAGAGTTCGCCTGTTGGCAGCGACATAACCTTAAGTTGGTTGCCCTCCTTCACGAAGCGCTTGCGCGGCTCCGAGTTGGCATTATCGCTATTGTCATCGGTCGTGTCGTCAAAAAACAGATTCTCCTTCGACTTCACGAACATGCCATCTCCAAGACTACGAACGCCACCTGTGCGCTTAGTTATCACTCCCGAATTGGGTGTATAATCGTCAATAGAGCCAAGGACGGTGGTATCGGAGGTCACATAAATCTTGTCATTTACAAATGTGCCATCGGCAAGCATGCGCGTAATGTTGTAAGCACCGTCACCATCATTCAAGGTTGGCAAAATCTCCTTGCATCCGTCGCCATTGATGTCGGCAGTGGCAGCAAAGCCATTTCCTTTCATGTAGTTGTCAAGCACCAGATTACCCGACATGTCATACACAAGACCCGAAAAGTCAACCCAATAAGGTTTGCCATCGCGTGACAGTTGGGCAAAATGTCCAAAAAGATGATAAGGAGCATTAGCTATGGTATTGGTATTAGAGAACAACTCTTCGCCATCCAACGACACGGCTTTTGTCTTACCAAGAATCACGGTTCTATCGTCTATCCACCATTGCTGAAAACGGGCACTGAAAAGGTCGAGCTTTCTGTTGCCGTCGACATCATAGAACATGGTCGGGGTTACCTCAGACGAAGGCGTGTATTTGAAAATAGAGCTATTCAACGCCTTGCGACTGTCGGCACGCACACACTTCACCCCCAAAGCGAGGGCAGCATCAAACTGAGCGTCAGCCACATGCACCGTAACGTTCTCGCCACTAAAGCTTGTAGGCAACAGACTGCCGAAATAAATGTCTTTTACGTTGTTGCCACACGAATTGAACGACAGAGCATTGATGGCGACATCTTGGCCTGCATAATGCATCTTCTCAGGCACTCTCACCTCCTCGGTGTCAGGTATCTTTGTCAGCTCTACCGAGCGAGTGCCGTCCTGGAAGGTTATCTTATATTCAAACCCTGCATCATCGGTGTAGGTCTTTACTATATTTTCGTTGGAATGTAGGCCATCGGTCACAGTAAATCTCTGGCCATACTTCGCCACAGCAGCATCATATAAGCTGGTGGGCACATTCACTATCAGTTGTTTAACGGCGTATTTATGATATTTTGTATTTATGTCTATGAGCTTCTGCAGATACAAATTAACTTTTTTGCCTGAATAAGAATTAATTGCGAAATTAATAGACATACTTGTCACAGGCAAATCTATGTTTCCATCATTCACAGTCAAAGGCACAGTAATCTCTGGCTGATACTTGTCAACAGTGTAAACAGCGCTGAAATTTTGGTCAGCAGGATAATTCAACTCATAAATTGCATCGCCTTGCTTCATTTTCAACGGGAAGTAGGTGCCCTCATCCGAGTCTGTAAAATCTATACAGTTAGAGTACCATCTCTTTCCGTCGGTCACGCGACAAAACAAATCGTCCCTTTTAATAAGCTCATCCATCATGCTCTCTGACACATGAACCACAGTTTGTGGAGTCACACGCCCCTCAACAGTGGGTGGGTAAGTGTAGTTCAGGACACCAAGATACCCGGGAAAGAAGCGAGTGAAATAGATGTCTTTCACAACATCCTCGTAGATATCCGCGCTACTCCCGTAAGCAGCGTCATCCAAAATTTTTGTTCCATCGTAAAAGCCCACGACAGGATAGGTTATGCCGTCGGCGGTTACATCCGACAGTATCTTTATCGTCGCTTGCTTAGGCAGCATATAAGCTTGATAGGTGCCGTAATTTTCATACTTAATATCGGTTGGTTCAACTCCCACAAGAGCAATGTTCTTGCCATATTTGTCGGCATAATGGTCAGACACGCCATAATAATAGGTCACGCCATCCCTCACCATCTTCTTGAAGCTGTCGGCAGCCCACCCGACATGCCACAACGACATCATGACAACGAGCAGAAGCACACGTCGGAGAGACCCGGCTTTAAAAGTAAAATTCGTTTTCATTGTAGGTTTACAAAAATAAAAAAGGCGTGCAACCGTTCGTGGCTTGTCTACATCAAGGTTACCGCCAAGTGACCTATATAAACAACAAGCACAGAACGGCTCACGCCATAGAGCGTGAGCCTTCCATCTGCTTGTTCTCGTTTATATTTGAATATTGGCGGTATTCTGATGTAGGAGAACAAGAGCTAAAAGCTCAATATCTTAAAAAATTCAATAAAAACGAACGACTGACGCTTGGTTTTTAACTCATTAATGTGGTTTAGCCACATGCGCACTGTAAGTCACCTCATGGCACAGCCGCCGCAAAGGCCTTGCCTCGTCATGCAGCAAAAGCGTCTTGTCTTGATTTGTTTCTGTCTTTTCTTGTTCAAATGGTTTTAGTTAACACTCGATGGCACAATGTTTTCCACATGCCACCATTATCATTGGCAAAGATAGCGCAAACCGAATTGCAGAACGTCAAGCTTGCTTGAACGTTTTGCTGAGGTGCAGCCTATCTTATGCAAAGATAGCGCAAACCGAATTGCAGAACGTCAAGCTTGCCTGAACGTTTTGCCGAGGTGCAGCCTATCTTATGTGCAAAATTAGCAAAATAAAGAACACAATGCAACAATCTTGAGAAAAAAGTGTATAAAATTTTTTTCTTCAACATTTTTACACAAGCGAACATAATCCGCGATAAATCAAAGGAATGACGCTACAAGCCAGGGGACACCACTAAACATCAGGGAGCACCTCGTCTGGGTCTCTTTCCAAGAGCGGGTTTTTCTTTTCATGAATCCTCACTGCCTCTAACATGGTGTGCCATGAAATGTCGAAACTGTAACGTTGCAGACGGGTGCTTGTCATATCGCCGTTGTTCTCGCGCAACAATGCAGTGTGCGGATGCTCAAAATCGTAGAAGTCGGCAAAGAAGGTATAGTAGCGCACGGGCAACGAGTGGTCGGCGCTGTAGGTGATGAGAGAGTAGACGCTGAAGATGTCCTCCCTATCACGATAGTCTATGACCAACGCCTTTCTATTACCCACTCTGGTGTGATAAAAGCGCATACGTTTCCAGTTCACGTCATCTCTGTCAGCGTCGTAATCGTTATACACATTATAAGAATAGTACAAGCTGTCAACCGTAAGATCGTCAAGCGTTGTTGCCTCTCTCGTCATGACCAGAGCAGGAAGAAAAATAGAAACAAATCGATTATCCATGTTTTTTATTCGTTATCAGTTAGACAGATAGCTTGATGAAGCTCCATGAAAGCTTGATGAAGCTCCATGAAAACTTGATGAAGCACCATGAGGGCAGAAAAGAATGCCCCTATCAAGGCTTCCCCCACAAGAAAAGTTTAATCTCATAGGCTTCTGCAAATTTAATGATTTATTTCAAAAAAACAAGCATTTTTGGGGAAATAAGCATTTTTTTTGGAAATAGTTATTTTATATAGGCCATAAAAGACATAAAAGGAAATGTTTCATGGATTAATGACGGCTAAAGAAGACATAAAAGACATGTTTTATAGATTAATGCCGGCCGAAGAATACATAAAAAAACAAAAAGCGCGTTCTCCCGTCTGTCCGACGAGAAGAACGCGCTTGATATTTAAGAAGATATAAAATGCTAATTATGCGCTTGCGCCTTATTTCACCTCCTTGGCGGCAGCCTCTGCACCGTCGTATGCCCACTTGTAGAAAGAGGCACCGTGCACGAAGCCCGCTCCGAAAGCGGTGAACACGATGTTGTCGCCCTTCTTCAGCTCCTTCTCATAGTCCCAGAGGGCGAGAGGAATTGTGGCGGCACTTGTGTTGCCGTAGCGTTGTATGTTAACCATCACCTTCTCCATAGGAATGCCCACACGCTTGGTCACCGCCTCAATGATGCGGAGGTTTGCCTCGTGAGGCACCACCCATTTCACGTCATCGGCAGAGAGGCCGTTGCGCTCCATGATCGTAGCCACGTCGTTGCTCATGTCGGTCACGGCATAGCGGAACACGGTGCGTCCCTCCTGGTAGAGGTAGTGCAGACGGTGATCTACGGTGAAATGAGAAGCGGGGCACACTGATCCGCCCGCCTTCATGTGGAGGAAGGGCAGACCCTTGCCGTCGGTGCGCAGATAAGAGTTCTGCACGCCCACGCCCTCTTCTTCTGTTGCTTCCACGAGCACTGCTCCAGCACCATCGCCGAAGAGCACACATGTGGCGCGGTCCTGATAGTCGACCAGCGACGACATCTTGTCGGCGCCGATAACGATGATCTTCTTGTAGCGGCCGCTCTGAATCATAGATGCAGCCATGTCAAGAGTGTAGAGGAATCCGCAGCAGGCAGCCTCAAGGTCAAACGCGAAAGCGTTCTTCAGTCCGAGCTTACCCAGCACGATAGATGCCGTAGATGGGAATTTATAGTCGGGAGTGGTGGTGGTTACGATCAGCGCATCGATGGTATCAGGGTCCACGCCGGTCTTTTTGATGAGCTGCTTGGCAGCCTTACGCGCCATGTAGCTTGTTCCGAGACCTTCCTCCGTGAGGATGTGGCGTTCCTTGATGCCCACACGAGTCATAATCCACTCGTCACTGGTGTCTACCATGCGCGACAGCTCCTCGTTGTTGAGGACATAGTCGGGCACATATCCACCAATTCCAGTGATTACTGCATTGATCTTTCCCATTATCTTTTATTAGTCAGCAAGTTCCTTAACAACAGCAACCTTTCCACGATAGTAGCCGCAAGTGGGGCATACGGTGTGGTACACATAGTAAGCGCCGCAGTTGGGGCAAACTGCCAGTGTAGGAGCTACTGCCTTATCATGAGTTCTTCTTTTGAGTGTACGAGTCTTTGACTGTCTTCTTTTAGGATGTGCCATTTTCTTTTAATCTTTAATTATTG
>ERZ1026886.1320-NODE-1320-length-10776-cov-32.550322_pt1 | contig 10776 bp, 7 predicted proteins | sample MGYA00380173_ERZ1026886 | MGnify/ENA primary metagenome ERZ1026886 (study PRJEB33269, sample SAMEA4719809) | human gut metagenome | biome: human-associated habitat; feature: organic feature; material: feces | place: Cameroon | collected 2013-10 ... | reverse complement strand
GATGCCCTCAAGGCACGATTGGAACATTCGCTCTTCGGCTACACCATGGAGCCAGCCGATTATCTGCCTAGCATCATCGACTGGGTGCATGACCACCACCAGTGGGATGTGAAGCGAGAGTGGATCCGCTTCATTCCAGGTATTGTAAAAGGTATCGGACTCGTGGTGAATGTCTTCACCCGTCCTGATGAGAAAGTCATCATCCAGCCACCCGTTTATCACCCATTCCGCCTCACTCCAGAGGGCAACGGAAGAGAGGTGGTCTTCAATCCGCTGAAAATGAAGGAGGATGGATATTACGAGATGGACTTCGAAAACCTGGAGAAAGTTTGCGATGAAAAGTGCAAGATACTCATTCTTTGCAACCCTCATAATCCGGGCGGAATCACCTGGAGCAAGGAGACACTTCAGCAACTCGCCGACTTCTGCTACGAGCACCATCTGCTCGTTATCAGCGATGAGATTCATGCGGACATGGCTCTGTTCGGACACAAGCACATCCCATTCGCTTCGGTTTCTGACAAGGCAAGAGACATCAGCATCACCTTCCAGGCACCATCCAAGACCTTCAACATCGCAGGTATCGTGAGCAGTTACGCCATTGTTCCCAACGACCAGATTCGCAGGAAGTTCTATACATGGCTGTCTGCCAACGAATTAGACGAACCTACCCTATTTGCTCCTATCGCCACCATTGCCGCTTTCCGCAAGGGAGAAGAATGGCGAAAGGCAATGCTTGCCTACATAGAGGACAACACCCGATTCGTAGAGGATTATTGCCGAGAGCATATCCCTGGCATCCGCCCGCTGCGCCCACAGGCATCCTTCCTCGTGTGGCTCAACTGCCGCGACCTGCAGCTTTCACACGATGTCCTCCTCGATCTCTTCATCGACAAGGCACACCTGGCACTGAACGATGGCGAAATGTTTGGTCCTGGCGGCGAAGGCTTCATGCGACTGAATGTGGCAACACCAAGAAGCATCCTCCAGCAAGCCTTGAAGCAGTTGGAAGATGCCGTTAAGAAACTATAGAAAATTGATATGAAAATCTTACATACCAGCGACTGGCATCTGGGACATACGCTCTACAACTACGACCGTACCGAAGAACAGACTGCCATGCTCGCTCAAATCATAGACATCGTAAGAGAGGAGAAGCCAGATGCGTTTCTCCTCTCGGGCGATGTATATCATACCTCTCAGCCCTCAGCTGCCGTACAAACGATGTTCACCGATGCCATCGTGCAGATTCACGAGGCAAATCCCGACATGACCATCGTCATCACCGCAGGCAATCATGACAGCGGAACCAAGCACGAGATATTCAAGACTCCCTGGCAGGTATTAAAGGTGTTTTCTGTTGGAAACATAGACAAGGAGCATCCCGAAAATCACATCACCGAAGTGAAAGAGAAGAAGAAAACGCAAGACGAAATCAAGGGTTACATCATAGCCGTTCCCTACTGCTATGAGCGAAGCATTCCTGCAGGATTCTTCCAGGAAATTTTGGATGAAGTGAAAGAAAGGAACAAGGAACTTCCTGTTATCATGATGGCGCATACCACCGTAAAGGGTTGCGATTTCAAGGGACACGACAATGCTACAGAATATACTGTAGGAGGAATAGATTCTTTGGAAATCAGCGACTTGGGAGAAGGATATGATTATCTTGCCTTAGGTCATATCCACCATGAGCAGTGGATTCGTGGCAGCCACCATCGTATCCGCTATGCAGGAAGTCCGATGGCTGTAAGTTTTGATGAGAACTATGAGCATAGTGTGAGCCTCATCACCATCGGCAAGCATGGGGATGAAGTGGAACTCAAGAAGATTGCTATAGAAAACCCTAAGCCGCTGGTCACCCTGCCCGCTTCTGAAAACCTGCAAGGAAACTTCACTTCCTGGGATGAAGCAAAGAAGCTTTTGGAAGATTTCCCTTCTGATATCCCTGCCTATATCCGCCTGAATGTGGAAGTAGAAGATTTCCTTCCCGTGGCAGCCAACCAGGAGGCATCACAACTTGTAAAGGATAAGCAATGCCGCTTCTGCCTCATCAACACCCGAAGAAAACTACATTCCGAAACATCCCAACCTCGAACAATGACCGTACGGGAATTCCAGTCGGAAGCTCCTATCGACATCGCCCGACGATACGCCGAAGATTGCGGCATTACCTTCGATGATGAACTCAAGGAAATGTTTAAAGAAATAACCGAACAGTTATAAGTGCCGGGATTCTGATTCCTCACACTTAGTTCTTTACTCTTCACTGTAACAATATGATTCTACAACAACTCCAAATACATAACATCGCTTCTATCGAGGATGCAACCATCGACTTCGAGGCGCAGCCCCTAGCCGATAGCGAGGTGTTCCTCATCACCGGAAAGACGGGTGCAGGCAAATCAACCCTCCTCGATGCCATCTGTCTGGCGCTCTATGCCAGCACTCCCCGTCTCGAAAACACGAGCATGCAGGGAGAAATTCGTGACAACGAAAAAGATATCAAGATAAAAGACCCTGTGCAACTGATGCGTCGCAATACCGGTGAAGCTTTCGTGCGCCTTACCTTTATAGGCAGCAACGATGTGCATTACGAGGCTCAATGGTCGGTGGCAAGAGCCCGCAACAAGGTGACGGGCAAGATACAGAACAAGAAATGGGCACTCCGCAATCTGGATACCGATTTTACCTATGCCAAAGATAAGGAGATTCGTGAGGAGATAGCCCTCGCCATCGGTTTGGATTTCAAGCAATTCTGCCGTACCACGCTCCTGGCACAAGGTGAGTTCACCCGATTTCTTAACAGCAAGGACGATGAGAAAGCCGAGATTCTGGAGAAAATAACAGGTGTGGATACCTACTCCCGAATTGGAGCCAAAATCTTTGAGCAAACTGTAGAGAAAAAGAAGATTTGGGAGGATTCCCAACAAAAGATTGAAGGCATTCAGATTCTGAACGATGAAGAAATCGCCCAGAAGAACAACCAGTTGCAACAGCTGGATGAGCAAAGCCAGCAAATCAAAAACACCCTGGAAAAGGAACAGAAAAAGCTTCGCTGGCTTCAGCAGGAACAGGATTTCCGTCAGCGGAAAGAGCAGGCAAAAGAAGATCTGGCACATGTGAAATCCATCGCCGAAAGCGACGAAACCCAACAGCAAGAGCAAACCATCGCCCTTTGGAACCATACCATCGAGGCTCGCGCCAAGATGAACGAAGCTGCATCATGCGCTAAAACCATCCTGCAACAGGAAGCCCAACTGCAATCTTTAGAGCAAACATTCCGACAGATTCAGGGAGCACAAAGCTATGAGCTTCAGCAGGAGCAGACCATCGCTTTATCCATTAAGAGTATAGACGACTACCTGGCCCAAGAAGCACCCAAAGTGCATCTCTACGAAAATGCACAGACCCTGAATACGCTCATCGAATCATTTTTGAAGAACAAGAAAGATGCAGCGAACAATCTGCAGTATGCCAATCAGATCAAGAAGGAACTGAGCACCCAGTATCAGCCAAAGCTTGAGAATGCCAAGACGATGCTCGAAGAATGCCAGAAAACATATAACCAACAGGTTATCAAGGTACAGGAGGCTGAGGCGGAGTTGGAACAACTTCTTCTGCCTCAGCTTCGCCAGCAACAAGAAGCACTCAAAACGCTTCTTAACGACATTCAAGCAGCCAAGAATCTCCTCGAACTCCTACACGAGGAGCAGAATCGTCATGTCCTTTCAAAGGAGAATCTGGTTCAACTTCAAAACTCTATCCTGGAAAAAGAAAAGCAGTTGCAGGTTTTAACGCAGGAATCTCATGATGCAGAAATCCGAAAGAATGCCCTCCAGCTTGCGTATGAGAAGCAACGGGAAAGTATCAACAAATGGGCGAAAAGCATCAGAATAAAGTTGCAAATAGGCGACACCTGCCCTGTTTGCCAACAGCGAATAGAAAGCACCCTGCCCCACGAAGATAATATCGATGCCCTGGTTATAGAAGCAGAGAAACTTTATAAGGATGCCGAGAACGAATACAACAAGATATTAACAAGCCAAAATGCCCTGGATGCAGACATCAAGGCTTTAAAGAACAGTCTTGCCAACGAACAGAAGGTCTTTGCCAAATGCTGTGAATCGCTAGCCAAGGCTACCCAAAAAGCCCAGGAAGCTGCCAAAAAGATTCCGGAAGGAGAAAACGGCGAAGTACAGACTCGGGCAAACCTTGAAAAGGTATCTGCTCAAATTGCAGAAGCCGAAGCCAAGGAAAAAGAGGCAAAAAAGCTTAGAACGCTCAGAGACCAGAAATTTCAGGAATACGAAGTGCAAAGAAATGGGATGTTAGCCGCACAGCAGAAAGTGGATGATACCCAGCATCGTATTGAAGTTATCGAAGCTCAGATTTCCTTACAGAACAAAACCAGCGAGAAGGCACTGCAAGATATCCATTTACTGATTGGCGAAGCCGGAAACCTTTCATGGCAGAATGATTGGCATACGATGCTTACCGAGTTTGGAAAAGAGGTTGAAGATGGTGCCATCACCTACAAGATGAACACAGAGAAACAGCAGAAACTTGTTGCAGAACTTAAGCAATTTGAAGAGGGCAACAAGAATCTTGCCGCTGCTCTGGATGCCATCATCAAGCTCATGCCAACCTGGGGAACACCTTCAAAAGAGCCACTGATGCTGAAACGTATTCCAAAAGTACTTACCAGAGCTTCTGAATTGCAAAGCCAGATAACGGCTGCCCTGCAACAAATGAATGCGGCAAAAGAGAAGGAAGAAGACACCAAGAAATGGCTGAAGGAATTCATGGAGAAAAAACAGGAGATGTTGAAAGATTTCTCTGACAAAGAACAGGAGATATTGCTGGATGTGAACCTCTTGAAGCAACTCGATACCCTCCAACAGTCTGATATTGCCGAAAAGACAGAAGCTATCAATCGTATAAAACAGCAGTTGGTCAGCAAACAAACGGTTTGGGATGAACTGGAAAAAGCTTATCAACTCCATACAGGAGAATATGAAGCTTTGTTTGATGAAGATGAGAAGATTTCAGAAGAAGAATCCTTAGACACAAGAATTTCTACCTGCATCGCATCGCTCGAAGCCCAGCTTTCTGAATTGGGCAACCAGCGTGGCGGAATCATCAGAGACCTGGAAGTCGACCGCTCCAACAAAGCGAAAGTCGGCTCACTTCTGCAGGAATCAGCGCAGAAGAAAGCCGACTTTGAAAAGTGGAGCCGTTTGAACCAGCTTCTTGGCGATGCCACTGGCAACAAGTTCCGTCGCATCGCCCAGAGCTATGTACTCGCCAGCCTCATCCACTCAGCCAACGGATATATGCGAACGCTCAGCGACCGCTATATATTAAAGGTGGTACCTGGCACCTTCGTCATATCTCTTGAAGATGCCTATCAGGGCTATGTGAGCCGAGCCGCCAGCACCCTTTCGGGTGGTGAAAGCTTCCTCGTCTCGCTCTCCCTGGCCCTTGCACTCAGCGACATCGGCACCCAGCTCTCCGTAGATACCCTCTTCATCGACGAGGGCTTCGGAACCCTGAGCGGCGAACCGCTGCAACATGCCGTCAACACCCTGCGCAGCCTCCACTCCAAGTCGGGACGCCATGTGGGTATCATCAGTCATGTGGAAGAACTCAAAGAACGCATCCCCGTACAGATTCGGGTGAACCAGGAAGGCAATAATTCGAGCAGTACCATCGAAATCGTAGGCTAAGCATCTGCATGCATTATCCCTCGTCTTCCATCAGATCACAAATCAGCTTGATCTCGGAGTAGTCGATACCATCCCCCATCGCCTCCTTGATCTCGCTGAAGTGCTCTATATCAGGATGAGCCTTCATAAAATCTCGAATCTTCTTCTCATGGGCACTTGAGATAAGTGCTCGCAAGCCAACCTTTCCTTCCTTCACGTAGGGAGTGAGATGACCGATGATAGTGCTCCTGACAAGACCACGTTCTTCTGCAATCTGATCCACGGTCATACCTTGTTTATAAAGGTTGTAACTGATTTCCTTTGTAGGGGTTTTCGGCTCCTTTGGACCATTCGGATTCTTTGGCTTTCTAGCTTTTCTACCAGAACCATTAGCACCCGAACCTTCCCCAGAAGATGCAGTCTCATCCATCAACAGGAACTGTGCCTTCTTCTTCAGATAATCAGTCACGCTGAACTCGGCGCTTTGCTCGTATCGCAAGAGTCTCTCCTTCAATCTTACATCTTCTGAAAAAACAGAAAAGCGGTCTGCAAACTGCTTCTTGCCCACCTTGTTGTCTGTATCAAGATTCGACTTTCTGATTAAATCGCTCAGAATACTTATCTTATCGCAGAAATACTGGGCACCCTTGTGGATGCGGTCTTGCAGTTCGGCTTGACTGACATCAGGATTCTGTCCCAGCATACGAGTGTATTGCATGCGGAATTTATCCGATACACTGATCAGATTCTTCAGTACCACCTGCAGTTTCTGATACTCGGCCACCACACGAGGATATTTACCCGTAAAGAACTCTACCAGGCAGCGCATCAAGTGCTCATAGCTGCCACTGATGGCATAGAAATCGAAGAGCTCACCAATGCAGTGCAACACGTATTGCTGTTCCAGATAGCTGATTTGTTCCTGACTAGGCGAAGCAAGCTGGCTATTGAAAGCATCCACCGTCTGGTCGCTGATGATGGCACCACGCGACAACGGCTGGCTGAGCACCATGCCTTCCAAAGTCTTGCAACGGCTCAACGCCACGTAGGTTTGACCATGGGTAAAACTATGTGAAGCATCGATGATGGCATGTTCAAAGGTAAGGCCCTGACTCTTATGAATGGTTATCGCCCACGCCAGTCGGAGCGGATACTGACGAAAACGTCCTTCCACGCTTTCCTCAATCTCCTTGGTTTCCTCGTTCAGGGTATATTTCGAATTGGTCCACTCCATCTGTTCCAGTTCAAAATCCTGGTAGGTATCCTTGCTGCGCACGGTAATCTTGTCGCCGATGATGGTGCGCACCTCGCCAATCATACCATTATAGAAACGGTGCTGCGGATCATTCTTGATAAACATCACTTGCGCTCCCGGTTTCAAGATGAGCTTGAAATCAGCAGGATAAGATGATTCCGGGAAATTGCCTTCCACCTCGGCAGTAAAGGAATACGCCTGCGACGGAAGGGCTGCAAGCTGCTGCTCGTTGATATACTGTGCAGGAGCATTATGGGTGGTAAGACGGATATAGTTGCCCTCCTTGGGCGGTTCGAAGTTTGGGATATATCGCTGGTTCAGAGCCTGCAACGTGGCTTCGGAAGCCTTGTTCTCCCTAATCTGATTAAGAAGAGAGATAAACTGCTGGTCTTGCTGACGATACACCTTTTTGAGTTCGATGGTAAGATAGCCCGCCTGCTTCAAGGCATTGCTGCTGAAGAAGAAAGGAGTATCATAATACTGCCCTATCATCTGCTCTTCCTGCGGAGTAACCACAGGAGCAAGCTGATGCAAATCGCCAATCATGAGAAGCTGAACGCCTCCGAAAGGCAAATCGTGACGCTTGCGGTATTGACGCAATACGGAATCGATGGCATCAAGCAAATCGCTGCGCACCATACTGATTTCGTCGATGACAAGCAGGTCGATGCTTCGGATGATGTTACGTTTCAGATTACTGAATTTATAGCGTTTCTGTTCGCCACTACCGAAAGTCGTACCTGGCACGTATGGCGAAAACGGAAGTTGGAAGAACGAATGAATGGTCATTCCTCCAGCGTTGATGGCAGCGATGCCCGTAGGAGCCAGCACCACCATGCGTTTAGGCGACAGTTCTTTCAATCGCTTGAGGAAGGTCGTCTTACCTGTGCCCGCCTTTCCCGTAAGGAAAAGGTTGGCACTTGTCTTTTCTATAATGTTCCATGCCAGGATGGATTCTTCGTTCATTTCCATATCACTTCTTTTTAAAATGCTAGATTTCCTCTACTATCTCGCTCATCTCCTTGCGCTTCTTCTCGGCACGAGGACAATCATCGGCAATATGCCCGATAGGAATGATGAACACAGCCTCATATCCCTCACATGGGAATAGCAGCTGCATCTTCTCAGTATCATAATTACATACCCAGCAGGTTCCCAAACCTCTTTCTGTAGCAGCCAGACAGAGATGCTCGGTAGCTATTGCCACATCAATATCTCCATGAGGCTTCTCATCGTATCTGCGAACCCAATTCTCGTTCACATTTCTCATGCCCACGATATACATAGGAGCCGTCTTGAACCACTCGCGGTCGTAGCACTCCTGCAACTTCTGCTTAGCCTCATCCTAGCGGACGATGAGCCAAAGCCAAGGCTGCCTGTTCACTGCCGAAGGAGCCAATCGCACACACTGCATGATGTAATCCAAATCCTCCTGACTTACCGCCTCAGAGGTAAACTTGCGAGCCGAGAATCTCTCCTGGCTCAATGCCAATATATTCTTCATATCGTTTTGTTTTTAAACTTTTTAATCCTTCTATAAACACATTCAATTTTTCAGAAAGCGAAAGCATTCGCCTTTCTAAAAGCAAAATTACAAAAAATCCCCGAAAGCCCCAAGCCTTTCGGAGATTTTCTTTCTAATCATCCTATGATTTCCCGGAATTTATTTACCCTTAAGGCAAAAAATATTTAGCCTTAAGGGAAAATATTTTTTGCCTTAAGGATAATTATCTTAGATAAAGACGAGTGTTTCGAATATTTTTTGTAATTTTGCAACACGAAAGGATTCATAAGATAAAGAAATGATAGGATTGGCTGACTGCAATAACTTCTACTGTTCGTGCGAACGAGTGTTTCGCCCCGACCTGATAGGAAAGCCCGTGGTTGTTTTGAGCAACAACGACGGGTGCGTCATTGCACGCTCAGAAGAAGCCAAGGCTTTGGGGTATAAGATGGGCGACCCCTTCTATCAGGTAAAGGAAAAACTGGAGGCTGAAGGCGTGGCCATCTTCTCCAGCAACTATACACTCTATGGATCGCTCTCCAACAGGGTGATGTCGATGCTTTTGCACTACTCGCCCCGCATCGACCAATACTCCATCGATGAAAGTTTCTTCGAAGTGGATAGTTCCATGGCAAAGAGCTTTTTCGAAACAACTCATCCCATGGCAGAGCACTTCTTACAGGAAAGTCTGAAAGAAAACAATACTCTTCTGAATGATGACTCCCTACTCCATCAATATGGCGCCAGGATTTATGCCGATGTGCTCCGAGCCGTGGGAATCCCTATCTCCATCGGCATTGCAGAAACAAAGACCCTGGCAAAAATCGGGTCTAAATTCGCCAAGAAATACAAGGGATATCAGGGCTGCTGCCTCATCGATACCGATGAACGAAGACACAAAGCCTTGTCGCTGTTCCCTATAGAAGATGTATGGGGAATCGGACGACAGATTGCCAGAAAGCTTGACTATATGGGCATCCGAACAGCTGCCCAGTTTGCTGACAAGAAAGAAAGTTGGGTGCGCAGTCAGTTCAACATCACCACCGTGAGAACGTGGAAAGAACTGAATGGCGAAAGCTGCATCAGCATCGAGGAACTGCCGCAGAAGAAGAGCATCTGCACCAGCCGGAGCTTTGCCGGTGAAGGCATCAGCGATAAGGATGTGGTGGAAGAAGCCGTGGCAAATTTCGCCGTGCGCTGCGCCGAAAAGCTGCGACGTCAGGGCAGCGTGTGCCAGGGAATCACAGTGTTTGCCTGGACATCCAGGTTCAATGAGAACGTGCCGGAATACACCATCCACGATTCCCTTACCCTGCCCATCGCCACCAATGCTCAGGAAGAAATAGTAGGTGCTGCCCTCAGCATTCTCCGGGCCAAATACCCAAAACCGCTGGCAGACAGCAGAGCTGACCGCCCCGACATGTCGTTTCACTTCAAGAAGGCAGGTGTCATTCTGTGGCAAATCTCACCCGACAATCCTCGCCAGCAAGACCTCTTCGATCCTATCGACCGAAGCAAGCAAAAAGCACTGATGGAAGCCATCGATGCCATCAACCGAAAGAACGGACACGGCACCATCCGTCAAGCCGTACAGGGAACCGGTTGCCGATTCGACTTGAAACGGGACTATATGTCGAAGCGGTTTACCACGGATATTCATGAGATTCTGAAAGTGAAAACCCAATGAGATTCAGAATGATCCTCTTTCTAAAAATGGGCTCCATAAACTAAGAAAATAAATAAGAAAACAAGATGAATAAGAATAACGATAACAAGATAAGACTGACATTTCATCCTGCGGAATTCGGAGCCAAGATGCCGATTCCGCTGGCAGAGCAAAGCGTAAAGGCAGGCTTCCCTTCGCCGGCACAAGACTATATGGAGGGAGAGATAGACCTCAACGATATTCTGGTTCGCCATCGTGAGGCCACCTTCTATGTACGTGTTTCAGGCGACAGCATGCAGGATGCAGGCATTCTCGACGGCGACTTAGCCATTGTAGATAGGCAGATTGAACCCTCCAACGGCAACTTCGTCATCGCCTTCGTGGATGGCGAATTCACCATCAAGCAATTCAAGATGGATGAGAGCGGTGCCTTCGGCTGGCTCATCCCATGGAACAAGAACTTCGCTCCAATCCGGGTAGATGAGACCAACCGATTCATGATTTGGGGCGTGGTTACCTATGTGATTCATCAGATTGCGGAATGAATCATCTGATTGCGGAATAACTCTTAAAAATAAAAAACTCGGAATGCTTCGAAAAAGGAAACATCCCGAGTTTTTTATATTCTTATTAATTTACGTCT
>ERZ1026886.1318-NODE-1318-length-10787-cov-3.321655_pt1 | contig 10787 bp, 8 predicted proteins | sample MGYA00380173_ERZ1026886 | MGnify/ENA primary metagenome ERZ1026886 (study PRJEB33269, sample SAMEA4719809) | human gut metagenome | biome: human-associated habitat; feature: organic feature; material: feces | place: Cameroon | collected 2013-10 ... | reverse complement strand
AAATAGCACCTGCTGATAGTATAAAATAATTTTGAACACCTACTTATCACATGATGACATAGTCATCGTTTTAGCAAGAGGAGAGCCTTATGGTTCTCCTCTTGTCTTTTGAAGATATACGAAATAGAAACATAGCCCCATTGAAGAACGACCAGTTCACAAAAAAACGAAACTCAAAAAGCCTCTTGAAGACTTTCTGAGTTTCGTTCATTATTCTTCAGTTAATCCTCTAAGGTCGGATTAACTCTTGCGCTTCTTGTTTTGATTGTGATAGCCATAACCATAGCCATAGCCATAAGAGTAGCCATAACGATAGTTTCCATATCTGCTGCTTACGTAGCGTGTGCCGTTAAGGAGAAGGGCCATATGCTTGTACACTCCTTCAGCAGCGAGCTGGTCAACGTCCTTCAAGCTCGCACGATCCATCAAGCCGGCACGAACCACGAATAGTGTGATGTCAACTTCCTTAGCCACAATGTTGGCATCAGCCACAACATCGATAGGCGGACAGTCAACAAGAATCAAGTCATATTCCTCACGAAGTGCAGCGAAAAGCTTCGGCAAACGCTCGCTCTGCAGAACTTCAGAGGGGTTAGGCGGAATCACTCCTACGGGCAGTAAATCAACATTCTTTCCGATTGAATCGGAGATGATTGCACTGTGGAAATCCTCTTCAAAACCACTCAGGAATCCTGACACACCCTTGTGGGGCGATTTGACGGACTTCGAAAGGGAGCCCTTACGCAAGTCAAGGTCAACCATGATGACCTTCTGGTTTTTGAGCGACATGACCTTGGCAAGGTTCATGGTGATGAACGTCTTACCCGAATTCGGATTGAAAGACGTCAGCATCAACACCTTGTTCTCCCTACCCACTGAATTGATATAGTAGTCCAGTTTGGTTCGGATGATACGGAAGGCCTCATTGATGAGGTCTCGGTTATTCTCTTGAACGTAAACGATACGGTCGTCATTGTTCGTAGAGATACGATGGAATCGGCTCGTTCGGATAGCTGGAATTTCGCCAAGGAGCGAGGTATTCAGACCCTCAAGATCTGCACGGCCACGTACTGCATGGTCGAGGTTTTCACGCAGGAAGAGGAGACCAGCGGGAACGCAGATACCAGCTGCAAATGCGATGAGCAACATCATGCTCTTCTTGGGCGATGTCGGTGCATCAGAACCCATAGGGGGCTGGACGATTCGTGTGTTCCAAGCTGTGAACGTCTTGGAAAGCTCATTCTCTTCACGTTTCTGGAGCAGATAAAGATAGAGTGCTTCCTTCACCTTCTGCTGACGTCCGATGGTGAGCAACTGCTTGGCCTGACGCGGTGCGGTGGCAATCTTCTGATTGTTCTCAGCTTCAGCCATTTCCCAATTCTTCATCTGCGAGTTGAGCTGACTGATCAGATTGTCGAGTGAATGCATGATTGTCGCACGCTGCATAGCGAGATCCTGATCAAGACGCTGAACAAGCGGAGAGGTTTCAGAACTGTTTTCAAGCACATTGTTGCGCGTGTTCAACTGCTGGTTGTAGTTAGCAATCATCTGCTCGATACCCGTGCTTCCTATACCCGTGTTGCTGGGGAGATACTGGCCAATCTTCGAATGATCAGCCAAATATTCACGAATATAGCGTGCTACACTCAGCTCGTTGTTAAGCGTAAGAATCTGATCTGTGTTCTTCGAACTCTGACGCATATAGAGTTGCGGTGCTGAGGTTTCGTCGGGTAAAAGCGTTTCACTTCTGTAGTCGGAAATCTGCTGGTCCACATCGCCAAGTTCCTTGCTCAAGAGTTCAAGACGGTTGGTGATGAAATCGAACGTGCTCTCTGCAACGCGGTTGCGATCCTTGAGCCACTGTTCGTTATAGACGTCGATGAGTTTGAAGATGATATCATCAGCTCTCTGCTTGCTTGCGTCGGACATGGTGATATCAAGCACGGTGCTTTCTTTCGTGTTAAGATTGACTGAGAGTCTTGATGAGAAAGCTGCTGCCACTTTCTTTGACTGAAGCTTGCTGACGGTGATCTCCTCATCAGTAAAGCACTTAGACCATTTGTCTGTAGGCTGGATAATGACCGTTCCGACCGGTGTCTGAGCCAATGTGTTGAAACGAACAACTACTCGTTTGTCGATTTCCATTATTTTCTTGTCGGGACCGACTCCCTTGAAATCATAGAGCTCAGCAGACTGGTTCTTGTTCAAGCGCATTTTGAAAGTTGCCACATCATTTTCATTTGCACGAGGCAGGATGAGACTGACGGGGCTATTATCATAGAGGGGAACTTGATGAAGGCTCTGCTTGGTGGAAAGTTGTACGTCAAGATGGAGACGTTTCACGACCTCCTGCATCAGCACGGGAGCACTGATGGTGATGATTTCATTGTTGATGTTGACGTTCGACTGAAGGAAACCTCCAAGACTCTCAAACTCCTTCGACATCGATGATATGCCTGCTTGGCCCTTTTTCTCATCCTTAATGAGCAAAGAGCTATGGCGCGTGTAGGTTGGAGTCGTTCGCATCACCGTAAACACGGCGATGGACAGCGCAATAATGACGGAAAGAAGAATCCAATACCAATTAGATAGCAGAATGGTAAGGAAATCCATCAAGTTAAAGTTTTCATCCTTTTCCGTGTTCTGCAGCACGTTCTGTTGTTCGTTTGTCATATGTATAACCGTATGATTTATCAGACAGATTGAGTTTTATTTGCAAAGATACGAAATTTGCATGTACATCCCTAAGAATGAGCCAGTATTTTTATGCTTAGAAAGAGAAATATTTTTTCAAAAGGAAAGAGTGGGTGCAATCGAACGAAAAAACCACCCATGTGAAACGGACTAATTCGTCTTTATCTCGTTTGTCACATAGGTGGTTTATATGGTGTGGTCCAAAAGAAAGACTTTCGGATGATTTGTCAGAACATGTTCATGCAGAACCGCATGACCTGCTTCATTTCATGTCGTTTTCCTCTTCCATGCTGATTTCTTCACCTTTTCGGTCATGGAATTTGTACTGAAGGAAAGCCATTTGCTGATTTTCAATGACTTTCACCCCGAATCCATATTTAAACTGCCACTGTCGGCTGATGGACAGGAAACCCTTCTTGAGATAGGCAGCTACAAAGGGATGCACATGCAGCGTGAACCGTTTGATATGGAGTTTGTTGACGAGGACATTGATTTTGCTCTCGAGCATATCTGCAAACAGGAAGCTGGACTTGATCTTTCCTGTTCCCGCACAAGTGGGACATGTTTCGTCCACATTGACCGCCATGGCTGGGCGTACGCGCTGACGCGTGATCTGCATGAGACCGAACTTGGAAAGCGGAAGGATACTGTGGCGTGCACGGTCCTGCTTCATATTCTCAACCATTCTCTCATAGAGTTTCTGACGGTTTTCGGGCATAGCCATATCGATGAAGTCCACCACGATGATACCCCCCATATCTCTCAAGCGGAGTTGTCGGGCCAATTCGTCTGCGGCACCAAGGTTGACATCAAGCGCATTCACCTCCTGTCCTTCGGGAGATTTGGAACGATTACCGCTGTTGACATCAACAACATGGAGTGCTTCAGTCTGTTCGATGATGAGATAGGCACCATGCTTGTAGGTGACGGTGCGTCCAAAGGAACTTTTGAGCTGTTTGGTGATGGAGAAATTGTCGAAGATAGGCACTTTGCCCTTGTAGAGCTTGACAATGTCCTTACATTCGGGAGCGATGAGCGACACGTAGTTCTGCACTTCATTGAAGACACGCGTGTCGTTCACGTAGATGTTCTCATAGGAGGGATTAAACAGGTCGCGCAACAGGGCTACCGTTCGGCTGGTTTCTTCGTACGCCAAACAGGGTAGTTTTGCCTTTCCCTGTCTCACGAGCCTCACCTGATTCATCGTGTGTTCCCAACGGTTGAGCAAGATACTCATTTCCTGGTCGAGTTCGTCTGCCCTTTTTCCTTCAGCCACAGTTCGGATAATCACTCCGAACCCTTTCGGTTTGAGGCTCTGAACGAGTTGCTTGAGTCGTGCACGTTCAGCTCCACTCTTGATTTTGGATGAAACAGAGATTTTGTCGGAGAAAGGAATCAGAACAAGAAAACGTCCTGCGAATGACAATTCACTCGTGAGTCGCGGTCCTTTCGTATTGATCGGCTCCTTGACAATCTGCACGAGGATTTCCTGGCCCACCTTGAGTGTGTTGGCGATTGATCCGTCCTTTTCAAGTTCGGGTTGACGCATGGCCTTGTCGACCGTCACGTTACGTCGTCCGTCACCGAAGAGCTGCAAGTATTTTTCTAAGTTACGATAGTGAGTTCCCAAATCGAGATAATGAAGGAACGCATCACGTTCGTATCCGACATTCACGAAGCAAGCATTCAGTCCTGGCATCAACTTTCTCACTTTTGCCAGATAGATGTTACCCACCGAGAAGTGTTCCGATTTCCCCTCCTTTTGGAATTCTACGAGGCGTTTATCCTCAAGCAGGGCGATGGATATTTCCTTTGGGCCGACATCGACTACTACTTCACTTGTCATGAATAATAAAGTTTGAGTGTGTGAGTGATACGCTCGTATCCTTGAACATCATGGATTGGTGCGCATCGTTTTTAGTGTGTGTCATGTAAACACGAAACGAGTAAACGAGAACGCCTTCACCCGAAGGCAAAGCCGTACTGCTCGTTTACTCGTCGTGTCGACTTCGCTTTAAGAGAAGTCAATGAGCAATTTATTTGCTCTTATGACGATTCTTGCGCAGTCTTTTTTTACGCTTGTGGGTAGACATCTTGTGTCTTTTCTTCTTCTTACCGTTAGGCATAGCTAATACGTTTTATGGTTAATTATGTTGATTGTAATTATTTCTCCTCGTTGCTTTCAATGGGAGTCTTTTCATCAAATCCCTTAGCGGGACGGAAAACCGTCACGTTGTGAGCAGGAATAATGATGGTTGTATTCTTGGAAATATTGCGAGCCGTTTTCTGCGCACGGAGTTTCTGCACGAAGCTTCCGAATCCGCGGAGATAAACGTTTTCCTCACGCGCCACAGCCTTCTTGATGCTTTCCATGAACGCATCTACCGTGGCAATAACGATTTGCTTGTCGATGCCAGTGCTCTGGCAAATCTCGGAAACAATATCTGCTTTAGTCATCTTGGCCAGTTGTAGTTGTTGTCTAATATTTCGTTTTAAGCGGCTGCAAATTTAGCATTTTTGATTGATATGCAAAAGCTTTTAGTCGAAAAACTTTTGATTTTCAGTCACCTTCAGCAAAAATCGGACTCCACCTCCATCCTCACCTCAGACTGGAGGAATCACTTCACAGGGATTTTCTCAATGCGGCGTACATGACGTCCGCCTTCGAAAGCTGTGGTGAAGAACTCGTCCATAATGGCACGTGCCGTAGCCGTGTCAATGTATCGACCTGGCATCACAAGCACATTGGCGTCGTTGTGAAGACGCGTCATGTGGGCGATTTCGGGAATCCACACCAAGGCTGCACGAATCTGCTGGTGCTTGTTGAGCGTCATGCTAATGCCCTCTCCGCTTCCGCAGATAGCCACACCCTGAGCAACTTCACCCTCTTCGATACCACGAGCCAAAGCATGGGCAAAATCAGGATAGTCGCAGCTTTCCGTAGAGTACGTTCCGTAGTCCTTGAAGGGCATATGCTTCTCTTCGAGATACTGCTTGACGAACTGCTTGAGTTCATAGCCGGCATGGTCACTAGCCAATCCGATTATCTTTTCCATTTTGTTATATTGTCGTATCTAAGTTAAGCGAATATCCATAATCTATGGTTTCCTGCAAGGACAAACGAATTCGCCCTCAAAGGAAACCACAGACAACGGAAAGAATCAAATCACTTCTTTATTTACCAAGAAACTTGAGCACTTCCTCGTGCATGTGTTCGGGCGTATAGCCCAACTTCTCGTCAAGCACCTTATAGGGAGCGCTGAAGCCGAAGCTCTCGAGGCCATAGACCTTACCCTTATCACCAACCAATCCTTCAAAGATGACGGGCAGACCTGCAGTGAGGGCGAACACGCGAGAACCTGCGGGAATCACCGACTGACGATAAGCCTCATCCTGCGAACGGAAGAGACCCTCGCTCGGGCAGCTCACCACCTGAGCCTTAACGCCATCTGCCTTCAGCAATTCAGCAGCAGCCACCAAAGTGCTTACTTCCGAACCGGAAGCCAAAAGTACGACATCAGGATTTTCTGCCGGAACAACCACATAAGCGCCATGTGCCACACCCTCTTCATAGTTGGTGCCAGCGGGAAGGTCGTTCACATTCTGACGGCTGAAAATGAGCGCTGTCGGGGTGTCCATATTCTCCATGGCCATCTTCCAGCAAGCCGTCACGGCATGTACGTCAGCTGGACGGAACACACGCACGCTGTCGCGTCCGCTATGGTTCTTCAACTTCTCCATCAGACGGATCTGAGCTTCCTGCTCAACAGGTTCATGGGTCGGACCATCTTCACCCACACGGAAGGCATCGTGTGTCCAAACGAACTTCACAGGCACTTCCATCAAGGCTGCCATACGGATGGCGGGCTTCATATAGTCAGAAAAGACAAAGAAAGTACCCATGGCTGTGATGATACCACCGTGGAGCATCATACCGATGCACACACAGGCCATCGTCAGCTCTGACACACCTGCTTGGAAGAAACCACCGGCAAAATTGGTGCGCGTGATGCAAGTCGTGTGAGCCAAGAAACCATCTGTCTTATCAGAGTTGCAAAGGTCTGCTGAAGAAACAATCATATTGGGAACATATTCCGAAAGGAGCGAGAGGCAGGCAGCCGAACCGTTACGCGTGGGGGAATTGGGCTTCTGCTCAATCTTCTCCCAAGGAATTTCGGGGATACGTCCAGCCATCCAGTCGGCAAGTTGAGCAGCCTTTTCGGGATTAGACTGTTCCCAAGCAGCCTCTTCGGCCTTGAGTTCAGCCACCCTGCTGCGAAGCTCAGCCTTGCGCTGCTCATACATTTCGACCACTTCAGGACGAATGACGAAGGGGTTTTCGGGATCAGCTCCAAGGTTGCGAATCGTATTGGTGTAAGCATCGCCACCAAGGGGTGCACCGTGGGTCTTGCAATTATGCTCGTATGAAGTGTTGTCAGCTTTACGGCAACCCTTACCCATCACACAATGACAGATGATCAACGTCGGACGGGAAGTTTCCTCGTTGGCCTCACGAAGTGCCTTGCGAATCTGCTCGGGATCATTACCATCGATTTCAAGCACATTCCAGTTCCATGCACGATATTTCATGCCAGTATCTTCGGAGATGACTTCTGCCGTCTCCGTAGAGAGCTGGATTTCATTAGCGTCGAAGAACATGATGAGGTTATCCAAACCGAGGTGACCAGCAATACGGCCAGCGCCCTGTGAGATTTCCTCCTGCACACCACCATCGGAGATGTAGGCATAAATTTTCTCACGCTTGAATCCGGGATTACCTGTGCGCGCATAAAGCGCCTTTGCAGCAATGGCTGCACCCACTGCGTAGGTGTGGCCTTGTCCGAGCGGGCCGCTGGTGTTTTCAATTCCGCGTTCCTGACACACTTCGGGATGACCCGGAGTGGGTGATCCCCACTGACGGAACTGCTTGAGCTCATCGATGGTATAATTACCAATCAATGCAAGCTGTGAATATAGCATGGGCGACATATGACCAGGATCGAGGAAGAAGCGGTCACGGCAGCGCCACGTGGGCTGATCGGGATCAAAGGTGAGGAATTCGGAGTAGAGCACATTGATGAAGTCGGCTCCGCCCATGGCACCTCCGGGGTGTCCTGACTTGGCGCGTTCCACCATACTTGCAGCGAGTACACGGATGTTGTCGGCCGCAAGATTCATGAGTTCATTTGAATGTTCCATTACTGAAAGCTATATTCTGATTGAGTTTGATTTGTACTTAGAAAATAGGATGATTGGTTGCAAAACCGCGCATAGAATATTTCCACACACAACTTCCGCAAGTGCAAAGTTACAGTTTTTTTCGAGAAACAGCTGAAGGGATATGCAAAATAATGAAAAATGCAAACAAAACTCCCTTAGTTCTCAAGTTTCCACCCCGTCGAAGCTGACAAAAAGCAACCATTCGTCGAGTTAACAAAGGCGCTTGCCCCTTTATTTCCTATCCACCTCTCATGTGCAACTCCCAAAAGTCAACGATACTGACGTTTGCGATGGAAGAAGAAGCCCACATAGAGATTAGCATAATTAATAGCATTCGTCATAGATAGACGATTCTTGCGATACATATAGAGATGATTGATGAAAGAAGCGCCAGCGAACCAATGCGTATTGTTCCAGACCAAGCCAGCTCTCGAGGTGCAATCGAAGGAAAAGTTGCGTAGATCCACCAGCAACTCGTCACCCCTTAGCTTTTCGCCTTTGGCCTTTCGTATACCCAGTGAAGGCATGACGGAAAGTCCAAAACAGCAATTGCGGGCGAACACCCAATTATAGGCATATCCACCGCTCAAATAGTAATAGTCATAATTGACTGAGGTGAATTTGAGTTCATCGATAATGAGTTCATCATCTGACGTGCCAAGAAGGGAAGAGGGCAAGCGGGTATAATCGAACGAGACGTTCTGCCTGCTATATCCCATCCCCATCATCGGCGACCCGCAACTGCGACGCTGCACTGTGCTCTGATTAAACGTGGCGGGATAAGAGAAATGGCGATGATTGAACACGTAGTAAGCACTGAACGACATGGTCCTTGAGTCCATTCCTTTGAAAGGAACGCCCTTCACGCTCCAAGGGTCAACCCCCTCAAATCCAACGGCTTTGCGAAGTCGATAACCGCCATCGTTGCGCAAATAGACGAAATCGCAACCCAGCATCGAACTATAGAGTCGGAAACTGAATTCTGAGGTCTTTCCCAGCGAACGGGGATGACTCACATCGAACGTATATCCCAGAAAAATCCATCTCCAACCAAAATACGGACCGACTTTCACACTGGCATCAGGTTTGGTGGAAATGCTTTGCGTCACACCGCCATCCTCCGTACGTCCCTGCAAACGATAACTTTGGAAGTAGTTCGTGTTTTGCAGCATGACCGTATAGTTATAGTAATTGGGCGATATATAGGTTGTATCGTAGTCATCGAAGCTCTTCACGAAGCGGGCGACAATATTGCCTGTACGCTTCATCTTCTGCTTGATAGGCAGGCGTACTTTTGGAGAATCCGCCATCTCTTGACTCAAGGTCTCCATCGCGTCATCGTTTTCCTCAACCGGTGTGGCACTAACCGAAAGAGCGAGAGAAAAACAACAGAAGAAGCAAATGAGAATGCTTAGGGTAAATGAAATAGATGATCGAAAAAAAGGGACAGACATATAATGTATGTGGACAGACATATAATGTATGTATAGTGGCGATTTTTAAAACACTATTCATGGGCCGTCTTCACCGCTCAGGACCGAGGAGCATATTCTCCCGGATTCATAAACACCCATTGTAGCAGGAAGGGCATTGGAAAGACAAACTATATCCTTCCAATGCACTCAGCGATGGGTTTCAGAACTTGTTCAAAATACGGTCAACCACCCAATTGACAGGCGTAGCACTCACACAATCGCAGCGACAAATCGCCTTATCCTGCAAATGCTCCACCACCTGGCGAATGAGCGGCAACTGCACATAGCGCGGATTGGGCACCACAAACTCCTGCCGACCCTCCTCATTCTGCAAAACGATGGGTTGATACGTAAACACCGAGAACGACAGCGAACCCTTGTCACCCACGATGTCAATGCGATCCTCTTTAGCCGACTCATGGGCCACGAAGCACCATGACCCTGAACCAGGCAATCCACAGTCAAACATGAAACAAGCGCTCACGGAGTCCTCTGTATCATAGAGTCCACCTCGATTGGCCTTCATCCCCTCAGCCTGCGTGATCGGGCCGAACATCTGCTGCAACAAATCAATCTGATGAGGCGCCAAGTCATAGAAATAACCACCGCCTGCAATATCAGGTTGCACACGCCAAGGAAGATTCTTGCTGTTATAGTCCAAATCGCGTGGAGGTACGGCAAAGCGAATCTGTACATTGACCACCTTGCCCACAGCACCATCGGCCACCAAGTCTCTCACCTTCTCAAAATAAGGCAGACAGCGTCGATAATAGGCCACAAAACACGGAACACCCGTCTTCTCTGCAATACGGTTGATACGACAGCAATCCTCATAATTGGAAGCCATAGGCTTTTCCACATAGACCGCTTTTCCACTCTTCATAGCCATAATGGCGTAGGTGGCATGCGTGGAAGGTGGAGTGGCAATATACACGGCATTCACCTCTTCATCATCGATGAGTCGCTGTGCATCAGTGTACCACCGCTTCACCCCATGGCGCTCGGCATACGACTGTGCCTTAGCCGCATTACGGCTCATCACAGCCACCACTGTCGACCCCTCCACCAAATTGAAGGCTGGGCCGCTTTTCTTCTCTGTGACCTCACCACATCCGATGAAGCCCCAACGTATGGTCTTTGTTTCGTTCATATGCGGCAAATTTACAATTTCCTCTCCGTCCGACAAAATACTGAGCACTGGAACTTACGGCTTCATCTTCTTATTCATGACGGGGCCGCCGATAAGCAGGTGTTCGAATTTAGTTTTAGTGCGTTATCGGGATGCAGCTGTTTTCTTCGGAGAAGATTTCTGTCCACCGATAACGGGGGATAGCGGGCTATATGACTGAGAACGAAGGAAACAGATGCGCCCGAGAACGTACTTTCAATGTGAAAATA
>ERZ1026886.1316-NODE-1316-length-10807-cov-35.318173_pt1 | contig 10807 bp, 6 predicted proteins | sample MGYA00380173_ERZ1026886 | MGnify/ENA primary metagenome ERZ1026886 (study PRJEB33269, sample SAMEA4719809) | human gut metagenome | biome: human-associated habitat; feature: organic feature; material: feces | place: Cameroon | collected 2013-10 ... | reverse complement strand
CCCAAAGGGTATTGGTAGCCTGAGTAGGTTCTGCCAGGAACGACTCGTCGCCATCATAGCTAGTGTAGTTGTGCTGGATGAAATCGCGAAGATTCACCTCACTCTGCCACATGTTTCCCTTGAAACCTCTCCATTCTGTTTTCATCATTTTGATATCCTTATTTAATAAGTTAATAATATATTTATTTTGTACACACTGTTTTCTTCAAAGTCCTGCTGAATCTTTATACCTTTTGTCTATAAAATCCTGCTATCGTTATTTTCGATGCAAAGGTACTACAAAAAAACGGGAAAAGAGAAGAAAACCCAAAGATTTTTCACCTCTTTCCCCTAAAATCATCATTTATAAGTAGCATTTCTGCACAAAACAAATTGAATGTGCAACATGAATATTACATTTGCTTCAATTTCAATGTTACATTTGCTTCAATTTCTTGAGATACTCTGATGGTATCTCGCCATATTCTGCCTTGAAACAGCGGCGGAAGTAGGCCACACTGCTCATGCCCACCATAAACGAGATTTCGCTGATGCTATACTTGCCCTCCAGGAGCAGATGCTCGGCATACTGCATCTTGTATTTGCGGATATACTCGTTGGTGGAGATGCCCGTGAGCGCCTTCATCTTGCGATAGAGCGTACTGGTGCGCACATCGTGCTTCAAGGTCTTGCACATCGCATTGCCGCTCATATTCGGCATCATCACATCCGAGATAATCACATCCGGCACCTTATCCAAAGCCAACGCCAGGCCCTCGCGACCATCTTTTGCCTTCAATATCTCAAATTCATCGGCAAAGGAATCTGCCACATAATTGAGAATCTCCCGATTATCCTCCACCACCAGGAGCTGCGGCTTGCGATTCTCGCCCAGAGCATTCTCTTCTGAATTGAAATCATCTGAAGCATCAGAAATGCCAGAGGCATCTAAAGCTCCAGTTCTCGCAGTTTCTGCGCCCGTCAGCTTGGCATTCGCAGCCTCATCGCCTCGCAATGCCTCCGGATAAATCTCGTTTTCATCCAGAGTTACGATAATGCTAGTGCCCTGTTCCAGATTGCTTTCTGCCTTTACCTCGCCATGATGCAGGGTAACCAACTTCTTGACCAGCGAGAGTCCGATGCCGGTGCCCGATGCCTGATGCGCTCCGTTTTCCTGGTAATAGCGATCGAAGATATGCGGCAAGGCCTTTGCCGATATGCCATGACCGGTATCGCTTACGGAGATATCCACCAGATGGTGCTCTCCGCTGCGGCGGCGCTCCACGCAGACATCGATGTTGCCCTGGTCGGTATATTTGATGGCATTCGAGATGAGATTATCCACGATGATGGCGATGACCTCCTTGTCGATATACATCTCTATCTGCTTTTCGGGAGCCACAAACCTGATGGTGACATCGGGTTTCTGCGCCAGTTCCTCGTATTTCAGGGAAATCTCGTGTACGGCATCCACCACATTGGCCTTCTGCACACGAAGCTGCCTGTTGTCGGTCTCAGCCTTTCGGAATTCCAGAATCTGCGTAATCAGCGCGCTTGTCACGATACAGGCTGTTCACCTCATTGCTTGAAATGGAAAAGGCATCATGGTCACTGTGCTGGAAATTACGAGCCACCAGATGCCGGGTATCGATGAACGACAAGCCGCTCTTTACGTGGCCTGCCAGGAGGATGCCGTTGCCAAGATCGAGCACGCACCACAATTGGTTATCGGGCAAACCCTTGACCTGCTTCTTACCGAAATGAGCAAACTTGCCCGTGGCGGGATCCAACTGTTCCACACCCGCCCAATAGGTAGAAATCCAGAGTTTGCCATCCTCCGATTGCGTAATCTTGGTAATATCGTTGGTGGCAATGCTGGCAGCATCCTTGGCATCATGCTTGTAGCATTGCCATTCTTCAGTTTGATAGTTAAAGGAATTGAGACCATCGTTCTTGGTTCCTATCCATACCACGGGAGCCTTGGCATCATCTATCACGCAGTTCAGTTCGCTGCTCGAGATGCCCTGCCTGTCTCTCCGCTTATAATAATTAAAGAAGCGGTTGCCATCAAAGCGGTTCAGGCCCTCTTCGGTAGCAATCCAGAGAAAGCCATGCTTATCCTGCGCCATGCTCACCACATAGTTGCACGACAATCCCTGTTCCAACCCAATCGGTCTAATCTGATACTTCTGGGCATGAGCAGCCAGATGAGCCATCAGCGACAGGAGAAATACCCATAGAAATCTTGTTGTTCCGTTCATCATTACATTAAGAATATGTTCATTATTACATTTTCATTTTGATGCAAAGTTAGCAAAAAACGCCCTTAATCTGCCCAAAACGACTCAAAAATAAGCTAAAAACGATACATAATCGTATCTTTGAGCGATTTGTTACCTATTTTGAACGAATTATTTCCTCCTTTTTGCCCCAATCCATGTACCTTTGCTGCCGAATTACAACAACATTTAGATTTTCAAAACTAACAATAACTAAATCGACTATTCAAATTCATTAAGATTCAAAAAAAGATTTATGTTTTGAATAGGTATTAGGAATCTGAAAGGAAAAAGACTGTTAGTAGGGATAACTTAACTATAGACAACAACGACAAATACATAAATATAACGATAACAACAAATACATATTATATATGATGATATACAAAGCACTCTCAGTTCTCCTCTTGATGACGGGCAGCCTCCACATGATGGCAGCTCAAGATGGAACTACAGAATACACTATTCTTACCCAGAGCCCCGAACAGCACATTCAGCATTTCGGAGCCAGTGATGCATGGAGCATGCAGTTTCTCGGTCTGTGGCCAGAGAAGCAGCAGGAGCAGATAGCCGACTGGCTTTTCTCTACCGAAAATGATGCCTTGGGCAAGCCTAAAGGCATCGGACTCTCTATCTGGCGATTCAACCTGGGAGCCGGAAGCGAGGAACAGGGAAAGGCTTCGCAGATTCAGCCGGGCACCAGAACACAGTGCTTCCTTAATGCCGACGGCTCCTACAACTGGAGCAAGCAGGCTGGCCAGCGCAAGTTTCTGAAGCTTGCCCAGCAGAGAGGCGTGCCTTATTTCCTGGCCTTCTGCAACTCAGCCCCGGTTTTCTATACCCAAAACGGACTTGCCACCAACACGGGACGCGGCGGCACGCTCAATCTGAAGGATGACTGCTACGGAAAGTTCGGCAAATTTATCGCCACTTCGCTCAAAGGCATCGAAGAGCACGATGGAATCCACTTCGACTACATCAGTCCGATTAATGAGCCTGATGGCCACTGGAACTGGACCGGACCGAAGCAGGAAGGTAGTCCGGCAACCAACCGCGAGTTTGCCAAGGTAGCAAAGGAAGTGAGCAAAGCGCTGGTAAAGAACAAGCTCAACACCCAGATATTGATCAATGAATCGAGCGACTACCGCTGTCTGCTCGGCACGCACATGACCGACTGGCAGCGAGGCTATGAAATCAACTCCTTCTTTACCAAAGACAGTACGCAAACCTATCTGGGCAAGGTGAAGCAACTGCTCCCCCTCATCGGCGGTCACAGTTACTGGACCAACACCCCTATCCCCTACATGAGAGAGATAAGAATGCAGATACGCGAGGCGTGCAAGCAGAAGAACATCAAGTTCTGGCAAACCGAGATCTGCATCATGGGCAACGATGAGGAGATAGGCGGCGGAACCCCTTACGACTTCTCGATGAAGACAGCCCTCTATGTGGCTCGCGTCATCCACCACGACCTGGTGTATGCCAATGCCGAGAGCTGGAGCTGGTGGCGTGCTGCCGGCGGCGACTATCGCGACGGCCTCATCCGCATCTACAGCAAGGATGGCTGGAAGAGCGGATGGGCTGTGGATTCCAAACTGATGTGGGCGATGGGCAACTACTCCCGCTTCATCCGTCCGGGAGCACAGCGCTACGACATCGCCACCACCTCAGCCGATGGCCAGCAGATAGAAGAAGGCTTCAACGACCCTTACGGAGTGATGTGCTCTGCCTATCAGAATGCCGACGGCAAATGGGTGATTGTAGCCATCAACTATGCAGAAGATGTGAAACCGGTGAACTTCAAGCTCGATAATCAGGAGAAGAAAAACTGGCAGATGTACCGCACCAGCGATATCTCTGCCGAAAGTCTGGCACCCGTGGGAACCTGCGATGGAAACACGCTCCTAGCCCCACGAAGCATCACGACTTTCGTACAGAAATAAGTTAAGGAATAAGCCGAAAACAAGAAAAAACAGACATTTATACTAAAAATTAACGAAAAATCCTCATTTTTGAACGATTTATTAACGTCAAAAAGAGGATTTTTCAGTAATTTTGCAATCGCTTTTCAGAGATAAACTGTAATCAAGCAATAATCGCTTATCAGAAATAAACTGAATATAGATAAAAACGTATTAAGACTATAAAATAAAAAAAGATATATGACATTATCAACTACAATCAAGACACTCGCCTTTGCCTCTATTTTGGCTCTGGCTCCATCACAGATGATGGCGGCACAGAAGGGAGGTACTTTCACAACAGGAGATAAGACATTTCTCCTCAATGGCAAACCTTTCGTAGTAAAGGCTGCCGAGTTGCACTACCCACGTATTCCTCGTGCCTACTGGGAGCATCGCATCAAGATGTGCAAGGCTCTGGGCATGAATACCGTCTGCCTCTACGTGTTCTGGAACATACACGAGCAGCAGGAAGGTAAGTTCGATTTTACGGGTAATAACGATGTGGCTGCATTCTGCCGACTGGCTCAGAAGAACGGCATGTACGTCATCGTACGTCCGGGTCCATACGTTTGCGCAGAATGGGAAATGGGCGGTCTGCCTTGGTGGCTTTTGAAGAAGAAGGATATCCGCCTTCGTGAGCAGGATCCTTACTTCATGCAGCGTGTTGAAATCTTCGAGAAGGAAGTGGGCAAGCAGCTGGCTCCACTCACCATCCAGAATGGTGGTCCTATCATCATGGTACAGGTGGAGAACGAATATGGTTCTTACGGTAAGGACAAGCCATACGTGAGTGCCATCCGCGACATCGTTCGCAAGAGCGGCTTCGACAAGGTGAGCCTCTTCCAGTGCGACTGGTCATCCAACTTCCTGAACAATGGTCTCGATGACCTGACCTGGACCATGAACTTCGGTACGGGTGCCAACATCGACCAGCAGTTTAAGCGTCTCGGCGAGGTTCGTCCTAACGCCCCAAAGATGTGCTCTGAGTTCTGGAGCGGCTGGTTCGACAAGTGGGGAGCACGCCACGAAACCCGTCCTGCCAAGGATATGGTAGAAGGAATGGACGAGATGCTGAGCAAAGGCATCAGCTTCTCTCTCTATATGACCCACGGCGGAACCAGCTTCGGCCACTGGGCAGGAGCCAACTCTCCAGGTTTCCAGCCAGACGTAACCTCATACGATTACGATGCCCCTATCAATGAATGGGGATTGGCTACTCCTAAGTTCTACGAACTCCAGAAGATGATGGCAAAATACAACGACGGCAAGAAGTTGCCAGCCGTGCCTAAGGCTCCGATGGCTATCATCAAGGTGCCAGAATTCAAGTTTACCGAATACAAGCCATTGAGCTATGGTATCGGAAAGGAGAAGGAAACCCAGGCTCCTCTGTGCTTCGAGGATATGGATATGGGATGGGGTACCATGGTTTATGAAACCCAGGTTCCTGCCATCGAAAGTACATCAACCCTGACTGGCGAGTTCCACGACTTTGCTCAGGTATATGTGAACGGAAAGTATGTTGGCAAGATAGACCGTGTGAAGAACGAGAAATCACTCGAATTGCCAGCCATGCCACAGGGTGCTCAGCTCACCATCGTGGTAGAAGGTATGGGACGAATCAACTTCGGCCGTGCCATCAAGGACTACAAGGGTATCATCGGCAACGTAACCCTCTCTACACAGAAGCAGGATTGCGAACTTGCCCTCACCCCTACCCGATGGAACAACAGTACCATCGCTGATGATTACCAGACTGCAGTGAATGCACTCGCCATGCCAACCAACAAGATGCGCGGTCTGCAGACCAAGGCGGGTTACTATCGCGGTTACTTCAACATTAAGAAGGTGGGCGACACCTTTATTAATATGGAGGCTTTCGGCAAGGGTCAGGTTTATGTAAACGGTCATGCTCTCGGCCGCTTCTGGCAGATTGGTCCTCAGCAGACCCTGTATCTCCCAGGTTGCTGGTTGAAGAAGGGAAAGAACGAGGTCATCGTACTCGATGTAGTAGGTCCTAAGGGCGAAGCAGGCAAGCCAGGTTCTAACGTGGCTCCTACAGCTTTCTGCCAAGATCATCCAGAGCTCGACAAGCTGAACCTCGAAAAGAGCAACAAGCACAACGACCCTGGTCATCGCATGGATCTGAACTCAGAGACCCCTGTTTTGAAGGGTGAGTTCAAGGCTGGCAACGGCTGGCAGACCATCAAGCTCGACAAGCCTGTAACGGGTCGCTACTTCGCCATCCAGGCAGAAAGCAGCCAGAGCGGCGACAGCCAGATTGCCATCGCCGAGGTTTATCTGCAGGATGCCAGCGGCAACCGCATCGACCGCAACAACTGGGTAGCCTTCTATGCCGACAGCGAGAAGGGCAACTCAACACTCGATAAGATGTTCGACTTGCAGGAGAGTACTTATTGGCAGACCGAAAAGGGCGCCAACTTCCCACACCTCGGCATCGTAGATATGGGCAAAGAGCTTACTATCTCTGCCTTCGAGTACTTGCCACGTGCCGAGCAGGGAGCTCCTGGTAGCGTGAAGGCATTCAAGCTCTATGTTAAAAAGTAAAAACTAGAGCATGTAAAGTGCTAGATATTAAAAAGTAAAAAAAAAGAAAGTAAGTTTTTCATAGTTTAAAATATAAATAGTTTTTATCATAAGGTTTATATAAAATATATTGCGAAAGTTAGTTAGAATGAAAAAGAGGCGAGTCGTGAGACCCGCCTCTTTTATTGTATATCTACGGATAAGCCTACCTGAAGATTCACTCCATCGGTGATAGGACTGTTCAGATAATAATACTTCGGCTTATAACCGAAGAGATTATCCAGCGCCGCAGTCACCTTCACCGCCTTGCCGATGCGCTGCACCAGCGAAAGCTTCCAGATGGTGTAGGCAGAATAGCTCACCGTAAGGGTTCCCTCGCTTACATTATAATAATTCTTATACTCCACGTTTTCTACACCCGAAAGATAGCGGCCACTCAAGCCGATGTTCAGACCATAATGCTTGGTAAACTGATGGTCGTAATCCATACGGGCATTGAAGGCATGCTCTCGAGCCGGAATATACTGGTTGTTGATGGTGTTGCCATCCTTATCCTTCGCCAGCTGCTCCTTGGTATAGGCATAGGTGAAGCGGGCAGAAAAACCGTTGTTCCATCGGGCCTGCACGCCTACCTCTCCTCCACACACGCTGTAGGAATCCAGATTGGTGTAAGGCAGATAAGGCAACTTATCCTCTACACTCTTGAAATAAGGAGCCGATGTAGATAGCTTGTTCTTCACCTTATTATAATAGACGGATGCCGTATAGTTGTAATGTCCCTTGGTGTATTCGGCAGAGAGATTGAAGTTATGGCTCACTTCGGCCTTCAGATGCTCGTTGCCTTCCACAATCCAGATGCCGCTCATATCGAAGTTGTAGTATTTCTCCTTGAGCGACGGTGCACGGAAACCCATACCATAACCTGCTCTCAGCGAGAGATTGCGAATCGGGGTATAACGGAGATTCAGCTTCGGAGTAACATGCGAATCCTTGCCATCCGAGAAATAGTCGTAGCGCAAAGCTCCCACCACCTCCCATTGATCAGAGATGCGCCAGTCATACTGCGCAAACACATCGAAGGTATCCTGCTTGCGGGTGCCATTGCTCAGATTGGTATTCATCAGATAATCGTGCATATAGTCGGAACCGATGGTCAGCACGTCGCCACCCTCGAATGCGTGGTTATAGAGCAGGCGGAAGGTGTTCTGGACATTGCTGTAGTCACGGATGTCCAGATGGCGAATCTTCTGATAATCAGACTTATCATACTGGTCGAAGGCATAGCTCAACTGCAAGGCATCATCTGCAGTGATATCCCAATTCATCTTCAAGCCACCCGAGAAATCACGATAACGCTCAGGTAAATCGGCTGTTCTCACGGTTTCACGGAAGAAATAGCCGGCACGACCGGTGAGACTGAAATTCTGGGTTGGACTCCATACCAGCTGGTTCTTGAAGTTGGCGGTCTTATCGCCATAAACAGTAGCAATGACGCGGGTCACAGGGTTCTCGGCACTATGCACATCGTAATTATCCAGACGGTTGAAATTTGCCGTAAACATATTGTTCCAATGCTTGCTGTTCAGTCCGAAGGAAGCGCCATATCGCTGCTCGTTATGCTTGGCAAGTCTGCCGTTCACATTCAGCGTCCAGGGTTTCTTGCCCTTCTTGGTGATGATATTGATGACGCCGCCCGTGGCATTGCTGCCGTAAAGGGCAGAAGCCGCACCTTTTACAATCTCGATGCGCTCCACATTGTCCATGTTCAATCGGGTGAAATCCACATCATCCATTGTCTCGCCTGCCAGTCGCTCGCCATCTACCAGGAAGAGAACGCCCTGACCGCCGAATCCGGAAAAGTTGAGATGGGTCTGCTGATTCATGGCATAAGAGAACTCTACGCCCGGCAACTCCTGCTGAAGCAGATCCTGCACATTGGTGGCATCGAGCTTGGCGATATCCTTGGAGCCGATTACTCGGGTCTGGATAGGTGTATCCTTCAGGAACTTAGGGGTGCGGGTGCCCGTAACCACCACCTCGGTGAGGTCAAACTGGCGACTGATGGAATCGAGATAGGCCTCGTAAGCCAGGGAATCACGGATGCTCTTCTGATTCACGCCCGGCACATTGTCAAGGGTAGGCACATTGTCAGCGCTCGCAGAAAGCGCTGCGCCAGCCGGAAGAGCCGCCATATTGGCTAATAATATCGAGTATAACAGATATTTCTTCTTCATTGTTTTCGTAAGGATACAATTAATATGGATATTTATAATTGATAGTCATCCAGCACTTTACGCCCTTTGGCGAGAGATAGTTCTCAAGCTGGATAGCAGCGTAGGTACCATCCTTCAGCCGGAGGATAAACACATGGTTGTTGAGCGAGAACGATGGCGGCATCGGTGGAATCTCCATCGAGAGCCAGGAAGACAACACCTTGTTTATGGCGATGCCCTGAGAGGGAACGGAACCCAGAAGCATCTGCTCCTGACTGTCCCAAACCTCATTCTCCGACCATTCATCTTCGGTAAACTGCTTGTTATGGAAGGCTTCGCTGGTTTCAGGCAACTGATCCATGGAAGTATAGCTGGTTTCCAACACGGCTCCGCCGTTGGTACGCACATTGTTGCGATGAATGGCAAGGGACCATTCGCTTGGTGCAGTCTGCTCAGCAGTAGGCACAAAGTAAGTAAAAGTATTCTTCCTGATGCCTTCGCCGAAGACATCAAACCAATACATATATTGTCCAGCCTTTCTGCCCGCTGTGGCAGCAGCATGCCCGGCTTCCGATTCATCCTTCTCGCCAGTGGCAGTCATCGGGATGGGATATGCCTCAAACTCGGTCTGCGCCTTTAAGAGTGCCGCCTCATCGCCAGCCTCCGTCAGTTTCTGCAACTTTGGTAAATCGATGTAATACCAATCCGTCCAACTGGTGGCATTCATCACAATCTGTCCCTTAGCCGGCACAATCTCTTCCGGCTCATCATATATATCATCAAAAATACCGTTGCAGGCAGTAAGCATCAGCATGCCCAAGCCTGCAACGGTCATTTTCAGATGATTCATTTTTATCCAATTCGTCATCTATTCTTATTTGTATGATAATTGATACTCTATTTCCTGCGAAATATCGCTTTCTTGAAATCTTTCAGATTTATTTCTTGAAATATTTCTTTCCGTTTACGATGACTACACCCTTGTAGCTCTCGCTGACAACCTGACCGTTGAGGTTGTACATCTTGCCATCGTTCTTCTTCTGCACATCGGTCTTGATAGAAGAGATGCCGGTAGCCTCGCTATTGAAGTTTGTAACGATGCCGAAAGGCATGGCACCCATCTGGAAGGTGTTCACGATGTCAGTAATCTTGCTGCCGCTGTACTTCACGAGGATGTTGTTATCCTTCGCTGTATTGAACTCAAAGTCGCCATCCATGGTCTTGTTGCCATCCTTCTCTGCGATGAAGTGGAAGCTCAAGCCATCGTTCTTGTAATCACGGTAGAAACCACCCTTCTCCTCATCGTAAACCAAGCCCTTCACGGTGTAAGTACCCAAAGTCAGGTTGCCCATCAAGGTGTTTGCCAATGAATAGGTAGGAATCTCCACATCCACCTTCTGCACATCACCATCCATATACTTGCGTACATTGTAGGTTACGCCCTCGTTGGCATAAGGGAACATGCCGCCTACATTTACGGTGATAGCGCTGGTAACAGCCTTTACATAATAAGACTTGATGTTGTAAGTCATGGCAAAAGGCATGGCACCATACTGAAAGACAGCCTTCAAGGTAAGCGAATTATCTGCCATATTGTAAGTGCCAGAGATAGATGAACCAGTGATGTTTTTCTCTACGCCATCCACGGTAACCTTAGAAGTAAAAGCCTGGTCGGCCATGGTGATTACATGATTCTCGCCCATGGTGAAAGCCACGTTCTCGATGGTGAAAGATGGGATGGTTGACATACCCTTCATGGCAGGAAGAGTGATATTGCCAGCACTCATGCTAGCCATTTCAAACTTCACGGTATCGCTGGCATTCTCAG
>ERZ1026886.1315-NODE-1315-length-10811-cov-104.339438_pt1 | contig 10811 bp, 9 predicted proteins | sample MGYA00380173_ERZ1026886 | MGnify/ENA primary metagenome ERZ1026886 (study PRJEB33269, sample SAMEA4719809) | human gut metagenome | biome: human-associated habitat; feature: organic feature; material: feces | place: Cameroon | collected 2013-10 ... | reverse complement strand
TTGTTTGCCTTGACTGTCTGAAAATGAATTTTCTTGAAATCTTCCAGGTTTCCGCCAACGTTGGCACCGCTTCTTGTAGCATTTCTATCTGAAAACTTAGTCTGTTCATCAAAAATCACCTCTGTGTCTATTTCCAAAATTACGGGGTTAGATATACGTTGCTCGCTCATCGCTACATACATCATTGGATGCTGTTTGGTAAAGCTCGCTCTCACATAATGCTCCAGCCCATCTCGTTTGTCGAGCGACCAGGAAGTAGAACCTGGTCCACCACCTCCCGGCTTAGGAATCGTAATTCCACGTTCCTCACAATCCTTCCAGGAAAAGAGGCCACCATTCTTGATGATGTTCTCTAAGTTGTCACGATCTGTAAAATGATACAACGTTGTAATATGATGCTGCTCAAGGATATTCTTAAAATCCTCCCAATCATTTCGTTTACTCATAATTTATATTTTTGTTGTTATTCTATCCAAAAAGTTCTAATTCCTGTGGCTTATCAACCTGTAGTTTTGCCTCCGTATCCGATTTTTCTCCATAAGGATAAATACAATCTACGTATGCCTTGATCAAAAAGGCATGAGACAAGGGTTTGCTTGGGTCATCCACATCACAGTTGGTATCATAATCCAACAAGATGATGGTTTTCGTTTTACTTGCCTCCCTCAATCGTTCAATGATTGTTGGCACTTTATTCTCCAACATCCATTGGTAGGTTGGAATATATATCTGCTTTCTTGCTTCTATATATCCTAGGAGTTCCTTGCCATTTACTCCCTTGCGATGTCCCAACGGCTTTCCATACTTGCGTACAGTTCGCTTGATATTCTTCATAGTGTCATTCTGGAACATCTGCACATCTACATCTGCTCCTTCAAACACCTTCAACCCCTGCCAAATAGCCTCTACGCATGTGGCTGTCACTCCATTGCTGAATGGAACTGGTATTCCACCATGTGGATAGAATGGACTTAATTTGATTAAGCTATCTTTGGCATGGCTAGTTACATCCGCTATGATTGCATCGGGATGTTTCTTTAAAATGTTATCGTATTTCTTACGCTTAGATTCTATCAATATCATAATTACTTAAATATTTTATCTCCAAACCGGGAGATTAATTCTTGTTTAAGATTGTCTGGGAATTTGCAGTTAGAAAATGCACTATCACCTATGCTAGTAACACTAGAAGGGATAACTATCTCTGACAGAGAACGGCAAAAAGAAAATGCACTAACACCTATGCTAGTAACACTAGAAGGGATGACTATCTCTGACAGAGAACGACAACCAGAAAACGCACAATTACCTATGCTAGTGACACTAGAAGGGATGACTATCTCTGACAGAGAACGACAAACACAAAATGCACTATCACTTATGCTAGTAACACTAGAAGGGATGACTATCTTTGACAGAGAATAACAACCAGAAAATGCACCTTTACCAATGCTAGTTACACTAGAAGGGATGACTATCTCTGACAGAGAATCACAACTAGAAAATGCACTATCACCTATGCTAGTAACACTAGAAGGGATAACTATCTCTGACAGAGAATCACAACCACAAAATGCATGATCACCTATGCTAGTTACACTAGAAGGGATGACATACGATTCTATATTTTGATTTCTGAAAGAAATAATTCTACTTTTATCCTTATTGAACAAGATATCATCCTCATAAACAAAGTTAGGAGATAAACATTCTAATTTGCCATTCCATCCAGCAAACGGATTGCCGTTTAAGCCAATTATGCTTTTAGGGATGGATATATATTTCAACGAGGAACAACCAGAAAATACATAATCACCTATGCTAGTAACGCTAGAAGGGATGACTATCTCTGACAGAGAATAACAACCAGAAAATGCACTATCACCTATGCTAGTAACACTAGAAGGGATGACTATCTCTGACAGAGAACAACAACTAGAAAATGCACTATCACCTATGCTAGCAACGCTAGAAGGGATAACAATCTCTGACAGAGAACTACAATACCAAAATGCCCTATCACATATTATCCTTGTACCCTCTTTAACAGAATAAGCTCCACTTAATTCTCCTGAAACTCTCAGCAATTTTCTTCCATCCTTGCTATATTTCACTCCCCGTTCATCAACAAAAGCCTCTTTTAACTCTTCTTCTGTTGGTTCTGTCGATAAATCTTCATTCATCACAGGAGTTATATTGGGCTTTTCGCCAATAAACAATCTAAAAGAACATGCTGAAAGCTCCTTTCTCGCCAATGCAAGCATGAAAAGAGAGTAAAGTGTACAGAAATCCTTATCACACATCAATTCCTGCAGGGCAGATATTACCTTGCTATTTGAAGGATTGCGATAATCATTTTCTGAGAAGAGAAGTCTGTCTGAGGCACCATAGATATCTAACAAAGTAGATTTCATCGAGATAGCCTTTAATGACAAGGCGATGCTTGCCAATGAAAAATCATCTATCGTTTCATCGAAATCATCCACAGTACGCAAAGGATGACTGAAATCCCTGGTACCGATAGTTGGAGATTGGCTGCCCTTCATGGATGGCACAAACATCCCGTCATAATCCACCAATGTAAGAGAACCATCGGGACGGACTATGATATTGTCTGGCTTAATATCACCATGAGCAAAAGATTGGGTACGGAGCCAAGCTGCCATCTTGCCAAAACGATAACTCAGCATCAACATGACAGATTGATTGTGATAGTTTGCCGCAATGTAAGCTTCCATCGTTTCTCCATCTACCCAATCCATCAACAATACAGGAAATTCATCCTCCTCGCATTGACTGTCCACGAAGAGTTCCTTCTCCATATACTTTACTGATGTAATGTATGGAGAATCTAACAAATCCAGTTCGTCTGCAATCTGACGATAGGCTTCGGCTCGCCCTTCCTGTTCTTCCGTAAAACACTTCAGGGCATAATATTTCCCGCTACTCTTGTCCTGCATCTTAAACACCACGGCAAAAGCACCACTACTGCGATATGGCTCTCCGTGATCATCCAGTACGGGAGTCAGGTGAGCCAACTGTTCAAGATTATCACCTGCTTCTTGAATGGCCTTTACATATTCCGATATCAATGGGTACTGCATAGCTTACACGATTATTAATTGACTATCTTAAGTCGCATTTTCAGACGACAAGGCAAAAGTACACAATAAAATTAAAACCGACAAAAAAAACTGCAGAAAAATGATTAATCATCGCTTATTATTTCTATTCCAATGGAAATATATGAGAGAAAATCTATTCAATGGAACATCTGTAAATCGCCAAACTTTGAGGATAGAGGTGGAGAATGTTCTCCACCTCTTATTATATATATTAAAAAAGGAGAAGGCAAAGAAGGATGTCTTGGAGGGAAGGACTTCCTATTTATGAAGGTATCGATTTTGCTAGTATCTCTTTCTCGCCGTAATAATCAAGGAATAATCTAAAAAGTTACCCAAATATTTTTTCCCCGAAACGGGAACTTAATTCTTGTTTAAGATCATATGGGAAACTACATCCCCCAAAGGCATTGTCTCCGATACTTGTCACACTATCCGGAATAACAACTTCTGTCAAAGAGCAACAAATAGCAAAGGCAAATTTTCCAATACTTGTCACACTATCCGGAATGACAACTTCTGTCAAAGATTCACACTGAGAAAAGGCAAATCCTCCAATACTTGTAACGCTATTTGGAATGACAACTTCTGTCAAAGATTCACACTGAGAAAAGGCAAATTCTCCAATACTTGTAACGCTATTCGGAATAACAACTTCTGTCAAAGATTCACACTGAGAAAAGGTAAATTCTCCAATACTTGTAACGCTATTCGGAATAACAACTTCTGTCAAAGATTCACACTGAGAAAAGGCAAATTTTCCAATATTTGTAACGCTATTAGGAATGACAACTTCTGTCAAAGAGCTACACCCAAAAAAGGTACGGTCTCCAATACTTGTAACACTATTTGGAATGACAACTCCTGTCAAAGATTCACACTTATGAAAGGCAAATCCTCCAATACTTGTAACGCTATTTGGAATGACATACGATGTCAGTTTCTGATTTCTAAATGAGATGATTCTACTTTTATCCTTGTTAAACAGGATGTTGTCTTCATAAACAAAGCTCGGTGATAAGCATTCAAGCTTACCATTCCAATCAAAAAACGGATTGTCATTAATGCATACTACACTATTTGGAATGACAACTTCTGTCAAAGAACGGCAACCAGAAAAGGCTAGGTCTCCAATACTTGTAACGCTATTGGGAATGACAACTTCAGCCAAAGAACAACACCAAGCAAATGCCCTATCACATATTATCCCTGTACCCTCTTTAACAGAATAAGCTCCACTTAATTCTCCTGGAACTTTCAACAATTTTCTTCCATCCTTGCTATATTTCACTCCCCATTCATCAACAAAAGCTTCTTTTAACTCATCATTTGTTGTTTCAGTTGATAAATCTTCATTCATCACAGGAGTTATATTGGGCTTTTCGCCAATAAACAATCTAAAAGAACATGCTGAAAGCTCCTTTCTCGCCAATGCAAGCATGAAAAGAGAGTAAAGTGTACAGAAATCCTTATCACACATCAATTCCTGCAGGGCAGATATTACCTTGCTATTTGAAGGATTGCGATAATCATTTTCTGAGAAGAGAAGTCTGTCTGAGGCACCATAGATATCTAACAAAGTAGATTTCATCGAGATAGCCTTTAATGACAAGGCGAAGCTTGCCAATGAAAAATCATCTATTGTTTCATCGAAATCATCCACAGTACGCAATGGATGACTGAAATCTTTGGTACCGACAGTAGGAGATTTACAGCCTTTCATCGCAGGCACAAACATTCCATCATAATCCACCAATGTAAGAGAACCATCGGGACGGACTATGATATTGTCTGGCTTGATATCGCCATGAGCAAAAGATTGAGTACGGAGCCAAGCAGCCATTTTGCCAAAGCGATAACAAAGCAATGACATGGCTGATTGATTCCGGTAATTTGCTGCAATGTAAGTTTCCATCGTCTCCCCTTCTACCCAATCCATCAACAATACAGGAAATTCATCCTCCTCGCATTGACTGTCCACGAAGAGTTCCTTCTCCATATACTTTACAGAAGTAATATATGGAGAATCAACCATATCCAATTCATCCGCAATCTGACGATAGGCTTCAGCTCGTCCCTCCTGTTCTTCCGTAAAACATTTGAGGGCATAATATTTTCCGGTACTCTTGTCCTGCATCTTAAATACCACGGCAAAAGCACCACTACTGCGATATGGCTCTCCGTGATCATCTAGTACGGGAGCCAGGTAAGCCAACTTATCAAGATTATCGGCAGCATCTTGAATGGCCTTTACATATTCTGATATCAATGGATACTGCATATTATGTATTGTTATTTTATCAGCTTCTACATATTTTAATGACAACAAATAGGGATATAAAGAAGATGGATGCTAGCCTTTAAAATAAACTAATGTGAAATCATCCATATCTAAGATTCCTTTCGAATTCAGTTCTTTCAAATATGGTTCAAACCGGCTGTTAGATGATGTTGCATCTAACAAAAATTGGAGTACATCCTTTTCAAAATCAAACTTCATTGTCCCTGCCGTTTTCTGAAGTTGGAATAGCCAGACTGTTTAATTTTTCTTCTGCAAGTTCTTCATCAAATTCCTTAGAATGAGCTAACTCATACATCATAAAAATATAATGAGATAAAGCATCACTGGCAGCAAAGACTACAGCCGATCCATCTAACACAAATGCACCATATCTTAAGCCATCGTCTTCAAACGGGTCTTTGCAACTAACCAATCTTGGCGGATTACAGAAATCAGCCAATTTCGTAAAACAGTGTTCTAAGATAGTTGCTTGAAAACTATAACGGAAAGGAACTAGTATACCATCATGAGGATAAAATGGGCTCAACTTTATCAAGTCATCTTCAGCATGACTCGTTACATCCGCAATTATTGCATCGGGATATTTCTTCAAGATATTCTCCCGCTTTTTTCGTTTAGAATCAATTACAATCATTCAAATACCTCCTTTCCAAAACGTTTTATTATTTCTAGTTTTATTTGATCCTTTAAAATAGTTTTACCAAAGGCAAACTTTCCTATATAAGAAACTGTTGATGGAATATTGATAAAACCGAGATTTTCACAACATACAAAAGCGGCATTTTCAATGCGACAGACTGAAGTTGGCAAAGAAACAGAAAACAAAGAATGCTTGCCTGCAAATGCACCACACGCAATTTCAACAATTCCAACAGGAACATCATAAGAATGTTCTCCTGTCCATCCAATAGCTTCTGTCATCTGTGAAGTATATCTATTAAATGCCACAAACTTATTATACTGCTTTTCCATTTTCCTATAAGCTATTAATCTCGTCATACTAGAATTATACAAAATCTCATCTTTGTATATAAAATAATCAGATTCATTAACCAATTTACCATTCCAATACATAAAAGCTCCATCAACTTTTTGCACAAACTTTGGCAATTTAATTTCTTTCAATTTTTCACATCTAACAAAAGCCATTACCCCTATCGTTTTTAAGGAATGAGGCAAAATCAATTTTTCTAAATTAGAGCACCCCTTAAATGCTTTAGTATTAATGAATCTGCATTCTTTTCTTATTCTGTATGTACCAGAAATATCTTTCGGAGCACGTATCAAAATTAGCCCATTTCTACCATACTTAACACCAAATTCATCAATAAAAACCTGTTTTAAATCATCAAAACGATTTTTCTCTTGCCAACAATTATCAGGTAGAGCAATATTAAACATACGAAAAGATACGAAAGATAGATTTTTCTTTACAAATGCAATATTAAACAAAGAATACAATAATCGCAAATCCGTATCCCCCAGTAATTCACTCAAGGATACAACCACATTACTCTTACTTAAATCACGATAATCTTCAGCAGAAAAAAGTAATCTATCTGCTGCACCATATTCATCTAACAAATAAGGATTCAAAGAAATTGCCTTTAACGATAAAGCGATACTTGCCAAAGCAAAGTCATCAATGGTTTCGTCAAAATCATCGACGGTTCGCAAAGGATGAGAAAAGTCCTTTGTACCAATTGTTGGAGACTTCTGTCCCTTCATAGAAGGCACAAACATACCATCATAATCTACCAATGTCAGATTTCCATCAGGACGAACCATGATATTGTCTGGCTTGATATCACCATGAGCAAATGGTTGAGAACGTAGCCATGCAGCCATTTTGCAAAAGCGATAGCAAAGCATTGCCATTGCATAATTATCTTGATAGTTTTCTGCGATGTAAGTCTCCATAGTTTTACCATCAATCCAATCCATCAGAAGGACCGGGAACTCGTCTTCCTCACAACTGCTATCTACGAAGATTTCTTTGTCTAAGTACTTTACAGAAGTAATATAAGAGGAATTCGCAAATTCCAACTCATCAGCAATTTGCCAATAAGCCTCGGCTCTACCTTCTTGCTCTTCAGTAAAGCACTTTAAGGCATAGCATTTCCCTGTCTGTTCATCTTTCATTTTGAACACGACGGCAAAGGCACCACTGCTACGATATGGCTCACCATGATCATCTTGTACTGGTACCAAATGAGCCAGCTTATCAAGATTATTGCTAGCATCTTGTATTGCTCTCACATATTCTGATATTAAAGGATATTGCATGGACTTTTCCTGTTAATTATTTTGCCCTCAAAGATACAAAAGACTTACGATACAACCAAATCATCGCTTATTTTTTTATCTTATTTAATATAGAAAGCTATTATGGTAACTACTCTTTCAGCAGAAAATTGTAAAACAAAAGAAAGATTGATACGCTCACGCAAAAAAGTTTTTTCTCGAAAAAAGTATCAAAGTCTCATTTTTAGGCATAAAATAAGAGTTATATCATTAATACACAAAACTTTATCACGAATGAGACTTCTCTGAAAATGAGGGGAGAAGTATCATGGAAGTATCATAAATTAGCGAGAAGTATCATGATTTCTTGCTTGCATCGAAAAAAAAATGCTTTATGAAGTAATAATAATAGCATTTTTAAGGCAATAAACAGGATGTTTTTGCGTTTAGTAAAACAGAATGTTTTATTCTTAATACTTAAGAAACATGGATGAAAAGGAATTACTGAAAAAGGCTTTTGAGTACGGAAACGTACCTAGCAATATCACCTACTGTTTCACCGAACCATGTCCGATGAAAAACAAATGTATCCACTATCTATCCGGTCTCTATAAAAACGAGAAGACTGATAGAGGGGATGCCATTTTCCCAAATGCCCTGAAAAATGGGAATTGCAAGTACTTCGCTCCGCTGCGTGTCGTGAAAATGGCATGGGGATTCGACAAACTCTTTGCCGAAATGAAAGTGAAAGACGCTCCTGCACTGCGCGCCGAAATGAAAGACTACCTCGGCAGCAAAGGACAATACTACCGTTACAAACTGGGACAACTGAAACTCCTGCCGGAACAACAGGCATATATCAAACAGCTCTTCGCCAGATATGGATATAAAGATGTTGAATTCGACTATTTCTCAGAAGAGATTGATTTCACTAAAAGCTAATCTTTTTCTCTGCCCTCCAGATGTTCCAGCCATGCCATTTAAACGGTCCCACAGAGAACACGTGACGGGCTACCGGTGAACACGTGACGGGCTACTAGAGAACAAGTGACGGGCAGCCATTGCCCGTACAACGGGAAACGAGTGCCCAATTTACCAACCAAACTTTGGGCAACGCTGATAAGATTTTATAGTTTATAGTTAACAGTTTATTGTTAATAGTTAACAAACAAACATCCTAATCAATATATTCAATGAAGGTAACAATCGTTCATACAAACAACAAGAAGCAGCTCCTCGTCAGCACCAAGACGATGGAGAAGTTGCTGCAACGTATCGCAAAAGATGACAGCAGACTTACTGTTACCCATTTCCGCGAATACGTGTCCTATATGGAAAGCGGCTACGAATATTACAAGGATATGCCAACATGGATGCACATCTACCCCGCTGCTGAATTCGCCAAAGATGAAAACAACAACCTGAAGATGAAGGCGTGCAATGGTATCCTGCTGTTGAAATTCGGAAATATTACGGATGCAGACGGCGTGGAGGGCGTGAAGCGCTCGGTTGCCATGCTGCCTTCTACCTTTGCTGCGTTGGAAGGTGCTGATGGCAAGTCGGTTATCGTATTGGTAAAATTCAGCAATGAAGATGACTTGCTGCCTGCTGAGGAGGCGGATGCCGAACGACTGTACCGCATCGCTTACCAGCAGATTTTGCCTGTATATCAGGCGATTGTCAAGGCTTCGGTGCTCACAGACGGACCGAAACCTTCTATAGAAGCGGGCGCAAACCTGTCTTTTGAGCCTTCGATGCACAACAGTTTTATGATGACGCTCGATGCGAAACCTTATTTCAACAGTAAGGCGGTGGCGATGAAAATTGACAGCAACATGCACCCTCAGAACCAGGCTTTCAACACGGAAGATAATCAGCAGATGATTCCTGGTTCCGATACTTCGGAAGAAGAAAAGAAAGTTGACAAGAACAGCGTTCGCGAGAATATCATGAGCATGATGCAGCTGCTGAAAAGTAAATATAACTTCAGATACAACACGGTGATGAAATTCGTGGAATACATGCCGAAGGAGAAGGGATGGTATGGTTTCCAGCCCGTAGATCCGAGAGTACAGAAGCGCATGACGCTGGAGGTGCAGCTCGCTGACATCCGAGTAAGCATCAAGGATATCAGGAATTTTCTGGAGTCTGATTATATCAAGAATTATAATCCGATAGATGAATATCTCTTCCAATGCTACGACAAATGGGACGGGAAGGACCATATACGTGCCTTGGCTCGTACGGTTCCAACCAACAATCCTTACTGGGCAGACTGGTTCTACACCTGGTTTCTGGGCATGGTTGACCAGTGGCGCGGCTTTACCCATCGCCAGTATGGCAACTCAGTGGCTCCACTTCTGATTTCCAAGCAGGGTTACAACAAGAGTACTTTCTGTCGCCGACTGCTGCCGCCGGAACTGCAGTGGGGGTATAGTGACAATCTGATTCTGTCAGAAAAACGTCAGGTTTATCAGGCGATGGCGCAGTTTATGGTCATCAATCTCGATGAGTTCAACCAGATTTCGCCACAGGTGCAGCAGGGATTTCTGAAGAATCTCATCCAGTTGCCTACGCTGAAATACAAGCCTCCGTATGGCAGTCATGTCATGGAATTTCCTCGTCTCGCCTCGTTCATCGCCACGAGCAACATGACGGATATTCTCACCGACCCATCTGGCAACCGAAGATTCATCGGAGTGGAACTGACGGGACCGATCGATGTGAGTGTGCGTCCGAACTATCAGCAACTTTTCGCCCAGGCGCTGACTGCTTTGCATAATGGCGAGAAGAGTTATTTTGATGCGGAACAGGTGAAGTTGATCATGAAGAACAACTGCCAGTTTGAGGTGGCTGAGCCGATAGAGCAGTATTTCCAACTCTATTTTGATTTGGTTGAGAATGAGAAAGAGGGTGAATATCTGACTGCCGCCGAGATTTTCGACTATCTGAAAAAGCAGATAGGTTCATCGCTCAAGGTGAACAGTTTGATGGGATTCGGCAGAAAACTGGCGAATATGAGTGAGTTAAAACATAAGAGATTTGCAGATGGAATGAAGTATCTTGTAAAGAAAAAGTGAAATAATGATACTTCTATGAGACTTTAATGAGACTTCTCGGCACCAAAACCGAGAAGTCTCATT
>ERZ1026886.1312-NODE-1312-length-10820-cov-30.796470_pt1 | contig 10820 bp, 12 predicted proteins | sample MGYA00380173_ERZ1026886 | MGnify/ENA primary metagenome ERZ1026886 (study PRJEB33269, sample SAMEA4719809) | human gut metagenome | biome: human-associated habitat; feature: organic feature; material: feces | place: Cameroon | collected 2013-10 ... | reverse complement strand
CGGTGGAGAACAAGACAGACATACCGTTTGACATAGACCAAATACGATTGAAGCTATCTGACAAGAAGACCACAAAGGCAACCAACTCACAGATGGTAGAGTTGCATCCAGTCTTCACGTTGGAACAGACCAAGCGTTTCCGCTATGGCTACCGCAATGTGATAGTCATTCGTAAGATGACATTCCCGAATGACAAGCAATTAACCATCGAAATGACGGAGAACCAAATCAGCGGTCGCACCATCTCATTGAAAGTGAACTATAGCGATGTGCTGTCAGCCGACTCATTCAATCCGATTTTTCTAAAATAGCAATCATATCCAATGGAAGAAAGCAAGGAGCTAGAAGGATTTTACAAGATATTCAGGGCGGTCATCTACATATCCGTGTTGATGGAGTTCTTTGAGTATGCCATAGACCCAAGGGCGATAGACGGCTTTGGCGGTGTGGTGTGCGACCTGCACGACCGCATCAAGCAGTGGTTTATCTACCATGACGGGAACCTGGTGTATAGCAAGGTGGTGACATTCCTGTTGGTGTGCATCACCTGTGTAGGCACGAGAAACAAGAAACACTTGGAATTTGATGCCCGAAGGCAGGTGCTGTACCCCTTGGTGAGTGGCGTGCTGCTGTTGGTATTGTCCGTATGGCTCTTTGGCTATGTGATGGACACTCGTCTCTATGCCCTAAGATTGAACATCATACTCTATATGGTGGCAACCGTCAGCGGAACCGTATTGGTGCATGTAGCCTTGGACAACATTTCGAAGTTCTTGAAGGAAGGACTGATGAAAGACCGTTTCAATTTTGAGAACGAGAGCTTTGAACAGTGCCAGAAGGAGGAAAACAACAAGTACAGCGTGAATATCCCCATGCGCTACTACTATAAGGGTAAGTTTCGCAAGGGATGGGTGAACATCGTGAACCCTTTCCGAGGAACTTGGGTAGTGGGTACACCGGGTAGCGGTAAGACTTTTTCTATTATCGAGCCGTTTATCCGTCAGCACAGTGCAAAAGGCTTTGCCATGGTCGTTTACGACTATAAGTTCCCGACCTTGGCAACCAAACTGTACTACCACTACAAGAAGAACCAACAGTTGGGCAAACTGCCAGAAGGCTGCAAGTTCAATATCATCAACTTCGTGGATGTGGAATACTCCAAGCGAGTGAACCCGATACAGCAGAAGTATATCAATAACTTGGCAGCAGCGAGTGAGACCGCAGAGACACTGCTAGAATCGCTGCAAAAAGGGAAGAAAGAAGGCGGTGGCGGCAGTGACCAGTTCTTCCAGACCTCAGCTGTCAACTTTCTCGCCGCCTGTATCTACTTCTTTATCAACTATGGCAAGGAACCATACGACAAGGACGGCAAGATGCTTATAGCAGAGAAAGTACTAGATCCGAAGACCATGCAGATGAAGCCGACCGGAAAGGTTTTTAACCATGCAGGAGAAGAAGTGGAGCCAGCCTATTGGTTGGGCAAGTACAGCGATATGCCCCACATTCTGAGTTTCCTGAACGAAAGCTATCAGACCATCTTCAATGTATTGGAGACCGACAATGAGGTTGCACCATTGCTGGGACCATTCCAGACCGCCTTGAAGAACAAGGCGATGGAGCAGTTGGAGGGTATGATTGGTACACTGCGTGTCTATACCTCACGCCTTGCCACCAAGGAAAGCTATTGGATATTCCATAAGGACGGTGATGACTTCGACCTGAAAGTCAGTGACCCGAAGAATCCGAGCTATCTGCTGATAGCCAATGACCCAGAGATGGAGAGCATCATCGGAGCGTTGAACGCCCTTATCCTCAACCGCTTGGTAACACGAGTGAACACAGGGCAAGGCAAGAATATCCCTGTGAGTATCATCGTGGACGAGTTGCCAACACTCTACTTCCATAAGATAGACCGACTGATAGGTACAGCCCGAAGCAACAAGGTGAGCGTAGCCTTGGGATTCCAGGAACTGCCCCAGTTGGAAGCAGACTACGGAAAGGTGGGTATGCAAAAGATCATCACCACCGTAGGCAATGTGGTGAGCGGTTCGGCACGAAGCAAGGAAACTCTGGAATGGCTATCCTCCGACATCTTCGGAAAGGTAGTGCAACTGAAGAAAGGCGTGACCATCGACAGAGACAAGACGAGCATTAACCTGAACGAGAACATGGACAGTCTTGTGCCAGCCAGTAAAATCTCGGACATGCCGACAGGATGGATCTGCGGTCAGACGGCAAGGGACTTTGTGGCAACCAAGACCGGCATGAATGGTAGTATGAACATACAGGAGAGCGATGAGTTCAAGACTAGTAAGTTCTATTGCAAGACCGACTTTAATATGGCAGACATCAAGAAAGAAGAAAGCGAGTATATGCCACTGCCCAAGTTCTACACCTTCAAGAGCCGTGATGAGCGTGAGCGCATCCTCTATAAGAACTTCGTGCAAGTTGGTGAGGACGTGAAAGCCATGATAGCAGAGATATTCAACAAGAAGAATGCCAAGTGACAAAACAATGACATCCCCAAAACAAAAACAACGTCCATGATAAAAAAGATAAAGACATACATTCTCCTAACGCTCTTGCTGCTGTGCCAAAGCATCATGGCGCAGAACAAGACACCCACCAACGACAGCCCAAGCCAAACCGACTTGGGCATCTTCGCATTACCTCCCTTAGAACGAGCGGTGCGCTGCATCAAGTATTACGAGGGATGGCACGATATTAAGCGCAACTATCCCTATATCGGATGGGGACATCGGATTTTGCCGCATGAGAAGTTCAGCAAGAATCTTACTTATCAGCAAGCCGATACTCTGTTGCGCTCAGACCTCACCAAGTTATGTGCTATGTTCCGCAAGTATGGCAAGGACTCACTACTCCTTGCCGTACTTGCCTACAATGTCGGCCCCTACAAAATATTAGGGAACAAAAGATTTCCGAAGAGCCGTCTCTTGCAAAGGATTGAACGAGGATTGTGTGATATAGAAAAGGATTATCTTGACTTTTGCAGATGGAGAGGCAAATGCATTCCGTCCATCAAAAGACGAAGAATGACAGAACTTCAACTGTTATACATCCCATAAAATACGATAATACTCCTGTGGGCATTGAAGTAGTTCTGCGTTGCCAATCGAAGTTATACTTCATCGGCACTTCAAGTATATTGCTTAAAAACATACAAAAGTTGTATAAAAACAGCATTTGTTTATACAAAATTTCTGAGATATTAAAGCAATTAGGCTTAAATAGCCTTAATTTTGTACCGTGACGTTTATATTTTCTGCCATTTCTTGTCTTTTCTCAATAAATTTTCGTATTTTTATAGTCGGATTGTATAGCCAGACCGCAGTTGTCGCTGTAAGACGAGTTCTTTCATGATAACCGAGTCGGCAGCCTACGCCGTGCAGAGTGTAGTGAAGTCAACCATGACATATCTATACGAAAGCGGGCTTTGGGTGGGAAGACAATCCAGACATAATGGAAGGCGTTTATCGACGCTGTGTTTAAGACTTCCTGTAATCTAGCAAATTAACAGTTAATCATAGTCTTGAATATGGTCAACGGTAGATGTCCCGGGTGTGATTATTTCAATCCCGTGGAGACCTTGTGGAGCATATTGGCTCTGGCATACCAAGAATGCGCAAGGAAATGCATGATGCTGGATTGTCAGAGCCTGTCTATGACACAGACGGCATGTTTACTGTGACCTTCCACCGTCCTTCCAATTATAAAACTGTAGAATTGACTGACCTACAATCCGAAGTTATACAAACGGTCAAGACGAATCCATCGTTAACAATGGAACAGATCGGAAAGGCAATAGGCATTGGACGTACTTCTATTTACAAAATTGTCAAAAGCCTTAAAGATATTGGTGTATTAGAACATAAGGGAAGAAAAAGTGATGGAAAGTGGGTTGTGAAAAACAATTAAGAAGTAAATATTTCCGCTTCAAAGGCTTGTTATTCCGTTTCGTCAAATAATATGCTGCAATGTGAAACATGTTTGCTAATTTTACAAATAAAAAAAACAATAATGAAGACATTAAAGAAGTACAAAGGAAAACTAACGGAGTGGATTGTTTTCACATTTATATTCTTCTTCCTATACGATATAATTTGGGCTGTCGCTGACTTTGAGGATTTCAAGCAAAGCATCGATGGTTATTACATTTGTCTGTTTGTGGACTTGGTATATTGTGCCATTTTTTCTTGTATCAGCTTGTCAGTCACTAAACTATTGCTTAGACAAAGATTCGTCAAACTGGCAGAAGAAGAACGTAGCCTATTTTTTCGTAGTGTAGTCGTTATAATCTCAATAAATATACTTATTGCAGGTGTTTGCGAATTATTAATGAATGTCATAGAGTCAGAATTCATAGAAGTAGACGTTTGGGGGACATTCTTTCTGCTCGGGATAATAGCAAGTCTACTGGCCCTGATACATATGCTGTTGCATTATTCTGATATAATAATACTTAAGAACAAAGAGAATTTGTGTCTGCAAAAGAAATATTTGAAGCTTCAGTTGGATCCACATTTTGTGTTCAATAGCCTAAGTTCGCTGGCTGGAATGATAGAAGATGAACCACAACGAGCAGAAGAATATGTGGTAAGGTTGTCGCAAGTTTATAGATACATGCTGTTTAATATAGACCAAGACTACATGACCATTAGTGAGGCTATGGACTTTACCAGAACGTACGTCAGTCTGCTTAATTTGAAATATAACGACAAAATCATACTTGAGTTGGATGAAGAAAAAGTGAAAGAAGAAGACAGAATATTGTCTCTAAGTATACAATTACTTATAGAGAATGCTGTCAAGCACAACTCTCCACAGGAAAATAACCCCCTCCATATTCAGATAAGTGTGCAAGAAAACATGCTTACCATTAAGAATAACAGAATATATTTCCATGGGCATAACGACCAAATTGTAGAGTCGTATGGCATTGGACTGAAGAACCTAAAGCAACGTTATGAATTGGAGTGCGGAAAGGAAATCGGTTATAGTGTCACCCGTGACTCTTTCGAAATACGTCTGCCCATCATAAAGATAAAGAAACTGTAATACAACGATGAGAAAGATATTGATAATTGAAGATGACTTTTTCAGCGCAAAGCGATTGAAAAAACTCATAATGGATATAGATGATATGGTTGATGTTCATGGTCCGTTGAAAAGCGTCAATGATGTGGTTGAAGAGTTATCCGTTAACAACGACTACGATTTGATATTCTCCGACATTCGCCTACTTGACGGTGATGTGTTCGAGGCATTCCGTAAGGTCAGACCAAATTCGTTTGTGATTTTCACAACAGCATACGATGAATATGCCATGCAAGCCATCAAGAACAACGGACTCGACTATATTATGAAGCCTATAGACTTCAAGGAATTCTGCGTGGCTATGGGAAAAATTAAAATGTTGAGTCCTGCCAACGAGGAAGTTCATGACAAGTTGAACAGCTTATTGGACGAGACGCACCAATGCAGAGAGCGTTTCTTGGTAAGCAAGGGGGATGAACTTATTATGCTGTACACAGACGACATAAGCTATATAAGCAAGACGGACGATTGTGTTTTGGCTTTCACACAAGACGGCACTTCATATTCTTTGGCGATGAGCATGGCTGATTTGGAAATGGCATTATCCCCCGACAAATTCTTCCGTATCAACAGACAATACATAGCGAATATAAAAGGTATCAAGAAAATCAGTCTATTCTTCAATTCTAAACTTATAGTAAAATTGAAAGGATGCAATGATGACAACATTGTAATAAGTAAAGAAAAAACCGTACAATTCAAGAAATGGCTAGATAGATGAAAAACATGTATCTGTAGGAGGTATGTCCTCCTACAGATATATGCATATTTTTTGCATTCCTCTTAGGATATATAATTCCCTAAAACGATCAGCCGAGACCTACATACGGATAAAATGTCGATTCCTTCAGTCTGTACTTGTCGCAGAATTTGAATGAAGGCGAGACTCCTACACGGAACATAAAGCCGTTGTCGTGCTGATAACGATAGGCGATGTCGCTAAACATGAAACAACCAAAGCGGTTACTTGTTGAAGTGCATTGTTCGTCATGTACCTCGACTTCGGGAGGAACCAGGTTGATAATAGTTTCATAATTTCCTTAACATGATATATGCCGAGGCTCACTCCAAAACCTACCTCCTGTTTGGAGTTCTTCTTTTCCAACAAATAATTTAGTACTATCGGTACACATACACACTTAATGCTTTGGTAAAACAAACTGGAACTGTCGCCATATCAAAATCCAATGCCTACACGATACTCCAATCCAAAGTTGCCTTAAAGTCGGCTGTTATAGTTTATGCCAACCGTATTTTGAGTGCCAAGCGACTCCACAGAAATGCTTTACACTGTCTTTTGTGCCATTATGCCGATTGCTGCAAAGAGCATTGCGCCAGGGACAAGAGATCTTCTCTTCATAATTCTAACTATATTGAATCATAACTGCAAATATACTTTCCATTACGAAAATAATGGAACGAGTTTGTTTTTCTATCTTCACTGTCACTACCTGTCAGACTTTTGTAAAATTGCTCACCATAAGTTTGATAATTGTCAGTATGATAAACGCTATTGTCAATAACGAACAAAGGGAATGTATTGTCTAACGGTATGGGGAATATACCATCATATACGGAAGAAATGACAATGAGATGTATATTACGCTTGTTGCACGTTCTCTTTATTTCGGTAGGTGGTCTACCGTTGTCACCAGAGCAAAAAGGCAGATATTCATATACAATAGCTTCCTTATATCCATTTATGCAATCTTTCACTTGCTTTACCGTAACCTTATAAAGGTTTCCGTCATTCTTGATAGAGTCCATGGAAGCTTCGCATTTTTTTACATGCAACTTTTCCGATTCTGATAAATCTGAATAGCCAGAGCCATTTACCTCAATACATGAGGTTAAAACGACTCCGGCTGTCAGAAATAGAACCGAACAAATAATTTTATTCAATTCCATTGTATTTCCATATGAGTTTGTTAGAATATATATGAGAATCCCAACTGTATGTCCTGTGCTTTATCATTGATGCCACTACCCTTAAATAAGTTGTTAAAACTACGACTATATGACAAGTTCAGTTGGTAATGCTTGGCAATCTCAACGCCAACCTTAGCATCGAAGCCATAGTTTACACGATTGAAGAGTTTGTCTCCATACACATTTGAGGACACTTTCTCCTCTTTGCTATGTCCTTTTGCGTCAGTCGTTGTGACTTTGTCTGTACCTGTCAAGCCAAAATCTGCATAAGGGCCAATAGCAGCGAGGAGATTCAAATTGTCTGAAAGGCGGAATTTGTAGCCTACATTGACTGGAACGAGAAGAGAATAGGTTGAGTACTTCCAGTACTGACTCAACTTTGTTTCGTTGTTGAAATAGTTTTCGCTCTGTATGTTTCTGTTGTTGAACAATACAGACGCATCCATGAACCAACCATGTTCCACATTGTTGAAATCCATCTCTGCTTTAGCACCCACAGCGAAACCGAGTTTCGTTTTTGTCTCATTCGAGATGTTAAGGTTTCCTACGACTGTAGGACCGAAGCGAAATGTTTGTGCATTTGCTGCATAGAAACAGCATAAAGCAACCAAGGATAATAAAATTTTTCTCATCTTACCTGAATATTTTTAAAAGTTGCAGATCCAATTGTATTGCCTCTACTTGATTTGAAGTTTGTTACAGAAGCATCAAAAACAGTGCCAACGAAATCAATAGGTAAATTCAGTATAGAAGTCGTACGTCCATAAGGGCATGTTACAATATTGCTATGATGGAACTTGCTACTTGACATTTCTAAGTTGAGAGAGTAAGATGCTTTTACTTTTTTCTTCCACAAAAATTGTTTCTTTTTGGTAACAAATTCTATGGCAAAAGAATTTCCATTAACAATTCTGCCTAAAGTCATAGTGCTTTTGTATTTCCCATTCTTAATAGTTAGAGAAGCTCCATTGAAGCTACGGAATCCAGGTCGAATTGGTCCAGGAACAGATGCTCTCGTATTGGATTTAGTTGTAACGGTGTATGTTCCAGTAAAGTTTGGAGAATCATTTTGAGGTCCTACAAGATGATTTCCGATAACCACATAGCCTTTTGCGTTACCTACAAAATTCATAATAGAGTCGTTAAACGACAAATATGGAGTAACATCATATGTGTCAGTTTCATCAAACGCTAACAAGCCACGATATTTCTCTTGAAATTTTGACAAAGAACTCTTGAAAATGTTTTCGTCTTCAATCTCAAAAATGTCATCCAATTCTTCATCTGCAGTATTGAGTACTTGTTCGGCAGATGTAAAACCTAAAGTTTTCATGTAAACTTTGCGTTCTTTCTCTGACATTGTTTTCAGTTTATTGACCGTATTGTTATAAGTGGCTTCGTCCTTAAACTGAAGTACAGGCATGTTGTCTGAAATTCCAGACATACTACGAGTTTGAGGCAAAAAATGTCCCATAGTAGACACCCTTATAGATGCCTGTTCGCTTACACTTGCTTCCTCCTCGTTTGTACAAGAAGCAAACATTGTTAACAACAAGATTAAGCATCCTGTCGCAATTGCTTGAATTTTCTTAATTTGTACCATTTTTTATTTATTTGAATTAGAATGTTTTCTATTATTGATGTATGTAACCTTTACAGCATAGCCTCCATGTTGTCCAAGTTCTTTTTGATAAATGTATGCTCCTGGAGCCACAATGAGTGAACTTTCTGGAGTTTCTTCTATTGGTTGCTCTATTTCTTCATCTATGCAAAATGGGGGCATTGTTTCTGCCGTTAATCCTTGACTTTTCGGTGAATTGGCTAATAGAAAGTACATAACCCCTGTGCCATTATTATCAATAGTACAAGTTGTTGTACATTCGTATTTTTCAACGTCAGAAGAAACTCCTCTTGTTTGATACTTTACAAAAGTGTCCTGTCTATTCATAGCTCGAATGTCACATAACCCGAAGCCACTCTTACACCCAGTCTTTTTTCGCGCAATCCTCGCTTTTATTCCCAAACTTGGATTCATTTCGGTCATATCCGAGTTAATTGGAGAACGAGAATGCGCCATTTGCATATCGTTAATTTTGATGAAGCCAATTTCACGAGCTGCGTCTTCTTTAGAGCTATAATTACCCAAAGTATCCTCTTGTTGGCAAGAAGACACTGCAAATGCTAATACAACTGCTAATAACAAATTTGTTCTTTTCATATGTTTCCTATTTTTATGTTTGTTCGTTTAACCATAGAATCTTGTTTTTTGCTGCAAAGTTATTATCTTAGGAGCTTTATTACAATTTTACCTAGTGCGAAAAGGAAAATATGATTACCGAACCGCCTATATTGTTGTCTGAACTGAATTGATATATATGTTATCTCACCAAACCATGCCATTTCTTTGAAGGTAGTGCTCCCAATCCATCTTTCTGTGTTCCGTCCCAATTAGTGAGCTGGTCAGCACAACCATTGGAGCCACCGAGTGAAACGTATGTATCTGCGCTGCACGACATGTGATCGATGAACGAAAGGAAGTTCTGAATGATGGGTTCGGTATAAACAACCTCATCGGTAGCAAAGAGTCTTGTCCAGTATGCGACACATTCTCTCCGATAGTTGCCACAACCATTCCAATCCATGCTCGCGAGAAATCTTTCAACTGCAAATTTTGCTCCTTGTGGAAAGCGAAGCGCAATGTTGGATTTTGTGGCAGTAGCCATAATACCATAATAGATTGCTTTGGTTTCTTTCTCATAGAAATCTATTCTGCTTGATAGCGAAAAGGCTTGAAGCTGTTCATGACCTTCACTAATGAAACGGTCTAGTATACCTTCGTATCTGTCTTGTCTTGCCTGTACCTCACGTTTTGCTTCCGCTTTTTACACCTTGCGGTCTTCCACACGTTTAACAGCTTCAATTATTTCAGGCTGTTTTGTCAAGTCGTTCCAATGAAGAACCAAGATTTTGTATTTCTCCCATAGAGCGTTTTCCGTCCGGTAGGTTGGATTACGATAGACCCCCTTTGTCGTCATCTCGTTGAGTCGGTCGGCAATTCGGTCACCATATCGCTGACGGATTTCCTTGGGCTCAAGGTTTGTGGTGAAGACCGTGAACAGTTGTGCGTCATACCGCATAGCCAAGAGTTCCTTGATGGGATACATGAAATTGCCGTAGTCCTGCACTTCAGCAAGTTCAGTCCCAATATCGTCTATACCTAACATATCAGCTTCCGCCAATTTGCAAAACTTATTATAGTCCGTCTTGCGGAATTGCACAATCTGCATGGCATTGACAATGGTAAAACTATAGTAGTTGTCAGAGCTATGTCCTGCATTAGGCGGTAGGTTCGGTTTGAGGATTTTCAATCGCCTGACAAGGTTCTGCAATGCCTTGAGCATAGTGGTCTTGCCGTTGCCGCATCCGCCACATAGAACGATTCCGAACTTTGCAGTGTTTGCAGTCAGGCAATTGGCTACCTGTTTGAGTTGCTCTTCAACAAAACCATTATAGATAAACCTGCGATAGCGGATCTGTACTTCCATGATATATGCTGCCAGAAGATATTCGTATGCCTGCTCCTCCAACCATTGAGCACATTTACCACAAGGCACAGAGGCTGCCAGAAGATATTCGTATGCCTGCTCCTCCAACATAGGCAGTCTAAAAAGCCCCGTCATAGTCCGTCCCTTCCGCAGGAACTGGACAAGTCCTGCGATTCTTTTATTGTATTCATATTCTTTATGATTTTATATTTCTTAATTATTACTTACCTA
>ERZ1026886.1305-NODE-1305-length-10857-cov-16.178300_pt1 | contig 10857 bp, 7 predicted proteins | sample MGYA00380173_ERZ1026886 | MGnify/ENA primary metagenome ERZ1026886 (study PRJEB33269, sample SAMEA4719809) | human gut metagenome | biome: human-associated habitat; feature: organic feature; material: feces | place: Cameroon | collected 2013-10 ... | reverse complement strand
TTTTTCTTGAATTAACCAAATATTTTTTGTACTTTTGCAGAAAATATTTGTTCTTTTTAGCTTTTATGAAGTTTTTAGAAGACTTTTTGAAGGGTTACACCTTATTAAATATATAAAATAAATAAGAAGTAAAGATTATGAAGAATCAGAAATTAAAGAAATCATTCCGTGCTCTCCCTACCATGGGCATGGCTTTCATTGTGTTGGGCGTATTGCTACTTGCTGCCAGCTTTGCGATGAACATCAAGAACAACAGCATGCTCTACGCTGGTTTGTTTTTTATCCTTGCTGGGGTAGCGGGATATATTTATACTATCAAAAAAGGATGAGCCGACTGCTTCGACTCATCCTTATCTTTTTAATCAGCAGAATACTTTGCCTGTCTTTCCGGCTTATTAATCCTGGTTTGGCACAATCAACTTGTAACCCTTGCCATGGATATTGATGATTTCAATCTGATCATCATCCTTCAGGTGCTTACGAAGTTTGGTGATATACACATCCATAGAGCGAGCATTGAAGTAGTTGTCATCAATCCAAATTGTCTTGAGGGCAAAATCACGCTGCAGGATTTCATTGGCATGTGAACAGAGAAGAGCCAACAACTCATTTTCCTTGGTTGTCAACTTAGTCTGTTGATCACCAATAGTAAGGAGCTGCTTCTGTGTATCAAATACGAACTTGCCGATGTGATACAGAGTGCTCTCCTTGGTCTTCTTGCCACGTACACGGCGCAAGATAGCCTCTACACGGAATACCAGCTCCTCCATAGAGAATGGCTTGGTGATATAATCATCAGCACCAATCTTGAAACCTTCGAGGATATCCTCCTTCAATGTCTTGGCTGTCAAGAAGATGATAGGCAGATCCGCATTAGCCTGTCGAATATCCTGTGCCAGGGTGAAACCGTCTTTCTTCGGCATCATCACGTCAAGAACAGCTATATCATACTTATTCTTTGTAAATTCCTTGAATCCCTGCTCACCGTCAGGACACAACACTGTAGAATAACCCTTTGCCTGCAAATATTCGCGAAGCAACATACCCAGGTTCTCATCATCCTCACAAAGCAAGATTTTAATTGTCTCTTCCATATCTTAATCCATTTTAATTTGTTAATATTCCTATTATTTATTTCTTTTTTAACTATGTATTACCGGCAGTTTTATGGTGAAAGTAGTACCCTTGCCGAATTCACTTTCTACCTTGATTTCGCCATCATGCAAATCCACGATTTTCTTCACATAGGCCAATCCGAGACCGAATCCCTTCACATCATGCACATTACCAGTATGAACACGATAGAACTTATCGAAGATTTTCTTCAGATTCTCCTTCTTCATACCCAATCCGGTATCAGTTATAGAGAGATAAAGATGTTCTTCATCATTCCAGGTTTTCATCGTAATGTTGAGTGGCTCATCCGGTTTGCGATATTTCACCGCATTATCCATCAGATTGAAGATTACATTCTGGAAATGTACCTCATCTACATAGAGCCCCGAATCAATCGCTTCAATATCGGTATATACCTTACCACCCGTATGCTCAACACGGAGTGCAAATGAATGAGCAATGTTTTCCACCATCTCATTGAGATCGAGTTCTTTCTTCTTGAATACCGCCTTCTTACGGTCGAACATACTCATCTGCAGAACTTTCTCTACAAGGAAGCGAAGTCGTTTAGACTCATCGTTTATCACCCCACCCAAATGTTTCTGCATCTGTTCACTCTTGGAAACAGAGGAATCATTGAGCATCTGTGCTGCCAGACTGATACTGGCAATAGGCGTCTTCAGCTCATGGGTCATATTGTTGATGAAATCGTTCTTGATTTCCGTATATCTCTTCTGTCGGAAGATAACCACAATGGTAAAGATGAAGGTAATCAGCAATACCAGAGTAAAGATGATACTTGGTATCATGAAGCGCACACTGGAGAAGATGTAACTATTCATATCAGGGAAATGAATCTTCACAACTCCCATCTTCGACTGCGGGTCGTTACGGAAAAGCACCTGCGAATAGCTGTATTCCTCGCCCTCATCGCTATAGTCTGGACAGCGATACACCTCACGTCCATCCTGTGTAGTTACGGTGAAATGATATGGTATGTTAATACCATTGTTCATCATCTCTGCCTTCAAGTCCTGATCCAGCTGCTTGAAGTTGATACGCTCCTTCAAAGGCTTATCAGATGCAGAATAGAGAATGGAATAAACCACCTCGTCCAACAACGCTTTCTGATATACATAGCGATTCTTGACGATTTCCTGCAACGACTTCTGAGTTTCGTTGATCGAATTCTTATCGCTTCTCAAAATCATCGCCTTAGGCATATTGCCAGGACTAATGGCGATGGTTTTCAGTTCAAAGGATGAATACACCGTACCATCCTTTCCTACTACCGAGTACTGATGCGATTGCTGCACTGTACCATCAGGCATCCCGCTACGAGTACCCGCAGAATCCTTCTTGGCCGCCTTCCGCTCTGTCTCATTGACATCATTTTCAAGATAGCGCAAGGTTTCATTCAGCTCCAGATTTCTTGAAGCTTGATATAGGGCTCTGTTGACAGATTCGTCAAACTGTTCCTTCTTCATGTTAACCATCTCCTGGATGTAACTCAACTGCAAAAAGAGCAGAGCAAGGAACGAAAAACCCATAATAATGGCTATGGTCCAAATCGTTTTCTTCTTCATGGGGGCAAAGATAGGAATTTTCTTAATTGGTTAACACAAAACAGTTAATTATTTAATCGGTTTTTAAGCAAATTAACTAAAAATAAATCATTTAGTTTCATATACAAAACTAACACAGACATAAAAAGACGAAAAAGGAGCGTACATATCACATGCACGCCCCCTCATTGGTCATATCAACATAAAATTTTAATTTATATAAGAGAGATAATTCTCAAACTAATGTATTCTTATATATTTCAAATGAATAATTCAATTATTCACCTTCCTTTGCCAACTCAGCCTCGTGCTCAGCAATCAACTTGCCCTGAATGTCGGTAGGAACCAACTCGTAGCTGGCAAACTTGGTTGTAAACGAAGCACGACCACCAGTAATCGAACTGAGAGAAATAGAGTAATTTGCAAGTTCCTTGAGAGGTATCTTAGCACAGAGCTTCTGATAACCTGCCTCAGAATCCATACCCATGATAAGAGCACGACGTCCCTGAAGATCACTCATTACATCACCCATATAGTCGGCAGGAACATAAACTTCCAAATCATAGATAGGTTCAAGAATCTTAGGACCAGCCTGCTTGAACGCATCGCTGAAGGCATGACGTGCAGCCAACATGAACGACAACTCGTTGCTGTCTACAGGGTGCATCTTTCCGTCATACACGATTACACGAACGTCACGAGCATAAGAACCAGTCAAAGGACCATGTTCCATACAGTCCATAATACCCTTAAGAATGGCAGGCATGAATCGGGCATCAATGGCACCACCTACAACAGAATTGAGGAATACCAACTTGCCACCCCACTCCAAAGGAACCTCTTCACGGCTCTTGATATTCATCTTGAACTCCTGGCCGTTGAAAGTGAATGATGTTGGATCAGGCATACCTTCTGCATAAGGCTCAACAATGAGGTGCACCTCACCAAACTGACCAGCACCACCACTCTGCTTCTTATGACGATAGTCTGCACGAGCCTTCTTGGTAATAGTCTCACGATATGGAATACGAGGCTCCCCGAATGTAACGTTGAGTTTCTCGTTGTTTTCCAAACGCCACTTCAATGTACGGAGGTGGAACTCACCCTGACCACGAACGATAATCTGACGCAACTCCTTGCTCTGATCAACAATCCATGTAGGGTCTTCCTGACGCATTTTGATAAGGGCAGCCATCAGCTTCTCTGTATCCTGGGCATTAGCAGCCTTGATAGCACGAGAATACTTAGGGTTAGGATACTTGATGAAATCGAAACGCCACTCAGCACCCTTTCCATTCAAGGTATTGCCAGTCTTCACGTCCTTCATCTTCACGGTACAACCGATATCACCAGCGTTCAACTGATCCACAGGTACACGGTTGGCACCAGCGCAGGCATAAATCTGTCCGATACGTTCCTTAGAACCACGGTCGGCATTGGTCAGGTCATCACCACTCTTAATAGAGCCACTCATCACCTTGAAGTAACTTACCTCACCGATATGTGGTTCCATACCTGTTTTAAAGAAATACACACTCTCAGGACCATTGGTATCAGGAGCAATTTCCTCACCACGGGTATTGTGCAACTTAGGCATCTCGCTTACGAAAGGCACCACGTTGCCCAAGAACTCCATCAAACGATGAACACCCATAGACTTACCAGCACAGACACAGAATACAGGGAAGATACTACGGGTAACCAATCCCTTACGGATTCCCTCGCGGAGTTCATCCTCTGTCAAGCTTTCGCTCTCGAAGAATTTCTCCATCAAGCCCTCATCGTTTTCGGCAGCAGCCTCAACGAGTGCTGCATGAAGTTCCATTGCCTTGTCCATTTCCTCCTCAGGAATATCCTCGATGATAGGAGCACCGCCTTCTGGCTTCCAGGAATATTTTTTCATCAATAAGACGTCAATGAGAGCATTGAAGCCAGGACCGGTCTCGATAGGATATTGTATCTGCACACACTTAGGACCATATATATCCTTCATAGTTGCAATGAGGTTATCGAAATCACATTTGTCAGAGTCAAGCTGGTTGACGAGGAAGATGACAGGCTTGCTCAACTTCTCGGTATAACGGAAATTGTTCTGGGTGCCTACCTCTGGACCATATTGACCATTGATAAGGATAACTGCCTGATCGGTTACGTTGAGGGATGTAATTGCACCACCAACGAAATCGTCGCTACCAGGGCAGTCGATGATATTCAACTTCTTGTTGTTCCACTCCACGTGAAAAACGGTAGGGAACACAGAATAACCATACTCCAGTTCAACTGGGAAGTAGTCGCTCACCGTATTCTTCGCTTCTACAGAGCCTCTACGCTTGATAACGCCTGCTTCAAATAACATACTTTCGGCAAGTGTAGTCTTGCCGCTACCCGCACTGCCCAGCAATGCAATGTTCTTAATCTCATTTGTCTGATATACTCTCATGACGCTTATAGATTTTTAAGGGTTATACATTAAATTTGCTAGTTGTTTTCAACAGTCCAACCATGCGGTTTTTCCGTTTCATGGTACTAAATTACGTTTTTTTTCTGATACTTCCAAAAGTTTTATCGAAAAAGTTGCCTATTTTTAAAACATATTAGTAATTTTGCATTTTGTTAAATATAGAAATCCTCCTTACACCTTATTATATATAAGAAGATAAGGGTAAGCTAGAAGGAATAACTGGAAGTAAAAAAAATATGGCTGGATTATACATACATATCCCATTTTGTGAAAGCCGCTGCATTTATTGCGGTTTTTACAGCACTACATCCCTCAAACTAAGGGATGCATACGTAGACGCACTCATCAAAGAAATGTCTCTACGCCCTATTCATCAAGAATTGGAAGAAGGAGAAAAGATAGAAACTGTATATTTAGGAGGTGGTACGCCCAGTCAACTTACGGGCGAACAACTCATCAAATTATTCGATGGAATCAATAAATATCTAGGACATTTCACTCGCGATATGGAAATCACGATGGAATGCAATCCTGATGATATTACAGAAGAGTTTTGCCTAACCCTCAAACAGCTCCCGGTCAACCGCATCAGCATGGGTGCCCAAACTTTCAGCAATGAGCGTTTGCGCTTTTTACACCGTCGCCACAACGCTCAAGAAGTCAGAATAGCTGTAGAACGTCTGCGCAACATTGGCATCAACAATATCAGTATCGACCTCATGTTCGGCTTTCCCGGCGAAAATATCGAGCAATGGTCAAGCGACATCCAAGAGGTCATCAGTCTGAATGTGGAACATATCTCAGCATATAGCTTGATGTACGAAGAGGGGACCTCACTCTATCGTTTATTAGAACAGGGAAAAATTGAAGAAATTGATGAAGAGATGAGCCGGAACATGTACGATACACTGATACAACTTCTTACCAAGACTGGCTACGAACATTACGAAATCAGCAACTTTGCCCGCCCAGGCTATCGTTCACGCCACAACAGCAGCTATTGGCACGAAACTCCATACATAGGTATCGGAGCCGCAGCCCATTCATATAAACGCATCCATAAAGGAGGGCAACTTTTTGCCACAAGAAGCTGGAACATAGCTCAACTAGCACAATATATCGAAAAGATAGAACAAGGCACATTGCCATCAGAAAAAGAAGAACTTGACATCAATACCCGATACAACGACCTCATCGCTACTGCCCTACGTACTTCCGATGGCATCAGTATAAAACATGTGGCAGAAGAATTTGGAGAAGAGCTAACCCGTCAACTAACTTCGGAAGCTCAAAAGCATATTGCCCGCGGCCTGATGAAGATAGAGAACGACCACCTCTCGCTCACTCCTAAAGGACTCTATGTTTCTGATGATATCATGAGCGACTTCATGATAGTGTAAAAAAAGTTGCGACATATTCTAATCCAGAATATGTCGCAACTTATATTATGACCAAGACTCAATTTTGTCTAGACCATATTTCTTATAACGTTCATAATAGAAATTCTTAATAGCATCCAATGCCTGAATCGTAGTCTTTTTCTTTTGCAGATAAGGCTTGACCATCTGAAGTAGCGCAAAAAGCACAACCACAACAAGCAAAACCACGCCCCATGACAGAATTTCACTTTCAAAATTCAATCTAGGCTGAAGTATGATGCCAACAGCTATCGGCAATACAAAGCATACCCAATCCATCGGGGTATCTAAGCGCGTAGACTCAAGATACTCTTCTCTCAAGTTCTTTGGCGATTTCAAGATCAACCTTTTTTGATGCTTTAGCCAATAATCTTCAAACTCTTTTTCCATAATTTTTTCATTTACTGTTCCGCTCATCACCAAAAGAAATTCAATTGATAAAAAACGGAGCTCATAACGCAATCCATTTTGATTAATACTAATTTAAACTTACGGTGAGATCTAAGTTTAAAACATTTACTATAGCTAGACCTCAACTTTCATCTTTTACCTGAAAACGTAATTTCAATATGCAAAATTATCACATTATTTTGAGAACAGCAAATAAACGCCCCTATTTTCATGAATTATTAACGTTTTTTATGCACCAAAAGTGTAGACTCTCAATAAACACATTCAAAAAGCAACAAAATACAAGCACCTTGACTGCAACAGTCCCCAAAAAGATAGCAGAAACGCCATTACCATCCTTTATTGGCTTTTTATCAGAAAAAAGCTGGCAATACCCACTACGAGTATTGCCAGCTTTTATATATTTCAATAAAAGGAATCACCGTTTTATCTTTCATCAAGCGGCTGATAATCAAGCTCACCAAGAATGTTCTTATAAGCTGGACGAATGATACGACGACCCTCAAAGTTGAGTTCCTCGATACGATGTGCAGTCCAGCCCACAATACGAGCCATAGCGAAGATTGGAGTATAAATCTCTTGTGGCAGACCTATCATTTCATAGATAAAGCCACTATAAAAATCGAGGTTTGCACACGCAGGCTTACTTCCTCCACGATGCTCCTGCAAACATTTGATTCCCTCCTGCTCTATCAATTTCAAGAAATTGTACTCATCTTCTCTACCTTTTTCCTTGGCAAGTTCACCAGCCAAGCGCTTCAATTCTACAGCACGAGGATCGCTCAATGTGTAAACGGCATGACCGATACCATAGATAAGTCCCGTCTTATCATAAGCCTCCTTATTGAGCATACGCTTGAGATAAATATCCAATTCGTTTACATTGGTCCAATCCTTGATTGCCTCTTTTAAGTGGTGGAACATATTGATAACCTTGATATTGGCACCACCATGCAAAGGACCTTTCAAACTTCCGATACCTGCTGCGATAGAGCTGTAGGTATCTGTACGAGTAGAAGATGTAACACGCACTGTAAAGGTTGAGTTATTACCTCCACCATGCTCTGCCTGAATAATCAAGAGAAGATCGAGCATACGCGCATCCAGCTCAGAATAGTTCTCATGCTTCATCATGTAAAGAAAGTTCTCTGCAATAGAGAGATTCTCACGAGGATGACGAATATGAAGACTTCTACCCTGCACTGAATGACGGTAAATATTGTATGCATAGGCAATAATCGTAGGGAACTTTGCTATCAGCTCAATGCTTTGGCGCATCAAATTATCACGACTGATATCATCAGGATTTGGATCAAAAGTGTACATTTCGAGCACACAACGAGCCAAAATATTCATGATATTGCTACCCTCCAACTCAATAATGTGGGTAATTGTACGGTGATCGAGCGGCATATTGTCGTTCAGAAGTTCCTTAAATGCCTCCAGTTCCTCCTTATCAGGCAACTGACCAGAGAGCAGGAGGAAGGCAACCTCCTCAAAACCGAAGCGCTTTTCCTTCAAAAGTGGGCTTACCAGATCATCCAGCTCATAGCCACGATAGTAAAGTTTACCCTCTGTAGGGGTCAACTTGCCATCTGCATCGCGCTCATAACCCACGACATTACCTATATTGGTCAATCCAACCAATACACCAGAACCATCCTCATTACGAAGTCCACGCTTTACATTAAACTTCTTGAATGCCTCTTTATCAATCTTGCATGAGTTTTTAACCTCATCACTCAGCTTATATATTAAATATTCTTTGTTCATGACTACTTGTTTTTTGCAGCAAAATTCAATGCAGAACCAGCCTTGAACCATGCTATCTGTGTATCATTATAGGTATGTTCTACCTCAAAACTATCCTCAGAACCATCTTTATGCTTTAAAGTAACGGTGAGTTTAGAGCCAGGAGCAAACTCCTTCAAACCAGTCAACGAGATACGGTCGTCTTCCTGTACCTTGTTATAATCGTCCTTGTTGCAGAATGTTAGAGCAAGCATACCCTGCTTCTTCAAGTTTGTCTCATGAATTCTGGCAAAACTCTTAGCCAAAATCACCTTTACGTTCAGGAAACGAGGCTCCATTGCGGCATGTTCACGAGAAGATCCCTCGCCGTAATTATCCTCTGCCACCACGATGCTGCTGATTCCCTGTGCCTTGTAAGCCTTAGCTGCTGTAGAAACCTCAACATAATTGCCATCCAACTGGTTCTTCACCTTATTACTTTCACCGTTGAAGGCATTCACGGCTCCCATCAGAAGGTTGTCTGAAATATTCTGCAGATGTCCACGGAACTTCAACCAAGGTCCAGCCATAGAAATATGGTCTGTGGTACACTTTCCTTCCGTCTTGATAAGTAAAGGCATGTCTACCAAATCCTTACCATCCCAAGGAGCAAAAGGAGCCAGTTTCTGAAGACGATTGCTGTCTGGAGCAATAACTACCTCTACATTTGCATTTTCTTCACTTGGAGCAAAGAATCCCTTGTCTTCTACGGCAAATCCCTTTGGAGGGAAAGTAAAGCCTGTAGGAGCATCGAGCTTCACGCTATTGCCTTCCTTGTCCAGCAAAGTATCGGTAGCTGGATTGAAATCCAATCTGCCAGCAATGGTCAGAGCCACCGTAAGTTCAGGACTTCCAATGAAGGCAAACGTATTAGGGTTACCATCAGCACGACGGCGGAAGTTTCTATTAAAAGAGGTAACAATAGCATTCTTGCGAGTATTGTCTTCTGTATGACGCTTCCACTGTCCGATGCATGGACCGCAGGCATTGGTCATGATAAGAGCTCCAATCTTCTTGAAGTCATCAAGGATGCCATCACGCTCGGCAGTATAGCGAATCTGCTCAGAACCAGGATTAATGATTAGCTGACCTTTCACTTCAATACCCTTCTCATAAGCCTGACGAGCCACGCTAGCCGCACGGGCAAGATCCTGATAAGAAGAGTTGGTACAACTACCTACCAAACCTACTTCTACCACCATAGGATAATCATTGGCAGGACCTTTAGCCTTCATGTGAGATATTGGCGTTGCTGCATCTGGAGTGAACGGACCATTCAAATGAGGCTCCACCTTAGAAAGGTCTATTTCTACAATCTGGTCATAGAAAGCAGAAGGATTAGCCAAAACTTCATCATCTGCACGGAGTTCTTCCGCATTCTGCTGTGCGAGAGATGCAATTTCCTCACGACCCGTCTTACGCAGATATTCACCGGCATTCTGGTCGAATGGGAAGATAGAGCAAGTAGCACCCAACTCAGCACCCATGTTACAGATAGTTGCCTTACCTGTAGTAGAGATACTATCCAATCCCTCACCAAAGTATTCGAGAATAGCGTTGGTACCTCCCTTTACGGTAAGAATACCAAGAATTTCAAGAATCACATCCTTAGGAGTTGCCCATCCTGAAAGCTTACCGGTCAGATGAACACCGATAAGACGAGGCATCTTGAGTTCCCAAGGCTGACCGGTCAACACATCCACAGCATCAGCACCACCTACACCAACAGCTACCATTCCTAAGCCACCGGCATTAGGAGTATGGGAATCTGTACCCACCATCATACCTCCTGGGAAGGCGTAGTTTTCGAGTACTACCTGATGAATGATACCAGCACCAGGTCCCCAAAAACCGATATGATATTTCTGAGATACGGACTTCAAGAAATCGTAGACCTCTTTATTTGTCTTGCAAGCCTCAGGAAGATCGATGTTAGCGCCCACATCAGCGCGAATCAAATGATCACAATGTACGGAAGCAGGCACAGCTACCTTATCCTTACCCGCATTCATGAACTGCAAGAGTGCCATCTGCGCCGTAGCATCCTGCATCGCCACGCGATTAGGTCGGAAGTCAACATATTCTACACCTCTTT
>ERZ1026886.1283-NODE-1283-length-10996-cov-6.017183_pt1 | contig 10996 bp, 7 predicted proteins | sample MGYA00380173_ERZ1026886 | MGnify/ENA primary metagenome ERZ1026886 (study PRJEB33269, sample SAMEA4719809) | human gut metagenome | biome: human-associated habitat; feature: organic feature; material: feces | place: Cameroon | collected 2013-10 ... | reverse complement strand
TCCGTCTCGTGGGCTCGGAGATGTGTATAAGAGACAGGTGTTCCCTGATGCTGCATCAGCCCACCAAGACATTTTTTGTTGCAGCGGACGCAGCGGTGGATCTGGTCTGCATGACCATTTTTCAGCTTGTTCACCCAGTCAGGATCAGCCAGTAACTGGCGGCTCATGGCAGCACACTGGATACGGCCATCGGCAAGCTGTTTTTCCACAAAATCAGGATCGGTAAGTCCGCCGACACCACAGATTGGAAGATTGGTGTACTGTCTTACCTCATCACAGAATTTCAGGAAACATCCCGGTTCACCAAAATATGGATGGTTTTTCGGTGGGATGGTATTCTCAAGATCAGAATGGTTTGCGAGTGTGACATGGAAGCTTGTAACGCCTGCTTTTTCAAGCATTGGAACAAATACCTTCAGCTCATCCTCGATAACACCTGCATTTCCGTAGTGTGGATTCTCCTGACGGACGGCAAGCTTGTAATCGATTGGCATATCCGGCAGTTTTTCGCGGACGGCAGAAACAGCCTCCACTGCAAAACGGGCACGGTTTTCGGCAGTTCCGCCGTATTCATCGGTGCGGTGGTTGTAAATGGAAGAACTGAAACTTCCACACATACGGTCACCGTGGATCTGGATCATATCAAATCCTGCTTTTTTTGCGAGAACAGCGGCAGTGCCGAAAGCAGAGGTGATCTCTTTTACTTTTTTGTGAGGCATATTCGTAATATATGGAGCAACCTCATTATTTAAAAGAGGGCGGAGTTCCTGCATGCTGATCCGTTTTGTGAGCACGCCCGGAACATATTTTAACATGGCTTTGATATTGGAATCGGACTGATGAAGCTGGGCGCATACCTTACAGTCATTGTCATGGGCGATCCCGATCACTTTTTCATAGAATGCAAAGCCTTTTTTGTCAAAAAGTGATTTTCCGAAATGACTTTTTCCAACCGGAACGTCTCCGACAATGATCATAGCGCAGCCACCAGCTGCGATCCGGCGTATTTTTTCAAAGTAATCTTCATCCGATAAACCGAATGTTGTAGGGGCAAAAATAATGCGGTTTTTTAAGGTTAATCCTCCATAATTGAAGGGAGTCTGAATTGTTTCGTACATAATCTCACACTTTCTGAATTGATATTTTACACAACAGATTTAAAAGGAGCTGCTGCTCCTCATTGGTAAGACCGGTCAATTTGGTGGCATCCCAGTCGAAAAGTACCTGATGGCAGACATCAAAAGCCTGTTTTCCAAGAGGGGTTAAGGTTAGCCGGTAACTGCGGCCGGATTTCTTTTCTTTGATCAGAAAACCATCTTCTGCAAGTTTCGCAACGGAGCGCTGCGAATGTCCCCAGTCCAGTTTTAAGGCGCTGGTCAGTTCTGATGGGGTACACTCAGGATGTTTGCCCACATAAATGATAAAGTACATCTGACCAAAGTTAAGACCTAACTCATGGAGCTTTTCTGTTGTGTAAGCAGCAAATTCTTTATATAGTTCAGTTGTATAGTAGGAAAGAGTTGATATTTGCATAAATCCTCCTTACATCGCAAAGCGAAATCCAATTTTCATATCGAAAACTGAGTATTTCCGTTTCCAACTGCACACAGTATAAAACCTATACTTGACTTTGTCAAGTAAGAAAATAAAAAAAGTTGTATGAGTTTTTGACCGGATGACTTGTGATCTTTTATCATTCGGGTGAAAACCCATACAACCGTTCCTGCTTATTCAGAAATATGATTTTCGCGCATATATTCACCAATTTTTTTATCACAGGCAAGAATGTGGTTTGCAAGCCAGTTCAGTAAAAACTGGATCAGATCAAGAAGATATACCTGCTGGTTGTCATCCAGATCCTCCATTTCATCCAGATCGATATTTACAAGACGGTCTACAAATGCAGCGTGTGCCCGTTTCTGTGAAGGAAGTTCAGGATAATGGATGCGCTCCATCAGAGCCTCTTCCTCGCTGAAATGTAATTCCGTATAATCTCTCAGTTCTGCCAGCAGACGCATGATCTCATCGTATTTATCATGTAAAAGCTGGTCGTGGATGAGGTCATTGGTATCACTGATGATCTCAAACAGCTTGCGGTGCTCATCATCGACAAATGTGATGCCGGTTTTGTATTTGTCCGTGAATGCAAATGGATCCTCTGTAGATTCTTCCGTAGGGATCATTTTCCCGATCATCATATCGCTGCTTAAAATATGATGATAAAGCCAGTGCACGAGGTAAGTAAGAAGTTCATTTAACGATCTCTTGGCATTGCGTGGTGATGTGGTATCCAGTTTAAATTCGTTGATCGTCTTTGCAAATGCAGCATGTTCTGTCTTCTGGAGAGGAAGCTCAGGATCATGGATACTCTCCATATAAGCCTCCTCATGAGCAAGGTGCGTAGCTGCGTAATCTTTCAGGTTTGCGATCAGGCTTTGACCGATGGCTGTCACATCCTCTGTTTTCTCAACTAATTCGAATGCTTCATTTATCATCTGGAACAGACGCTTGTGTTCTTCATCGATTGCATCAATATGAAGCATACAGTCTTCTGTAAATTCGTACATAAAATCCTCCTTCTGTGTGTCATAAATCCGCAGCGCTTACGGAAAAGTGCAGTGGAATGTCTTTCGTGTTGCTACATTTATGTCATCATCATAGCACATGCTGGAAGAAAATTACAGTTGTTTTCGTGGAAATTATGCCATACTTTTACAGGTACTGCGGATGAAATTTGCAATAATCCTTTTCATCGATTCAAATTAATGATATAATTTTTCTGAAATGTTGACAGATATACATTTTATCTTCCTAAAATGTTGATGATTTACATTAAAAAGTGTTATTTATGTTGATCAGAGGTGCCTTATGTTAAAAAGAAAAGCAACAAATTTTATGAAAAACTGGATAAACACAAAGGATAAGAAGTGCCTTGTCGTTCAGGGTGCCAGACAAACAGGAAAGACATATACCGTTGAACGTTTTGCCGAAGAAAATTATGAAGAACTGGTTGAAATTAATTTTAAACAGATGCCTTCTGCGATGGAGATATTTTCTGGAGATCTTACCGTAGATGCTATGGTTATGGGTATGCGGTTCCGCTTCCCTGAAAAGAAAATTATTCCTGGAAAAACATTGATTTTTCTGGATGAAATTCAGGAATGTCAGGAAGCGGTCACATCACTTAAATTTTGGGCGATAGATAATAAATATGATGTAATTGTATCTGGCTCACTTCTTGGAATCGACTACAAACGTGCCTCTTCTTATCCGGTTGGATATGTTGATTATTTGAAAATGTATGGGATTGATTTTGAAGAGTTTCTGTGGGGAATGGGAATATCCGGGGATATGATAGAAAATCTCTGTGGTTATCTGCGTTCTAAAACGATTGTGCCTGAAGCAATTCATTCGCAAATGATGAATTATTACAGACAGTACATTGCAATAGGTGGTATGCCAGAGGCAGTACAGAAATATATAGACACAAAAGATTTTAGGAAAATTGACAGGATACAGCGCAGCCTCTTACAGGGATACCAGTATGACATAGCACATTATGCAACAGCTGAGGAAAAGGTAAAAGCAGAGAAGTGTTATCTTTCTCTTGCAAAACAGTTACTGGATAAGGAAAACCATAAATTTCAATATAAAGAGGTCGAGCATGGTGGTCGGGCACAAAAATATTTTTCAAGTATTGAGTGGTTGCTTCGTGCGGATATGGTGCATTTATGCAAACTGGTAACAGATGTCAGATTTGATCTGGATGACTATGCAAGAGATGACTTTTTCAGGGCATACACAACGGATTTATCTCTTTTGATGGCGATGAAAGATTTTTCATTAAAGCAACATATCGTAGAAAATACGTTATTCGGAAACTCAAAAGGCGGTATATATGAATGTGCCATAGCAGATGCACTTTACAAGAAAGGATATCCGTTATATTTCTATAAAAATGAGACAACCAAGAGAAAAATTGATGTTATGATCCAAAAAGATGGTGTGGTAGTTCCGATTGAGGTTAAAAGTGGAAATACGCGGGCTAATTCCTTAAAATCTATTTTGAAAATGAATGCAGACATTCCTTATGGATACAAGTTTGTTGATGGTAATATAGGTGTAAGTGATGATGGTATCATTACATTACCGTTATATATGATCGCGTTTATTTAAAGTATTATTTTTTTGACTTTGTGATATAATGAGCGCAAGTGAGAAGAATGCATTTATGCATTCGGCGAACGGCGAATGTCGATCATGTGCTGCTTTTGCACATGATATAATATTTTTAAAAGCTGTACCATTAAGCGTTTCGGACGTTTGCGAGAAGATGTTTACATCACTTGGCGTAATGGCAAGGCTTTTTCTTTTCCATTTATATTTTTTTAAAATATTATCACTGGATTCCCATAATACATTGTAGCTGTAGTTCCCGGTTATTACTTGGTATGTTATAATATTCAAATTTTAATCTTGCTCCGACTATCTGCTGTAGTTCCCGGTTATTACTTGGTATGTTATAATATTAATAAAAACTTAGCCTTATAAGGTCTAGCTGTAGTTCCCGGTTATTACTTGGTATGTTATAATTTCTTCACACATGTTTCCTTCGCCGGGATCGCTGTAGTTCCCGGTTATTACTTGGTATGTTATAATTTATTCAGTTGTCTAACATCCGCATCCAGTGCTGTAGTTCCCGGTTATTACTTGGTATGTTATAATGCGGGGGGGGTCGTTGACCAAGAAGCACAAGCTGTAGTTCCCGGTTATTACTTGGTATGTTATAATAGGTATTTATGACTTACGAAGAATTTTTGGCTGTAGTTCCCGGTTATTACTTGGTATGTTATAATAGACTGTGCCAATTATAGAGAAGTGGACATGCTGTAGTTCCCGGTTATTACTTGGTATGTTATAATCAGATTATCACATCAGTCGTCAATACACTCGCTGTAGTTCCCGGTTATTACTTGGTATGTTATAATACAAGAGTCTCAGAGAGGTTACTGCGGTTCGCTGTAGTTCCCGGTTATTACTTGGTATGTTATAATTCAAGCCTTACGCCCCTTATACTACAATCAGCTGTAGTTCCCGGTTATTACTTGGTATGTTATAATTCAAGAACGTAATGAACATATCAATCGGAGGCTGTAGTTCCCGGTTATTACTTGGTATGTTATAATACCGGTGTATCTAGCTTCGTACCTGAAAGCGCTGTAGTTCCCGGTTATTACTTGGTATGTTATAATATAAGCCCCAACACATTTTTTGTCTGTGAAGCTGTAGTTCCCGGTTATTACTTGGTATGTTATAATTTCCCTTTCCAGATGGTCTTATCTGGGTTGGCTGTAGTTCCCGGTTATTACTTGGTATGTTATAATAACAATAATACCTGTGCAAGTAACAACTACGCTGTAGTTCCCGGTTATTACTTGGTATGTTATAATCTACCTGTCCCTCTCCGCCAAGAAGAGCAGCTGTAGTTCCCGGTTATTACTTGGTATGTTATAATAACGATCACTTCTTCCGGTCCGAAATATTGCTGTAGTTCCCGGTTATTACTTGGTATGTTATAATAAATCTTCAACAACGATCGTCCGCTCGGTTGCTGTAGTTCCCGGTTATTACTTGGTATGTTATAATTTGCAAGAGCCATTACATCATCAGAGTTAGCTGTAGTTCCCGGTTATTACTTGGTATGTTATAATCGAAGTGCTTATAGGTTCTGCCCCCAGTCTGCTGTAGTTCCCGGTTATTACTTGGTATGTTATAATAGAAGCTCTTATCAGAGAAGCAAGAGCTGGCTGTAGTTCCCGGTTATTACTTGGTATGTTATAATTTTATATTTGTCCAATTTCCTACCTGCTCTGCTGTAGTTCCCGGTTATTACTTGGTATGTTATAATATCATCATTGCATCTTCGTCAAACAATAATGCTGTAGTTCCCGGTTATTACTTGGTATGTTATAATAAAAATATTCTTCATTATATTTTTTTCCAGCTGTAGTTCCCGGTTATTACTTGGTATGTTATAATACTACTGCTTGGACGTTTGTTATAAATTGTGCTGTAGTTCCCGGTTATTACTTGGTATGTTATAATCGGCGGTTGCAGGACTAGCTAAATTGTACGGCTGTAGTTCCCGGTTATTACTTGGTATGTTATAATCGGAAGAAACGGATATTCCGGAAGAATATCGCTGTAGTTCCCGGTTATTACTTGGTATGTTATAATCATTCGCTTGATATTAATGAACCAAAGCGAGCTGTAGTTCCCGGTTATTACTTGGTATGTTATAATAGGGAACGGTAAACCCTGCATAATCCCAGTGATTATGCAGGGTTTTATCTTTCAAAAAACAAGTAAAAAGTGATTCTAATAGATGAAAAAAACTCATTTTAAGTTTTTGCATCGTAAAAGAAGCCTGCTCATTCGTGAATCACTTCTTTACGCTGCAAAGCAGCAAGTGTTTTACTGCCGAATGAACAATAACTTACTTTACGTAATATCTATAAAAATATCTGCCCAATAAAGTTATTTATATCATATCATGGATACTATAAATAAATCCTATTTGATGCATATTCATAGTTTTCAGTCAAATGAAGTAATTAATACAGGTGGGATATATTTGCACATAAGAAAGATGAGCAAATAGCATAAAAAATTCTGATCGGACAGAAGAAGATTTAAGTGAAGCAGGACAATGGATCAAAGCATACTTCAAAAATAATAGTTACATTAAGGAAAACAACAAGAGAAGTTGCCAACGATTACTTGAACAATCAAAAACCTTTATTTCCCAAAGCAGATCACGGATGCAAAAAACGTCTGATCCTTCCAGTCAAAGCGGCAGGTACCATGATATTTTGAAGCAATTGTCCGGACGGAAACAGTACCTAATCCCTTGCCGGCATGCTTGGAGGATAAGAAAGTTCCATCCGGATCCTGCATAATTTTACCATCAAAAGTATTGTCGATCGCAATACAAAGAGAACCTTTTTCATAAACTGCCCGGACAAAGATGCTTCGGGCAGTTGTCTTAGAAGCCACACAGGCATCCACTGCATTTTCAAGCAGATTTCCAAAAAGAACAGAAAGATCATGGTCCTCAACCGGACAGGATGCCGGAATATTTGCGACCACAGAATAAGCAATGCCAAGACGCTCTGCTTCCTGTGCATAATGGGACAGAACGATATTTGCATCGATATTTTCACAGAACGTGATCAGGGAATGATCCGGTAACTGCTTACAATACTGTTCCAGATAGGAAGCTAAGGATTCATAATCTTTTTTCTCCAGATAAGCCTGCATAACAGACAGATGATGATGCAGATCATGTTTTGCACGGCGGGCATCTTCAATTCTTTCCTGAAGCTTTTCATACTGGATAGTCTGCAATTCCAGTTGATGATTTTGCTGTTGCAGCTTTAAGATCTGTTCCTGATTTACGATCAATCTGGCAACGATGGAGTAGATAAGAAGTGCTCCGGCATTGACAAAGACAGATACAATGATGTTTTTGGGGTTCAGTGCGATCTCAAGCCCGGATAAAGTCGAATTGCCATAGACCATATAATACCAGATCAGATAAAAGGTTGCAGGGATCAGCCAGAGATAACGCCACTCATGAAAAGACTGTGAGCAGGAAATCGCAGGAGTGATCACTTTTTTCAGAAAAATAAAGACCGGTATTAAAATAAAAATTTCAACGATCACCATAAACAAAGACATTGAATAGCGGTAAGGCAAAAGAGCAAAATCCGGGAAGAACTGCCCTTCCAGACACTTTGCGGTAATGACGACCAGATTGGCAATATTAGAAATCATAAGCAGTACGAATAAAAGCTGGCCTGGGGATTTCCTGATGACAGTAAAGTAAAAAAATGCATAAGAAAGCGTACTGATCAAAGACAATACGGCAGAGATATTCCCGGTTGAAAAACAGGCGAGAAGTCCGAACAGAATCTGAAGAAACGTGAGGACGACAATCAACAGTCCGGTTTTCGTGCGTGAAAAACGGAGATCATCCAGGAACGGATATAATGCAAATATCAAAAATGGAAAAAAGTTCAGCAGGGAATACAGGCAGATTTCAAAAACGCGGGAAAGCGGTGGAAGCATTATGACATCTCCTTTCTGATCTTATCAAAGCAAAACGATGAGTAAGCACACAGTACATCAGCGGACTTCCGGCGGCTGATCGGGATCAGTGAGCCATCAGACATGGAAAATACCGTACCGGACTGGCCGCACACTTCATAAAAATTAACGATGATCCCTTTGCATGGACTATAGAAATAGGAATAGTGGCACAGAAGCTGTTCAATCTCCTGAAAGGGTACACGCAGAGTGATCGTTTCATCCTTTTTGCAATGCAAAGTTACCCGGTGAGAGGCGTAATCTGCGTAAATAATGCTGCGTAAAAGTACTTTTTCCCCATTCGGAAGAAGGATGGTACGTGAAACTTCAAGATTTTGCTGACCGATCCGGTCAAGCATTGCAAGAACCTGTTGCTTCAAAAAAGGTTTGCAAAGATAATAACAGGCATTCACCTCATAACTTTCACTTGCGAATTCATTGCTTGTAGTGGCAAATACAAGGCAGACATTCGGATCCGTTTCCCGTATGACCCGTGCGATCTCGATCCCTGTTAACTGTTCCATATAAATATCAAGAACGATCAGATCGAAAGTATCTGCACTCCAGTGCTGTAAAAAATCTTCTCCGTTATGAAATTCTGTAATGACAGAGTCCGTATCTAATGCCTCTGCAAGAAACTGATGCATAATACTTAAATCATTAGGACAGTCGTCAACCAGTGCAATCCTCATGGCAAATTCCTCTTTCGTAAAAATAATCTGACTTCATAATAGATGAATTCCGGATAAAAAACAAGAAACAGCAGCAAAAAAACCACTTGAGCCAAAAATCAACCGCTTGAGCCGGACGGATTGAAGAAAGCTGTTTTTGCAGATAAAATAGGATTATATGAATATTTTTACGAATATATTCAAATAAATTACAGTAAAGGAAAGGATTGGGTATGAAAGAGAAAATTAAGTATGCTGGAGCAATGCTCATCTGTTTTATCGCAGTGTTATTCATACGGATGCCGGTTATGGCAGATGACGGAGTTCCGGAGACAGCATGGCGGGACAATGCGGCAGCAGATTTTGCAGGAGGAAGCGGTACGGAAGCAGATCCATATCAGATCACAGACGGAGCACAGCTTGCTAAAATTGCAAAAGATGTGGAAAATGGAACAGTATATAAGGATGCGTATTTCAGATTGGAAAATGATATCGATCTGTCTGCACACAGATGGAATCCAATCGGCGTATATAAGTGGTATGAGGGCGGAGCAACCGAGAATAAAACGTTTGCAGGTTTTCTGGATGGGAACGGAAAGACGATCAAAGGTCTTATTGTAGACGAACGTACAGATAAAAACAGTGCGGGACTTTTTGGGAATATAAGAGATAATGCAGGAGCTGCAACGAATGTTGGAGTGAAAGATCTCAACATTGTGGATGCCAGAATTTATGCAATGGATGAAGGAATGGAACAAAGTAGTTCTGCCATTTTAGCCGGATTTGTAATGGCAAATTCTGGTCATACGATCCGTTTTGATGATATTTCCGTATCTGGAACAATTATAAATACAAGAGTAGGAAAGGCAATGATATCAGGCGGACTAATTGGACAGGCATGTCGTGTAACGGCAAATAACTGCAGGGCAGACGTTACGATCGAAGGCGGTGATAATATAGGTGGTTTTGTGGGAATGGATGCCAGTTCCACTTATACGAATTGCAAAGTAACCGGAAAAGTCACAGGATTATGGGCAATCGGAGGCTTTGTAGGATATGCAGGGGAAGCTGATTCAGCCACAATGAGTACTTTCGATAATTGCATTGCAAAAGTTGATGTTGTCGCAAATGAATGGCGCGCCGGAGGATTTGCGGGATACATGGAGAAGGGAAAGTCTTCTTCCTGTGCCGCACTCGGTGATGTGACAAGTTCAGTAAACGGATTCAATCCGAAAGTGGGAGGATTTGCAGGAGAAATCGGAGAAGAAAATGTGACAGGTGGTGCGATACTGGAGAAATGCTATGCTGCCGGAAAAGTGACAGCAGCCAGTCCTGACTATAAAGCCGGAGGATTTGTTGGAACACATACAGAAGGCACTTATACAGACTGTTCCTTTGACAGCGAGAAAAATCCTGGCCTGGCAGCATACGGTGAGGGTGACGAAGCTACTGTTCCGGTAGTAGCAGGAACAACGATTGAAGTTTCTGGAAATCTGTGTAAGAATATTTACGGTGGTCATACACTGTCTAAGGTTGATGCGAAAGAGGCAACTCAGACGACAGATGGAAATATAGAGTATTGGATTTGTACAAAGTGTGGCAGTTATTTCAGTGATGCAGGTGGAACGACTGCGATTAAAGCGGCGGATGTTGTGATACCAAAAAAAGCAGCAGAGACTCCGGAGGGAGAAATCAAAACTCCTTATGCAATCACGGAAGGAACAGGAAGCAGCTATGCCCTGCAGAGCGGTAACAGCCTCACAGTCCGGGGAAATGGCGACTTTTCTAAATTTACCGGAATTAAGGTAGATGGTGTGCAGATTGGAGCAGAGAATTATGAAGCTAAGTCCGGATCCACAATTGTTACGTTGAAGTCCTCTTATCTGGACACTCTGACAGCAGGAACACACAGTCTGGAAATTCTGTGGACAGATGGTTCGGCAAGTACTGCGTTTGCAATTCAGCAGAGTGAAAGCCAGAAGCCGGATGATGATGTTAAGGAATTGAATACAAATCAAAATCCTGCAAATCAAAATCCGCAGTCCGTGCCTCAAAATAATACGGAACAGACAGATTCAATGAAAAATGAATCTCCTAAGACAGGCGAAGACGATAATCTTTTGGTATTGGCAGCATGGTTGTTTTTATTAGGATCCGGTTTTGCCGGTGTTACATAC
>ERZ1026886.1282-NODE-1282-length-11001-cov-7.497625_pt1 | contig 11001 bp, 9 predicted proteins | sample MGYA00380173_ERZ1026886 | MGnify/ENA primary metagenome ERZ1026886 (study PRJEB33269, sample SAMEA4719809) | human gut metagenome | biome: human-associated habitat; feature: organic feature; material: feces | place: Cameroon | collected 2013-10 ... | reverse complement strand
ATACGAGATAGGAGTCCGTCTCGTGGGCTCGGAGATGTGTATAAGAGACAGGCGCTCTACATCAACAAGACCTACACGTACCCGGTGCGGGCGGTGGCAGCATATTAACCCTTTAACTCTTTAACTCTTTGTGGCAGAGGGGTTTGTGACGGTTGTCTTGCAGGAGTGTGGATTTCACTCCTTCAAGACAACTATTTTTTTAGTAAATTTTATATAATTGCCATGTAATATTTTTTATAAATTTTAGTTAATGTATTATATGACAAATCCGCACATTGCACAGACATTGCCTATTTACAAGCAGACTTATGAACTATTGACAATGATTGTCAAAATTCGTAAGAATTTCTCGCGAGAATATCGTTATGATCTTGGGAGTCACCTCTTTGAGTCTACACTTCGTTGCTTAGAACTCATTCAAAAGGCTAATACAGCCATTCCGGAAGCTGACTACATTCCTCAGTTTATTGGAGAAGGGTCTGCCAATGGTCTCGTGAGACTTTTATGCTGCTTTATAGAGGAATGGCGCAATAGAAGGGTGAGTCGTAGGCAATATCTCGAAGATTTCATCGTTGAATTCGGAACAGTCAAGATGCTTATTGGAGTTAGCAAAGAGCTGGGGCAGATTTCTATTAACCAAGCAGCGCAGATGGCTGTCTTGACCGAGAGCATCGGCAGACAGGCAACGGCATGGAAAAAGACTGCACAGTAGCCAGAGTCATAATTCTCAAGGGTGTTATGAGTGAGCAATATCTTTCTTTATATGGGTCGCTCCCTTCATCTGACGATGGAGGAAAGAGTTCTTTAGAAGCGACAACTAATGAGTGGGATGCTGGCAATGCGTGGTACGTCAACGTCAACAATGGCAACGCGAACTACAACAACAAGACCAACACGAACCCGGTGCGGGCGGTGGCAGCATATCAAGAGGATGTCTATAAGTCTCCAATTTCGTTTTTTCGGGCAGCTCTGTCTTGTGACAGGAACAAACGATCTTCTCTCGACTGCATAGAGTTCTCGATGAATTCTTCGGATAGTATTGTCAAGCTTTGGCGTGACTGCATCTCTTTTTCTTATGAACCTTCTGATTCGGATGTGTTCATTGTTCCTTATCCTGTTAAACGCGAGGTCTTTGGTGCTGCCTATCGCGACAGAATTGTTCATCATTGGCTGGCTGAACGTATTGAACCTTTACTGGAGGCTCGTTTTAATAGACAGCAAAATGTATCAAAAAATTGTCGCAAGGGATTCGGGTGCTTGAGCGCAGTACGCTCGCTTGCAGAGAAGATGCAAAATCTATCTCATAACTTTGAGATTGATTTCGACATTATAAGGCTGGACATTCAAGGCTTCTTTATGTCTATCGACAAAGATATTTTGTGGTGGATGTTTGAAGATCTGATACTCACAGAATATCATAAAGCTGATCGTGATCTTTTGCTATACCTGCTTAAGAAGACTATATATGATGCTCCGCAGCATCATTTCATTCGACGATCTCCTCAAAAGCTTTGGCATGGCTTGCCAAAAGACAAGTCGCTCATGTTTAATCCTATAAACATTGGTGTTCCCATTGGCAAGCTTATTTCTCAACTGTCTGCCAATTTCTACATGTCTGTATTGGTCGACTATCTTCAAAGTGATCTGAAGGTGGAAGTTCTTGAGATGTTTATGGATGATTTTGTTATTCTCGATACTCTTGGTAGAGAACATGCTAGATGGCTTGTTGGAAAGATTAGAACTTTCCTCAAAGAGGTGCTGCATGTTAAACTGCACCCAAAGAAAATCTATATTCAACATTATAAGCATGGCGTGCTCTATGTTGGAGCAATGATCAAGCCCGGGCGAATCTATATTAGTAACAGAACCTTGGGTGCTGCTTTCCGTAGAATACACGCATATAACCAACAGCTCTTAAACGGAGAAGGAGAGAATGTGGCAGAGGCTTTTGTGACTACTATGAACAGTTATTTGGGCCTGATGATTCATTACGACACTTACAACAAACGCAAAAAGTTGGTGTCGTTAATGGATAAAGGGTGGTATAAGTATGTTTATGTATTTGGCCATTTTCAAAAGTTAGTGTTGCGTAAACAGTTTAAGAGCAGCGAAAAAATTAAAAAACACATTAAACATGGAAAATTCAAACAGTTCTTCATGCCAGAACTCGAAGAAATGGGTGCCGATACAGCAGCTTCCAAATGGGGAGTGGCTGCTGTCGATAAAGATGGAGCATCTTGATTTTGAAGATCTGGCTCACCCCGTCATTATGTACCACAACGTTACCTATTTCCATCGTCCTACGCTTGATGACATCAAGAAGACGTGTCTGCACATCGCAATGGCTTATCTGGGAGAAGTGAACTATGGTCCTGACACGTTTGATTTTTCTCCCTATCTGGTCTATTGATTTGTGTCCATTCGACATTTCTGAGGTTTGATTATTTTTGCATATCAACAAACATTTGTAGATATGCGAAATATTAATCTTATTATTGTTCATTGCTCTGCTACACCTGAAGGACGCAATGTGGCTGTGGCAGACATTGACCGTTGGCATCGGGAGAGAGGGTTTGATGGCATAGGCTATCATTATGTTGTTTATATCGATGGTTCTGTTCATGAGGGGAGACCATTGAACAAGGTTGGTGCCCATTGTAAGGGACATAACGCTCATTCTATTGGCATCTGCTATATCGGTGGGGTGGACCTCAATGGTAAGCCTAAAGATACAAGAACTTTAGCTCAAAAGGATGCTCTTGTTAATCTTCTGATGCGGTTGAAAAGACGCTTCCCTAAAGCTGTCATTCGTGGACACCGAGATTTTGCTGCAAAGGCGTGTCCGTCCTTTGACGCTACAAAAGAGTATGCAGGAATATCTAATGCTTAAGGGGTATGGCACAGACAGCTTCTCAGAACCCACAATTGATGTCGGCGGAAGAGTTTAACCAGAAGGTGAAGTCATGGGGCGAGACTGTGCGCTCTCGTTCCTTGGGCACACTCGTCGCTGAAACTAATGTCTATAGTGGTAATCTTCGTTCACGGCTGAAGGCGGCTACTAAGACTGAACGTGATGATGGACTTGCACATGCCGTAGCGTTTAAGTTCGTACGCTATGGCGTGTTTGTCGCTTATGGCGTAGGTAACGGATATATCAGAGAAGGTGGTAAGGTGGTGCGAGGTTTCCACAATCCGAATCGTATTGTGGCTCCTGGCCCTATTAGACGTAGGCCCGTCGATTGGCTTGACAAAAATATTGAAAATCAAATCCAAAGCCTTGCTGATATCGCCGGCGATTATTATGGCGATAAAGCGGCAGAAAATGTGCTCGAGCAGATGAACAGGGTTACTATCATAAAAAAATAAAATGTGGGGACATGATGGATAGTCCCCACATTCTGTTTTATTTTATTTTTTTTGCCATGGCAAAGCTTTGGCATTGAATAGTTTCTCATGGGTTTTTCCTGTGAACTCCCATTCATTGAGCCTGTCGAGAATGAGATCTTTTTTTAGCATCATCTCTCTGAACTCCTTGCTGTTGATGTCTATGTTTTGTTCCTTTGGTACCCATCGCCCTTTTTTGAAAACCATGTCTCGCTTCTTCATCTCCTTGCAGTATAGGTACCCATAGCCACATTTAGCAGCGTCTTTGAATTCTGGATACAAACTTGCAAGGGTGTTGTCTGCTCCGTCAATACTCTTTTTTGCACTCTTCGTAAGGAATATGATCGCGAAAAGTACAACTATAAACAATGCTTGTAATGGTGTCAGGTGGTACATAGTTGTAGCATTTGGTGTTATTGTTTTATGCTGTAAAGGTAGTAATTTTTTTTGAATTATGCAAGTTTTTTTGGACCTTTTTAGTCCTTTGTTTTATGCTCGTGATAATGTATTTTTGCGAAAATAAAAATCGGATGATATGGCGAAAATTTTTAATAGAACGGTTACTGTCAATATCGATGGGTCGCAATTAAATGATACTGTTCCGGGAATTCAAAAGAAGATCCGAGAACTAACACGAGATGTTAAGAAGATGACTATTGGAACAGAGGAGTATAACAAAACTGTAAAGAAAATTTCAGCTCTTAACTCTATCCTGGCGGATCATAAGCGTGCCATTCGTGGTGTTGCCGAAGAAACAAAAAGCCTTGGAGAAAAGATTGGAGCAGTAGCTGATTTTTGCAACAAGTGGTACTACTCTGTCCAAACGGTTGTCGATGCTTTCGGAGGTTTAACGACAAGTGCCCGCAATTCTGTCAATGCCTATGCTGAAATGGAAGAGGCAATGGCTGATGTGCGTAAATATACTGGGCAGACTTCTGAACAGGTACATGAAATGAACGAGGATTTCAAAAAAATGGATACTCGTACAGCGCGTGCAGAGCTTAATGCTCTTGCTGGTTCAGCTGGACGTCTTGGCATCACCAACAAGGAGGTGATCGAGGAATTTGTCGATGGAGCAAATATGCTCAATGTGGCTCTTGGTGACGATCTCGGCGATAAAGCGGTCGAACAGGTTGGCAAGCTTGCGCAGATGTTTGGCGAAGACGATAAGAAGGGCTTGCGCGGCGCAATGCTTGCAACAGGTTCTGCCGTCAACGAGTTGGCTCAGTCTTCTTCTGCTAATGCTGGCTATATTGTTAACTTTACAGCTGACCTCTCGGGTGTGGCCATTCAGGCTGGCATGACGCAGACGCAAATAATGGGCCTTGCATCTGCGCTTGACCAAAACATGCAGGAGGAAGCAACTGCTTCTACTGTATTCTCGCAGCTCATTACGAAGATGTACCAGGAACCTGCACGTTTTGCAGCGCTTGCAGGACAGGATGTTAAGAGCTTTACAAACCTTCTGAAAACAGATGCTAACGAGGCTCTTCTGAAATTCCTGTCAGCTATGCAGGCAACTGGAGGCTTCGACAAGATGGCTCCTATGTTTTCTGAAATGAAGCTTGAAGGCACACGAGCTGTCGGTGTGCTCTCTGCTGTTGCTTCACATCTTGACCAGGTGAGAGAGGCACAGCTGATAGCTAACGATGCTTACAATGATGGCACCAGTATTATCAATGAGTATAATGTGCAAAACAATACTGTTCAGGCCAATATTGACAAGGCTAAAAAGCAGTTCCTTGACCTCAGCATTGAACTTGGAGAGAAACTGCTGCCTCTCGTGCAACATAGCATCACGGCAGGATCGCTTCTTGTCAGAACCATTCGGTTGCTTTATGGTGTTGGTGAATTCTTGGTTAAGCACGCTGCTGCTATAGCTGCTGTGTCAGCTGCTCTGTTGTTTTATAATGGCGTATTGAGCATCACTCTTATAAAGACTAAGCTCTACAATGTGTATCTCGGCATTGCCATTGCTCTTGACACAAGCTGGAGAGCTTCTGTTAAACTTACGCGTGCGGCCTTGGTCGCCGTGCATGCAGTTTGGGCTTTGGTTACTAAAGGTGTGCAGGGCTATATTGTTGTAATGCGAGCTGCAAAATTGGCAAGTCTGACGAATCCTTGGGCGGCACTGGCTACGGTGTTGTCGGTTGTAGGCGTTGCCATATACTCTGCTGTTAAAGCATGGCAAGAGCATAAGAAAGCTGTGCATGATAACCTTCAGGAGGTTAAAGAGGCAAATGCCATCAAGCAGCAGCAAGCAGAAATTGACAAAAAGGTGGCAGATTCTCATGTTGAGGAGAAAACACGCATTGAACAGCTTAATAGAATTATACACTCAAATGCCTACTCGGTGAATGAAAGAAGAGCTGCGATAGCTGCTCTGCAAGAGATCATCCCCTCTTATCATGCAAGCATTAGCAACGAGGGCAAATTGTATAACGAAAACATCGGGTCAGTAAAAGAGTATATCAAACAGCTTGACAGGCTGGCCATGGCGCAAGCTATTAGTGAACAGAAGGTAAACATCGCTCGACAAAGACTTGCTCTTAAACAGAAGGAGCAGCGCATACGCTATTCTATCAAAGCTGTTAATGCTGAGATTGAATCTAACCCAGGGTATTACAAAGAGTTTTACAATTATAAAGAGGGTGGACGCACTGTGCGAGGTGTTAGTCACGCTCTCGCCGAGAAAGAGAGAGAACGTGGCGCGCATGAGCAGAGACTTAAAGATAATCAGAGCCAACAGAAGGTTCTTCAAGCTCGTGAACGGGCTCTGGATAACATGGTAGAGAGTGACAAGGAGCTCAAAAGTGCTGTTGTTAGTCAAATTGTTAAAAATAATTCTAAGGACAACGCATCTGGCGTTGTCAAGCCTGGGCATTATGTGTCTCCAGGAAATACTGGTAAGGCTGCGGCAGCAAGAAGAAAGAAGGAGGTTGAAGCAGAGAAAAAGGTAGAAAAGGAGCTTGATGAGATAAGCACCGAGTATGAGAATAAACGCACTAAGGCTAAGGAAGCTTATCTGAAGGGAGACATCGCAACTCAAGAGGACTATAACCGCATAGTTGAAGATCTGCAACTTGAGGAGCTTAACAAGAAGCTTGAGGTTGCTGGACTTGAACCAAAGAAGCGTGCAGAGATTGAGAAGAAGATTCTTGATTACAAGGTTAAGCTTTATGACCAGCTGAAAGAGATTGAACAGTCGTTTGGTGATACTGAGGCTGAGCAACTCAAGCATGAACTTGATAAAATTGAACAGAAATATAAGCAGGATCTTGCACTTCTGGATAATCTTCATGAAAAGAAGATCATCAGCGAGCAGGAATATCAGGAGAAAATAAAGTTGTTGAAAGCGAGATATAATAAAGATGTAGAGAGCGCTAATATAAATGCAGCTAATAAGATGATTAGTGATGCTAAAGATTCTTTCGAGGTTATCATGAAAGAACAACACAAAGCTAATATAAAGGCTGGCGTTCTTGATGAACAAAGTCAGTCGGAAAAGCGTGAAGCTTGGAAGGGATATCTTGAGAAGATGCTTGATGATACGAAATTGTCTGGCGAACAGCGTATGGCTATACAGGAGGAAATTGATAGTGCAGAGGTTGAACAAACGGAAGAGTCGTTACAAGCAAAGCATGAATTGACACAAAAGTATAACGATATTCTCTGTGAGACTATTGTGTCTGCTGGCCAGGTGCTTGGTGAACAGTTGGGGAAAGTATTGCAAGGAGAGAAAGCAGATTTTAAAGACTTCTTGCGTAGTATACTATCTTTGGCTATCGAGGCTCTTGAGAAGACCGTACTTGCTGCAAGAGCAGCATCCATCGCCAAGAATGTGAGTACGTTGGGTGCAGCTGGTATGGCTAAAGCTGCTGTAGAAACGGCGCTTATTACAGCTGCGTTCGAAATGGCTAAATCTGCTGTCAGCAATTTCTACACTGGTGGCTTCACGCCAAACGGACCTTGGAATAAGCCGCAAGGTGTTGTGCACAGCAACGAGTTTGTTGCTAACCGCTTTGCCACGGGCAACCCGCATGTTCTTCCTGTGCTTAACCTCATTGACGAGGCTCAGCGTACAGGCAGCATCTCTCGTCTCACGTCTGATGACATCGCTGCTGTTATACCATCGCCTCAAACTTTTCGCCATGGCTCGGCGACTCAGCAGTCACTAGCTTTCTCGTCTCCCTATGTTGCTTCGCAACAAGAGGCTGTTCTGTTGAATGTCTTTTCGCGTGTAGTCAAGTCTCTTGATGCTATCAATGACCGCTTCTCGCAGCCTATCATCGCTGAGACTTATGCAACAGGACGGCATGGTACCATCGAGGCTGAAGAACTTGTAAATAAAATGAAGTCGAATGTTAGTAGAAGAAGAAAATGATAAAACTGTTAATTGATGGCCATGAGGCGCATCTTGCAGCTGATGTGTCTCTTGAAATTTATGACCGCAATCCGTTCTTTACATCTGAAGGGCAGCACACGTTAGACATTGAGCTTTCTCTTTCTGATGCACAAAACGCATGGCTCTTTTCTGCAATGCATCGTATTGATGTAAACTCGAGGCCTAAAGATCGGCAAGCTATTCTCTATTGTGAGTCTGGTGTGCTGATCAGCGGCACGGAGGTCGTCCTGGAAATTTCGGATCGTACGGTGAAAATTCAAATTGTTGCCGGAAATTCAGAATTCAACTACGTCACGGGCAAAGACAAGCAGCTCTCGTCTCTCGACCTCGGAGAGGTCACATCACTCACCGCTGGCATGGCTGTCGCTTCTATGCGTGGCTCATACCCAGAGTGGGATTATGTGTGTGCTCCTGTGTGCGCTAATGCGCAATTGTACGGTGGCGGACTTACTGTCCTAAAAGATTCGTCTACTATTTTTAACGAAGTGACTGAGCGCAAGACGGCTTCGACAATATTTCTCAAAGAAGGCACTACTTTGTGTCCGCAGCCTTATCTGGCTGCTATTGTTCGTAAGGTTCTGACAGCTCTTGGTTATAAGCTCAAGACAGATGCTATTGGAGGAAATGAGGAGCTTAAGAAGCTGATTATTGTGCATGGGCATAAAACTTCAAAGTTCGCAGAAATGGTCGAAGATTGGACGGTTAGTGAATTTCTGACTCAGGTTGAAAATCTTTGTGCTGTCTTTTTTGTCGTTGACCAAAACACAAAAGTGGTGGAGATTCTGCGATCTGTAGATTATTACAAATCTGCTGACGTTGAATATGTCTCTGAAGAGGATGTTGTGGGGGATATTGAGAAAAAGTATGATCAAGATTCTCCGGAGGATATTACATATCACAATGTCTCCTATAAGTTCCCTTCTACTGATATTTACAAGTATTATGCTGTAGATTCAGAGCTGATGAAAAAGATTGAGGTGGTGAGATGTCCGATAGTCATGCCAAAATATTCTTGGCAGACATTTAACATGTATAATGTATGGGTGCAGATTATTGGCGGAACAAACTTTACAACAGACCACGATATTCCTAAGGCTGTGACCGATGCCTATGACAAGCTTTTGGCTTACTATGACACTGGTATTGCAGGGCCAGGATTTCCTGTGGTTCTTCGCTCAATTGACCCTTACAATATTAATCTTGCTATGATTAATCAGTTCGGTCCTCGCATTGATCCAGGTAGTGACAGCTCCATGGAGCTGAAGCTCATTCCTGCGGAGCTCGTTTGGACAAGGCTTGAGAACAAGTTTCAATATCCATTGCCTGTCATCGAGAATGGTGACGGTGATGTCGGCACAAGCGAAGAAGAAAAGGTGCAGGGCTTGAACGATAGGATCGTTAATGGAGAGAATGAAAAGTCTACGAGTGACACAATGACGATAGCGTTCTATCTTGGCTTGCAACCAAATCTTGTGTCGGATGCTGAAGATAATATCGTCTCGCCGTTAACGGTCAACAGCAGTACGCTGATACGCAATATTAGGCGCATCAACACTGCTGCGGACACGTTCTGGACTAATCAGAGCGTCGTGACGCTCGCTCTTGGCGGCAACTATGATCTTTCTATCAACTCCGAGAATGGGATGTACAACACCTATTGGAAAAGCTCTCTCGATGTAGACCTTACGACTGAATTTTGTATAAAATTCCGTTCGGTGCAGCGTAGAGATGTGCGTCATATTTTCTGCATCAGTAACAAAAAGTTCTATTGCCAGCAGCTGAAACGTAATGTTGTGAATGGCAGATTGTCGGATGTTGTCGAGGGCACATTCTATCTCTGTGATGCAGACGCTCAAAAATCGTCCTCGTAGTGGGTAAGAGCTTTGTTGGCTGTTTTCATGTCTTGAGGCACATAGATGTTTGTTATCTGTATGCTTGAATGACGAGCCTGGTCGCGAACGGATACTGAATCTATGTTGTTACGAAGCATGTTGGTGATGCCGGTGTCTTTGAGCGAATAGAATTTGTAGCGTTCGTGAAAGCCGAGGTCCTTGCGGACATAGTGGTGCCAATAATCGCGAAATGATTTCTCACTACGATATTCTTGCCCGGGAGCGAAATTTCTGCTGAAGAGATAGTAGCTGCCTGGGTAAGAAAAAATGTCTAGGTCGATCATCAAATGTATTACCTTCTGCGGTAGCGTAACCACAGCATCGTTGTGGTTCTTAGCGTTCTGACCGCTCACGCTTATCGTCTGCTGCTTGATTCGGATGTCTTCAATCTTTATGCATGACATCTCATGTGGGCGTAGGAACGTATAATATAATATGTAGCAAGCAAGCAGATAATGCTTGTTACTCTTTTCTAAGTAGCCTCTTAGTCTCTTCAGGTCCGAAGAGGATAGGGTGTCGCGGTTCTTTCGTATGTTACGAGACAGCGAGGCGTAACCCTCCGTCGGATCTTTGGGAACGTAAGAACGATTGATGAGGTATTTTGAAAAAGTCTTCAGCCAAGACAAGTAGTTGTTCCTCGTCTGAAGAGTATTGTTGCGGTCAACGAATACATAGTCTAAAAAGCGACCAACGGTCTTCCGGTCAAATTGATAGGCATAATGTATTTGGTCTCTTGACCATTCTTTCAGAATCTTTAGGTAGCTCATATAGCTGGCCAATGTCTCTGCTCTAAAGCCGTTTTCGTTTGACATCTTGATGATGTAAGCCTCGTATTTGCTGCAAACCTCCTCCCAAAGTGTGTATTCGGCAGGTCTCAGCTGTTCCACCCATGGGTTCCAACCATCGAGGAGCTTCTCTGTTATGCGTTGAATCATCCATTGGGCCTTAGCCTTTTGCAGTCGCTTGCTCTTGATGTGGTCAAGCATGATGCGCTTACGGCGCATCTTGCCTGTCGTGGGGCAAAATGCCGTGAATGAGATGTAACACTCGGATCCTGTGTGAAAGATTGGAGGAGTCCAGCCTTTCAACTCGTTAAATTCTGTACTTTTGGAAAACATTTTTTTTGTCCTCTACATTTTTAGATGTCGAGGACTACGATTAAACATAATTTTTTGCGCATTTTAAAACCGTTCCGAATTTCTTCCGACCATTTTTAAAGCGACAAGGGTTAAAACGCTGTAAACCAACGTTTTAACCCCCGAATTGTCGGGATGAGGCGACTCGAACGCCCGACCCCTACGTCCCGAACGTAGTGCGCTA
>ERZ1026886.1279-NODE-1279-length-11022-cov-5.448527_pt1 | contig 11022 bp, 7 predicted proteins | sample MGYA00380173_ERZ1026886 | MGnify/ENA primary metagenome ERZ1026886 (study PRJEB33269, sample SAMEA4719809) | human gut metagenome | biome: human-associated habitat; feature: organic feature; material: feces | place: Cameroon | collected 2013-10 ... | reverse complement strand
ATTTTGAATTTTTGAATTTTGATTTTTGAGTTTCTAATAATCGAAAAAAAAGATTAATCGCAAAGAAATAATCTCAAAAAAAAGATCAATCGCAATAAAGAATAATTCAGAAATCCATAACTCAAAATTGCGCCAATGGTGCAACGATTCTTGCTTAGGCAAGCGTCTCTATGAGCCGAGCGAAAAATTCAAAAATCAAAATTCAAAAATTCAACATTGCGGCAGAGCCGCAATAATTCAAAATTCAAAATTCAAAATTCAAAATTCAAAAAGAAGTGTTTCGCAAAACAATAATGTCGGCTGTTCTTGCAGCTCTTGCAGCTTTCCCGTTCAGCACACTGACTGCCGCCAATGTTGATGCTGCCGCTAACGTTGCTGCTAATGCCGCCGATGATGACGACGACGACATGCCGCGCCGTTGGGCGGTCATAACGGGCATGAACCTTTCTTGTCCTACGACGGCAGACAGAGACCATAATGCAGCGCATGACGAGAGAGCGGCTTCGTTCGCAAACCCGTTGGGCAACATCATGTTGGAGTATTATCTTCCCAACGACCACTTTTCGGTGGTGGGAGGCTATAACGCCGAGGTGCTCCAATGGTTCAGCGGCGACGTGTCGGCAACGTTGCGCAACATCGTGCTGGGTGCACGCTGTTATCCGTTGTCTAACGGTTGCGCCATACAGCCTTATGCCGCCCTTGTGACCTACACAAATGTGGGGACGCAGAACGAGACGGGCTACATGGAGGCCAGCTCTTCGGGCATGGGAACAAGCTATAGCTATGAGCGCCACTACTCTATAAGCTATCCGCGCTTTAGCGTGGCACCAGCCATTGGTCTCGACTGCTACCTGTTCTCGTCGCTCGCCCTTGAGTTTCAGTATGGCTTCCCGCTTGCCGTCAACGGCAAGACAAGCGTAAGCACGACATATAACGGACAGCCCGAGACCTACGACATGCGATCCAACATGCACCGCCACAACATACAGATTGGGCTGAAGCTTACCTTCCCGTTCAGGTTCACGTCTGACGACGGCAACACGCTCTACAAGTTTATAGCGACAGCGCTCGGACTCTATTGTCCCGACGATGAGCCTAAAAAGGAAACGAAGAAGGAACATCAGAAGGCAAGGTTGAAGCGTATGCTCGATGCTTATTGATGAAGCAATGGCAACCAGCCGATGCTTGTTGATGAAACAATGGCAGCCGCGGCCACAAAAGAAAACAGAATAATAAAAAAAAGATAAAAACAAAGACGTCTAAATATGTTAGAAGTAAAGAACCTCCACGCCAAGATTGGCGATAAGGAAATACTTAGAGGCATCAACCTCACGATAAATGATGGCGAGATCCATGCCATCATGGGTCCGAACGGTTCGGGCAAGTCGACACTCAGCGCCGTGCTCACAGGCAACCCTCTCTATGAGGTGACCGAAGGTGTGGCTCTGTTCAACGGCAAGAACCTGCTCGACATGAAGCCAGAGGACCGCGCACACGAGGGACTGTTTCTCTCGTTCCAGTATCCTGTTGAGATTTCTGGCGTGTCGATGACCAACTTCCTCAAGGCTGCCGTGAACGAGAAGCGTAAGTATCAGGGACTGCCTGAGCTTAAGGCTGCCGAGTTTATGAAGCTCATGAACGAGAAGCGCAAGGTGGTGGAGCTTGACAGCAAGTTCACACGACGCTCGGTGAACGAGGGTTTCAGCGGCGGCGAGAAGAAGCGTAACGAGATCTTCCAAATGGCCATGCTCGAGCCAAAGCTCTCTATCCTCGACGAGACCGACTCGGGTCTGGATGTCGATGCCATGCGCATCGTGGCTGATGGCGTGAACAAGATGCACACGCCCGAGACATCGGCCATCGTCATTACCCACTATGAGCGTCTGCTCGACATGATCAAACCTAACGTCGTGCATGTGCTCTACAAAGGCCGCATCGTGAAAACTGCCGGACCTGAACTGGCTAAGGAGATTGAACAGAGAGGATACGACTGGATAAAGGCGGAAGTGGAGTAGAGTTTTTGATTTTATAATAAAAAAACGAAACAATGCACAGCGAAAAACAATACATCGACCTCTACCGCGAATGTAGAGAACAGATCTGCGCTCACAGTGCCGCACCGCTAAACGCCGTGCGCGACGCTGCCTTTGAACAGTTTGAGCGACAAGGGTTCCCTTCAAGAAAGGTAGAGAGATACAAATATACAAGCGTTGACGAGCTGTTCGCACCCGACTATGGCGTCAACGTTAACCGTCTGGAGATTCCTGTAGACCCCTACAAGGCGTTCCGTTGCGACGTGCCGAACCTCAGCACATCGCTCTATTTTATCGTTAACGACCAGTTCCGCGCTGCCCTGCAGCCTAAGGAGAACCTGCCCGAGGGCGTGGTGGTCGACTCGCTCGCTGCCTATGCTCAGGCGAACCCGCAGTTTGTGGCTGACCATTATGCGCAGCTCGCACATGCCGACGAGGATGGCATAACGGCCCTCAACACCATGCTGGCACAGGACGGTCTGCTCGTCTATGTGAAGCGCGGCGTGAAGGTGGACCGCACCATACAGGTCATCAACATCTTGCGCTCTGACGTGCCGCTCATGGTGAACCGTCGCGTGCTCATCGTCATGGAGGAGGGCGCCGAAGCCAAACTGCTGTTCTGTGACCATGCTGCCGACGACCGCGAGTTTCTCGCAACGCAGGTCATTGAGGCTTATGTGGGACGCAACGCATCGCTTGACCTCTACTGCATGGAGGAGACCCACTATAAGAACACGCGTGTGTCGAACGTCTACATTGAGCAACAGGCCGACAGCCGTGTTAACCACAACGTCATAACGCTGCACAACGGCACGACACGCAACCGTCTTGACGTGCTGCTCAAGGGCGAGGGGGCAGAGTATTGGTGCAACGGATGCGTCATTGCCGACAAGGCACAGCACACCGACAACAACACGCTCATCGACCACCAGGTGCCCCACTGCACAAGTCATGAGCTTTACAAATATGTGCTCGATGACAAGTCGACAGGTGCCTTTGCCGGCCGCGTGCTCGTGCGTCATGGAGCGCAGAAGACCGTCAGCGAGGAGCGCAACCAGAACCTGTGTGCCACAAAAGAGGCACGCATGTACACACAGCCCATGCTCGAGATCTATGCCGACGACGTGAAATGCTCACACGGCTCCACCGTGGGTCAGCTCAACGACGCCGCTCTCTTCTACATGCGTCAGCGTGGCATCAGCGAGAAGGAGGCCAAACTGCTGCTCGAGTTTGCCTTCATCAACGAGGTGATTGACCAGATCAAGCTCGAACCGCTTCGCGACCGCCTCCACTATCTTGTCGAAAAACGCTTCCGCGGCGAACTGACAAAGTGTGAGGGATGCAAGATGTGCAAATGAAGAGCTTATTAAGTGAAGAGCTTATTAAGTGAAGAGTGAAGAGTGAAGAACGAAGAGTGAAGAATTCAATAGCTTTGCCGATCTCGCTCTCTAATTCCCTTCGGTTTAGAAAGGCTTAGGTAGGCTTATAAAAAGACCCAACAGTGCTTAGGTAGGGCTTATAAAGGCCTATCAATGCTTAGGCAGGCTTTAAAAAGGGCTAACAATGCTTAGGTAGGCTTAAAAAAGGGCTAACAATGCTTAGGTAGGCTTAAAGGCCCATCAAAGGAGGCCTATAAAGGCTTTGAAATAAAAAAGAAAAAAGATGTACAACATACAAAAGGTGAGAGACGATTTTCCTATTCTCTCTCGCACCGTCTACGACCGTCCGCTCGTCTATCTCGACAACGCGGCGACAACACAGAAGCCGCTCTGTGTGCTCGATGCCATGCGCGACGAGTATCTTAATGTCAACGCCAACGTGCACCGTGGCGTGCATTATCTCTCGCAACAGGCCACCGACCTGCATGAGGCGGCGCGTGAGACAGTGCGCCGTTTCATCAACGCTCCCAAGACCGAGGAGATTATCTTCACGCGCGGCACCACCGAGAGCATAAACCTTGTGGTCAGCTCGTTCTGTGAGGAGTTTATGGGCGAGGGCGACGAGGTGATCGTGAGCGTCATGGAGCACCATTCTAACATCGTGCCGTGGCAGCTGCAGGCAGCAAAGCGCGGCATTGCTCTTAAGGTCATACCCATCGACGACAGCGGCAACCTGCTCATGGACGAGTATGAGAAGCTGTTTTCTGACCGCACGAAGATCGTTAGCGTGGCGCATGTGAGCAACACCCTCGGTACGGTGAACCCTGTGAAAGACATTGTGCGCATTGCTCATGAACACGGCGTGCCTGTGATGGTAGACGGAGCACAGTCGACTCCCCATTTCAAGGTCGATGTGCAGGATCTCGATTGCGACTTCTTCGCTTTCAGTGGTCATAAGATCTATGGTCCCACAGGTGTGGGTGTGCTCTACGGCAAGGAAGAATGGCTCGACCGTCTGCCGCCCTATCAGGGTGGTGGCGAGATGATTGAGAGCGTGAGCTTCGAGCGCACGGTCTTCGAGCGTCTGCCGTTCAAGTTTGAGGCAGGCACCCCCGACTATGTGGCTACCCACGGTCTTGCAACGGCTCTCGACTATGTGTCGGCCCTCGGCATGGACAACATTGCGGCTCATGAGCGCGAGCTCACCGCCTACTGCATGGAGCAGATGCAGACCATCCCCGGCATCCGTCTCTTCGGCACCACCCCCGACAAGGACGCTGTCGTGTCGTTCCTCGTTGGCGACATCCATCATCTCGACATGGGCACCTTGCTCGACCGCCTCGGCATAGCCGTGCGCACAGGCCACCATTGTGCCCAGCCTGTCATGGACCGCCTCGGCGTGCAGGGCGTGGTGCGTGCCTCCTTCGCCCTATATAACACAAAAGAGGAGATCGATGCTCTTGTCAGTGGGGTGAAAAGAGTGGCTACGATGTTTTAGTGAAGAACGAAGAGTGAAGAGTGAAGAGTGAAGAGTGAAAAGTGAAGAGTGAAGAATTCAATAGCTTGTGCTTCACAATAACCAAGGCACATGAATTCTTCACTCTTCACTCTTCGTTCTTCACTTTATTTCCCTCTTACACTTCAGCAGCGCCGACACCACCCACGCCAGGCAACCGATACGAACAATCCAAGGGGCTTCCACGGGAAAGAAGGCAGCGCCGAAGGCCAACTGAGCATTGATAAGAAGCCATGTCTGGCGCATGGTCAGCTTACGATCCAACACATCAGAATAGTAAGAGCAAAGCCACTCTATCGGTCGGCAAACCTCCTTCATGCAGCTGTTGAGGTAAACCTCCTTCATGCTGTTGAGGCAAATTTCCTTCTCGCTGTCAAGGCAAATTTCCTTCTCGCTGTCAAGGCAAATCTTCTTCTCGCTGTTGAGGCAAATCTCCTTTTCGCTGTTGAGCCTAACCTCCTTTGCGTCGCTGTTGAAGCAAACCGTTTTCAGGTTATTCCACAGGCTATATGTTTTCTTCACGATGTCGTTGAGGATAGAGGTCTTCACGAAGTTGCCAATGACTGCCTGTTGCTTTGAGCTGCGGCTGTCGATAAGGTAAATGTTCTTTTCCATAATGCTCATGATTACAGTTTGTTGTTATTTTCTGCTGCAAAAATAGCGAGGTAAATGGAAATAATGTTACCATATAGATAATCTTTAGTTAAAAAAACTTTTTAGGGCTTCTTGTCTATGAACAAAGGTTATGCTTTCATCTCTTTACAACTGTTTGGCTTGCATCGTCTTGCCGTAACGTTGTTGCTTTTGCTGCTTGCCATTACTCCTGAAGCAAAGGCAAGCACGTTCTTTTATGAAGCAAACACGTCTTTTTATGAAGCCCATACCTCTTCTATAGATGCAAGCATGTCTATAGATGCGAGCATGTCTATAGATGCATCACGCATGTTTATAGAAGAACCGGGCAAGCCCGCCATTAATGACAAAAAGCCGGTTGTTAAGACCAATGTGTCGCGAAACAAGGCAAACCGTAAGGCCAAGGCTTCTTCCGCAGCGTTGGTGAAGGAGGGTGAGCGCCTGTCGCAGCAAGGCGAGACAGCCCGTTCGCTCATGGTGCTCAACCGCTACATCGAATCGTTCGCCTATGCCAAAGCTTCGCGTGCCGATTCGTTGCTGCTCACGCGTGCTCTTATGCGCAACGCCCGCAACTATGAAGACCTGGGCAACCAGCACCAAGCCCTTGTGCTCTTGCAACGCGCTCAGTATATAGCCAAGCGCACGGCTGACAAGCGACATCTTGCCGCTCTTTACAACAACATCTTTGCCATCTATTATTCCCTGCGCGAGTTTGACCAAGCCGAAGACCTGTTGCAAATGTCCTTGCAGCTCAGTATTGCAGCTGCCGACTCAATGTCTATCCGCAACAACTACAACAACTTTGGTCTTGTTTGCTACGAGCGTGGTCAATATGACAAAGCCCTGGCGTTCATGGACCAAGCCCTGGCCTACGCCCCTCGCGCCGACCGCGTGGGCATGTCGCTCATCTACACCAACCGCGCCGAGGTGTTCACCCGTCAGAACCGCCTGTTGCAGGCGGAGCGGGCCTTGCAAAAAGCTCTATACCTGCAACGCGGCCACCAGCGCGACAACCGCACGGTGCAGACACGGCTTAACATGACTTTTCTGAAAGCCCGTCTTGGCAAGCGCACAGAGGCGTTAACCATGCAGCATGCTCTCTATCAGACCATGCCGCACCTCCCGTTGGCCATGCAAGTCAACGCCTATGAGCAGATGGCCGACATCTGCTTCAACCTTGGCGACTCGCTCGCCGCCCTACGCAACATCCTCCGCTTCATGCCCCTCAACGACAGCTTGCAGCGTGCCGACAACAACAGTCAGCTGCAACAATTGCTCGTGGCCTACGATGCCGACCGCCTGAAGCAGCACAACACCAACCTTGCGCAGACGGTCGACATTTATCGTCTCAAGGCCGAGGGGCGCACACGTCTTCTTGCCGTTGCCGTGCCGCTTCTTGTTGTTCTCATAGTTCTCGTTGTGCTTCTGTGGCGCCGCATGCGCACAGACCGCGCCAAGAACAAGCTCATCAGCGAGCAGCAACAGCAGCTTCTCATCTATGAGCAGCAGGAGCGTGAGCGCGAGCAGCAAGAGATGCTTCGCAAGCAAGAGGAGATGCGCCGCAAGCAAGAGGCTCTCAAGCGCAAGCAGGAAGAGATGGCGCAGCGTCAGGAGGAGATGTCGCTGGAGCTGGACCACAAGAACCGCCAGCTCACATCTTACACCCTCGACCTTGCTGCCGTAAACGAGTTTCACCAGCATGTCAGCGCCTCGCTGTCGACTCTGAGAGAGAAAAAGCTGTCTGCCGCCGAAGCCGACAACGAGCTGAAGGATCTCATCCTCAGTCTGCAACATTTCAACGACAAGCCGTTGGGCGACGACTTCCGTGTCTATTTTGATGAGGTCCACCCCGGCTTCCTCATGCGCTTGTCGCAGCAGTTTTCTGCCCTCAGCAAGGCCGACCTTCGTCTTTGCGCTTACCTTCACCTTGGCATGACGACAAAAGAGATTGCCGCCCTCACGTTTAAAGAGGTGCGCAGCGTAGAGTCGGCACGCAACCGCTTGCGTAAAAAACTGAACCTTCCGCCCGAGACCAATCTCGCGCAGTTTCTTGATCAGTTCACGAAAGATGCGCCTTGACAGGGCTTCTGACCTTAATGATAGCTTTTTGCAAAACAAGAGCAAAAAGATAGTAAAACAGACGTTTTTGTTGCTGATTTGATGTAAAAGTGCCGAAAAATTAACAAAATTGCATTGTGAAAGAGCAATGCCGTAGTATTGCCGTACCCCTTTTTGTCTTTTCCAAAGCAGATAATTGCTACTTTTGCAGCACGAAAACATCAAAACCGCACAATATGAGAAATTCATTACATCGTTATGCGCAGCGTGCCTTCATCACGGTAGCGCTGGCCGCAACAGGAGCCACACAGCTATGGGCAAACCCAGACGACGTGGTGTTCAGCGAGACGTTTGACAGCAAGGAAGCGCTCGACAACTGGAAAATTGTGGATAAAAACGGTGGACGCACATGGGAGTGGCTAAACGGCACAGCCGCTTACATGCTCGACTATCAGACCGGTCTGCCTGGCGACGACTGGCTCATCTCGCCAGAGTTTTCTCTCGATCAAGAGAACGTCTACACGCTCGAGTACACAATGAAAGTCATGACACGTCCCGAGAGCTTGCGCGTGCTCCTCGGCACAGGCGATGACCCCTCTGCCTTCACCACCGTGCTTGCCGACTACGCCAATGTCACATCTGACGCATCGGGACAGAAGACGGTGAAGGTGTATGTCAAAGCAAGCGGAAAGTTCCGCCTCGCTTTCTATGCTTACAGCGAGCCCAACGGCCACCGCGTAGAGGTAGACAACATAAAGCTAACGGAAACATCGGTCAAGGGCGTGCCCGCACATGTCAACGTGCTCACCCTCACCCGTGGCGACAATGGTGCCATGACCGCAAACCTCAGTTTCACGGCTCCAACCATATCGGCTGCCGATGCTGCCCTCACCGCCAACATGGGCATCGACATCTATCGCAACGATGAGGCGCAGCCCGCTAAACAGTTTGCCGATGTGGCACCGGGATCCTCTCTCTCATGGACCGACAACGCGCCTCTTCACGGCAACAACATATATAAGGTGGTGACGCGCAACTCTCTTGGCACAGGCGAGAGCAGCACCGTGTCCGACTTTATTGGTCTCGATGCCCCCAAGGCCGTGACCGGTTTCACCGCCCGTCTCAACGCCCAGCGTGGCGCCACCCTGGCATGGACAGCGCCCACCGAGTCGGCAAACGGCGGATATGTCGATTTTGCAAACCTCCGTTACATCGTGAAGCGCGACGGCACACAGCTTGGCGAGGCTGTGAGCGCCACAACGTTCACTGATGCCAACCCCGTGGAAGAGGGTCAGAAGGCTGTGACCTACACCGTCAGCGCCGTGGCTGCCGACATCGTGGGCGAAGCGGCACAGTCGGGTGAGGTCGTTACAGGCTCACCTCTCGCCGCGCCTTATCACGAGTCGTTTGCCAAGCAGAAGATGCAGACCCCGTGGACCCTCGACCCCGACCTCCACGCTTTCTCTTTCGAGCTGCTGCCCGATGACGAGGATGGCGAGTATGAGGAGATTGTGTCGCAAGACAAGGACAACGGCGTGCTGTGCTTCAACTCAAAGAGCGCCGACTACGACTCGCAGTCGCGTCTCGTCTCGCCTCTCCTTGACCTCTCCACGCTCTCATCGCCCACCCTCACCTTCTGGTTCTATTATGCCCGCAGCCCATGGTACGATCCCGACATGGACGGTGCTGTCGACGACAACATCAAGGTGCAGTGGTCTACCAATGCCGGCGAGTGGCAAGACGTTGAAGGTGCCGAGTTCCGCATCAACGACAGCAGCAACGGCTGGGCACAATGTGAGGTCTACCTCCCGGCACAGGCCAAGGGCAGCTTCACGCGCATCGGTCTGTTGGCCACAGCTATGTCGGAGTCGTCGGCCTACCGCAACATGTATGTCGACAACATCAGCATTGACGAGCCAGAAAACAATGTGGACCTCGCCCTTGAGAGCCTGACCGTAGACAAGAAGCGCGTCAACGTGGGTGAGCCTATCACGCTCACAGCAACCGTGTTCAACCGCGGACGCGAGACCGTGACCGACTATTCTGTGCTCGTGCAGCTCAACAACAAGACCTACACCACTCTTGAAGGCAAGGCCATCAAACCTTCAGAGCGCATAAAGTTCACCACCTCCTTCACGCCCTCTCTCAACGATGCCTTGGGCAAGGATCAGACATGGCGTGTGGGAACGGTGTGCGAGAACGATGAGTTCTCGTTTAACGACATCGCCGACGTCGTGACCACCTCTGTGCGCTTGAGCGACATGCCCGCGGTTACGGGTCTCACTGGCTCGCGCCAGGCATCTGGCAACGTGCTTTCATGGACCGCTTCGCAGGATGTTCCCTCTGTGGCTTATGGCGACCCCGTGAGCGTGACCAACGATTTTGAGAGCTACACCCCGTTCCTTATCAGCGGCTTCGGCGACTGGACCGTTTACGACGGTGACAAGTCGACAACTCTCGTGACACCACGCATCCCCATGAGATATGAGCACCAAGGCGACCCCATGGCCTTCCAGGTGTTCAACAACATAGAAACAAAAACATGGGTGGAAGGCAACTATGACCAAGCGTTCCAGGCTCACTCTGGCAACCAGTATCTTATATGTCCTTCTGCCGACTATCCTGCTGAGAACGACGACTGGCTCATCTCGCCGCGTCTTGACGGTCGCAAGCAGACCGTCTCTCTGTGGACAAAGAGCGCCAGCTACGATGCCGAGTGGATCTCGTTCTGGGCATCAAGCACCGACAATCACCACGACAGCTTCGTAAAGGTGAGCGAGGGCGACCACCTGCCTATATGGGACTATTGGCGCGAGTACACCTTCGAGGTGCCCGACGGCACCCGTTATTTCGCCATCCGTAGTACCCGTCGTTCCGTAATGCTCTTCGTCGACGATGTGACCTACAACCGTTATGACGGTGCCACCGACGGCGCATCGCTCTTAGGCTATAATGTTTATCGCGACGGCGAGAAGCTGAACGCTGAGCCTGTAACGGCTAACAGCTACACCGACGCCGTGAGCGACAGCAAGACGCACAAGTATAAGGTCACAGCCGTTTATGACGAGGGTGAGAGCAACTTCTCTGAGGAGCTTAGCGTGGGCGCCACAACGGGCATCAACACCGTCACCACCGATACCTCTTCTGCTCCTGCTGCCTTCTATAACATCGCAGGTCAACGTGTGGACAGCTCTGCAAAGGGCATAACCATCGTGCGCACGGCTGATGGAAGAGTTTTAAAGGTAAAAAAGGGCTTTTAAAGGTAAAAAAGTAAAAAGGTAAAAAAGGCTGATGCCGCATCAGAATTATTAAGCTCCATAGGGTTTCTGAACCTTATGGGGCTTTTTTAAAGGTAAAAAGGTAAAAAAGGGGCTGATGCCGTTAAGGCGAAGCCAATTTTTTA
>ERZ1026886.1278-NODE-1278-length-11026-cov-3.380366_pt1 | contig 11026 bp, 7 predicted proteins | sample MGYA00380173_ERZ1026886 | MGnify/ENA primary metagenome ERZ1026886 (study PRJEB33269, sample SAMEA4719809) | human gut metagenome | biome: human-associated habitat; feature: organic feature; material: feces | place: Cameroon | collected 2013-10 ... | reverse complement strand
TGGTATTTGACAGTTTGGGAGGGCTATAACGATGGAATTAACTGAAACTCCCTAAGTAAGAAAGAGCTAGGAAGGACGCGTGATATCAATTCCGACATGAGAGGCAAAGCCTGTGAATTCAGCGATGATGTTGGGACGCGTGGCTTCAGCCTTCGACCGAACTTTTGGTGACAAGGCCGTTTCGGCTTTGACATAGGCTTGAAAGGATGGAGAAAAATGCGAAGGGAACATACGCAAATAGGCATCCATGAAGCACACGAAGTCGGAGCCGAATTCATGGAGCTCTCCCTCGGGGGAAAAGACACCTACCTCTGGGTTGATGCAGAAGCCCGTGAGCGGTGAACTGATGGCAACAGTACGACCTGATGAACTGACATCGTAACACACGTCAGTCTGAAGCATCATTTGCCCCATGGGCGTGAGTGAGAGTAGGGAACGGCGAATTTCTGCGGTAAAAAGGTCGGAAAGCGACACTTCCTGAACCTCCATGCCGCAGGAACGATTTTTGATATTTTCCTCGAAGAACACATACCAAAGCCCCATCACGTGACGTCGTAATTGGGCAGCTTCATCATCGTCCGTATCATAGAGGGCAAAGGCTTTGTCCGTTCGTTCTATCCATGCCGTGGGAGAGGCGAAAGGAGTAGACGCAAAATCGGTCTGCTTTTCGTCGAAAACGGCTGGTTCAAGATGACCTTCCGCTTGCGCCTGTACACTGCCCGAGAGCACATCGAGCGCCTGCAATAGAGAAGCACGACGCTCGTCATCGGATGCAGTGACGGAGAGGCGCTTCACTCCTTCTACGAAGTGGGGTCCCCATTCATTGAGGAGATCGGCAGGAAGGGAGAATTGAAAGTCTGTACTGTTGACTTGTTGCGTCACCAGGTTGCAAGCTTCGCTCAAGGCCCGCAATATCGGTGAGTGGGCCTTGAAGTGGGCCTGATCTGTGATGTGCAGGCGTTGGGCCACCGTTTGAAAATACGGTGTGGAGAGAAGAGCCCAAGAAGCCAGACGCCGGAACGCTTTCACGGCTTGCGGGTAAGCCAGTTTGTCAGGCGTAAAGGACATGCGGTTGTCTCGATTGCTTACGGGCACTTGAGGTTCTGTCGCATCCTTGCTTGCGGGGGAAAAAAGTGCCGCCGCCGTCTGTACGAGGGTGAAAACGCTGTGGGTGGAAGCGTCAGGACGCACTCCCGTGCACACGACCGGCATCAGTTCCTGAAGCGACTGAAGTGCTGGACGGAAAGTGGCTGGGAGGGTGGCAGGACTGTAACTATGGCCTTCGGGCATCTGCCACACACAGGTGAACGTTGCCTCTGATGGGAAAAGTGCGCGAGCGGCAAAAGCCCAAGGCATTTGTTCCGGAGACGTGATGAGAAGAGTCACTTGGCTGGTCTTCTCCAGATTATAGCCTAATTGGCGTTGGAGAGCTTCGTAAATTTCCACATGACGACTGCACCAAATGGGGGATTGCTCCACGGCCGCGTCCTGTTGTAGCATCACATCGAGCAAAGGTTGGAGGCTGGCTGATGAGGCTCCGACACCAGAAAGTTGCGGAAGAATCTTACGCCAACTCTCTACGGCAGAACGGGCACTTTCAAGGGCAACGGGTGCATCATAGATGATAGGCTGTACAGTTTCAACCGACAACGGATGACCGCCAGCCATGAGGCCGCCTATGAGATGGACCACTGGAGTGGAGACGGAGGGTATAGGGGGAAGAAAAAGGTAGAGTGTGGACACGGCGGAGGAATGTGAGGGGATGAATGAAAGTAGAAAAAGGGTAAATGGAAAAGCGTAGCGCAGGGAAGTCAGGCCACAAGTATGACAAAAAGAGCGATCACCAGCAGGACTGCAGCAATTAGGGTTAATGTCAGTATGCGCTCCATTCGGCGGGCTGTCTTGAGTCGCGATTCGACAGATGCCAACTTGCTATCCATCGAAGCACAGTACTGACGCAGATTGAGCAACTCCTTTTCATTGTCCGTCTTCTGTTCAGAGGGACGGATATAACCGACTTCAATGGGGGCTACTGGCGGCATTTCATCAGAGAACGTCCGAAGCAAGGATTCAAGGGCCATAAGGCTAATGCCTTGCTGTCGGAGTTGCCCCTGCCAACGAGGGATGCAGGCTTCCACTTCTGAAGAGGAGTGGGTCTGAATGTAGGTCTTGATTTCGAGTAACGGGGAAGAGGGCATGGGAGGGTCAGGATTGGAAAGTCAGTGCATGAGCCGTCTCAATATAGTGGAATGTGCCTTGAGCGGTGGGAGTTTTCGAGTTTAGGCGATCGCAGTCGGATTCTGCAAAGAGCAAGTGCGCAGCTTCAGGAATGAATGCTGAAAGATTGCCCACTGTGTAAGTGGCCTGTTGACCGGAGGAATCGAAGTCTGCGTAAAGAGGAAGAAGGCGGGAGTGGCGGTGAAGGAGGAGCGACATGGGGTTCTTTCCAAAGGAAAACGACAGGGCACCTTCCGCACCTCCACTGAGCGCTTGTTCTTCTGCCCAAGAGAAGGAAAGGGCGGTCTCAGTCACTTCACAGATCGGGGAAGGTTGGAGACGGGCCAGAGAGGTGATGTGCGACACATGGAACACGCGCTCGGCATCAGGCCATCTGCGACCTTCGCGCCATACGTCAAGCGTGAGAGCATGGTCAACGGTGAGGTAGGCATCAGTGTGGGGCTCCACTTCATCGCCAGGCAAAAGGCTTAGGCGTGAGCTTTGCAGCACAAGTAGACGCGGACGTCCCGTGCTACAGCCGAGATGAAGCAGGGATATATTGATGACGGCATTTAGCGCTTTGTCAAGAGCCGTGAGGTTGATCTGAGCCCCATGTGGTAACTGACGAAGGTCTATGGCTCTGTTGTCGACATTGCGCTCTGTGGCTACACTCCATTGGGGGAAATTGTGCTGCACGCGGTCGATGGCGAGTTCCACCTCCTTACAATTCATGCCGCGCGCTTGTCCCTCTGCATGGATGGCTTCCCGGGTCGAGAGATTAAGCGGACGCATAGAGGCTGAAAACGAATGCGTGGAGGCATTGTAATGAAGAGAATCGACAAGCTTCTTGAGTATGTATTTTTCAAAATTGTCCATAGGGGGCGTTACAAAGATAATTCCGTTGACTCTTCCCCACTTTATGAGCAGAGAATAGAGTCAACGGGATAATATGGGCTTACTTTCCACCGTAGGTCTTCACGTCCTCGGTCTTGTCGAGCAAGGCACGCACCACTTGGATATCTACAGCATAGTTCACGTTGGCGCGGTTCTTTTCGCCCGTCGATGGATCTACGAGAATGCTTTGGGCAATTCCGACCACGCGTCCGTAGAAGTCACACACAGGACCTCCGCTATTGCCTTGGTCCATCGGGGCACTGATTTGCAACATATTCTGGCGCAAAGCCGACACATTGCCTACGGTGAATGTGCCTAACTGACCAAGAGTATGACCGAAAGCTGCCACATCAGTTCCCGTTTCCGGGCGTTTACGCACGAGATTCAGATAGGGCACCTTCTCACCTGCGTCAAGTTTCACAGTGAACACGGCAAAGTCATTGTCCAGGTCGGCTGTTACGATGCGCCCGAAAGGACGATAGCGGTTAGGGCTGATTTCGCCCTTATCGTCCGTGATGTAGACGTTTATATTGCTGCCTTGGCGGTCGGAAATATTCCGAATGACATGGACATTGGTCAGCGCCAAACCATCGGAATTGATAAAGAAGGCTGTGCCGAGACTTTCCGAACCTACGGTGATAAGCATCGAGGCACGACTCATCAGCTTATTGAGCTCCACTTTGGAGAGAAGCGTAGCGTTATCGTCGAAATTTCCGGGGACATATTTTTCCTTATCGGTCTCACTTTCAGTTCCATTGGCATAGGCCTGAAACACAGTTGCTGAATCGTTGCAAAAGCTGTTGTCGAAATTGGCGTAGTGACCAAGAAGAAGGGCACCGTTGAGGTTGCTGTAGGAACATCTTTCCACGATTTTGACGTAGGCACGCACTGTTTCGTCGACCGTCTCATAGTAGGGCGTAGCGTCCTTCGAATCGGGGATTAGTCTGACCGTCTTTTTGACGACTTCACTCATGAGAAAATCACGAGCTTTCTGTGTATTTCCGACGCCAAGAAGTTGTACCTTCAGACCAGAGGCCAGTTGGATTACATTTCCTTGGATAACGCCTGTCACACGCTCTTCCACACTGTCAAGCGAATGCTTTGACTTCGTGGGCATGAAGAGGAAAATCAGCACGGCTATAAGGCCTACAGCACTTAAGCCGATGATGATTTTTGAATTGTCCTTATCGGATTGATGTCTGCCGCGGCTGCGGCTACGAGTGGATTGTCGGTTGGACATGGGGAGAGGAATATTAAAAAAGGAATGGGATGAGTTGCTGTCCAAAATGGGGCTAAAGGACTTCAGTTATGGCCTGTGATGAGAATGCGTTGCTCCACATGCCAAATGCCATTGGAGAGGCGAAGGCGCCCTGAAGTAATGGTGAAGCGGGTTGGATCAGGCGTTTCGGCGCGGTATTCGATGGTCTCCTTGAAGAAGGTGATGGCATTGAACACCGTCTTGCGCGCTTCTTCCAAAATGGTGAACTTGGCAAGGTTCGGCTCGAGGATGGTCATTACGTAGATGGAATAACCTTTTTCCGGCTGTTCCACCCAATCGTCGGGCGAGAATCCGAAGGGGGCACGATGTGACGCGCCCATTGCATAAGCTTTACGATTGACTATGACGGAAGACTTCTGCGGGGCATTCTCTTGTGGAGCCGACTTTTGTGAAGCGGACTCGCGCGGGGAAGAAGTCACAACGGGCTGTCGTTTCGTACGCTGCTGGAGCAGGGACGTCACGCTATGATTCAACCGTTCGAGCTTGTCGATGCTTTCCTGAAGTCGTTCTTCGCATCGGGCCAGTCTTTGTTTGAGAATCCTGTTTTCATCTTTCAATGTTTGCAATTGCCCGGTCCATGGTCCGGTCTCCTGCACCGAAGGCGTTGCTCCGAAGGAGAATTTTGATTCTGCCGCTTTTCTCCGGCCTTCAGAATTGTGGGGGCTGCGGCGTAGCCGCTCCCCATAGAGTTGCTTGAAGATGGGCATAAGCACTTGGTCATTCACCATCTTTCTGGCTGTTGGCGACAGGATACATACCACCAACAGAAAGAGAAGAAAGAGGAAAAAGAGGATGATAAGATACATCATGAGAGAGATGGGTTAACAAGGATTCCTGAATTTGCCGGTTATTCCAATTTCACCTGAGCCTTTTTGATGATGACCCATTTCTTACCATTCCGCTGGATGATGCCTGGTTTGACATTGACGATATGAGTGATATTGCTTTTTCGCTCTATCACGTCAGCCACAAGCAGGAAACCTTTGGAGGCGTTGTTGATGAGTTTGCTCTGGACGGAGGGGTCATCATTAACGATGAATGTCCCGCAGCCGTCGCTTCCGCATTGGAGCACGACCATGGTGTATGAGTCGCGGGTCTTTTCGAGGTCATCTTCAAGAAACGCATTCTCCAGTGCCATTTGCGCGTAGAAGGTTGTCGTGGTTATCTGCGGGGCAGACGGAGCTTTCTTAGGTGATGCGGTACGCTGTTGGGAAGATACTGGCGGTTGCAGCTTAGCTTTGGGAGTCGAAGCTGATGGATTTTCCCAATAAACCTCAACGGCTTTTCCTCTTGATTTGTTCATTTTTTGGATGTCATCGTCCATCGATTCGACCTTTCCAAAGAGTTCTTTCTGTTTCTTTATGGTCTGCTGGAGCTTGAGGTGCAGGTTGCGTGCCTTCAAGAAAGCCAAGATAGCCAATGCCAATGCCGCAAGGGAGAAGAAGAAAAGCACTAAGGTTGAAAGACTGGCTTCGTCTTCGGCTTGACGCCTCTCAAGGTCGTTGAGAGATGTCTCCAAAGAGTCGATGCGGGTTTTCATTATGCTTGAGGTCTTTTCGAACATCTCCTCGACAGCACTGGCTTTGCCTTGGGCAAGTAGGGCTTGTGATTTGGCTTCCGTCGCGGTTTGAATGGCCGCACGACCTGCCGTATCCGCTATAACCGAGTCTGTGGAGAGGCTGTCACGGGGCGATATTCCTGATACTGCAGAATCTTGTCGTTCCGTACCTGATTGTTGGGATTCCGATATACCCTTTTTCGAGTTGTCGCACTGCGTACATATGATGCAGCCGGCAAACGCCGTAAGGATTAGAAATTTCGATTTCATCATTCTGGAAGATTAGGAAAAAAGGAAGGAGTGAATAGGGAGAGGTGGACATTGGCTGCCTTTAGGAGGGCCTGTCCACCTCCCCTAGGGCTGATGTAGGGAGAATTACAAACAAGAGCAACGATAGAGTGCCAGCTTGAACGGCCAGAAGAATACGGATTCTGTCAGCGTATTGCTGGGATCAGCAACTTTTCCGGCCATGACTGAGTAGCCATCTTCAAAAGCTTCGGAGAAGGTCGTGATGAATTCGTCTGTGAAGTCAATCTCGTAATTGTTCTTGAGATAGTTGCGCACCTTGTTGTTGAGTAGGAATTTCTCCTTGAAGTCTTCATAGGCCTTGCGAGCTTTCTCCATGACTTCATCTGAAGCGGCATCTTTGTATGTTTCAGGCTCGCAATCTTCGAGTCCGGAAACAGTGATGGAATTCCGGGCGAATTCATTTATGCTAGCCAGACTGGCGTTGGCATTAAGCATAGCGCCTTGAGCTGTCACTTCCTTGGAGTTCTTCTGGAACATCACCTTGAAGCGATTGGAGAGCTTCAAACCATCGGGAAGGAAGGCTTCGATGTAGAGTTTCACAAGCTCAGTGATATCAGTGTCCCTGTTGGAGATAATCTTAATGTACTTCGAGCCTTGACCGGAGAAGCAGATGACGAGGGGCAATTCCATTTGTTCCTTGACAAGCACATGGGCGATGTGGCTGCAAAGGGCTCCCAAGTGGAGGTGGAGCACCGCCATAAGTTTGGGATTAACTCCAATTCTTTCGATAAAGTTGAATACGTTGTTGTGGCTGAACACGTAGCTTATGCAGTCGGCAGGATCCTTTACCAATCCCTTGAAGGTGTTGTAGCCTCTCACATCATCATCCGGATAGGCACCGTTTTCGAGCATCTGCTCAAACAGACGGATGAACCCATTGGGGGCCTGTGGCTGTCCAACCACAATCTGGGGAGCGTTTCCCCAAATGTCGTTTCCTGCAAAATGGGAGGAATCGTAGAAGAGATGTTCGTTCTTGACATCAGCATAAAGGATGTCGGTAGTTCCACCACCCACGTCGACATTAAGTACATTACCGTTGAAGGTCACCCCGTTGCCAATCATATAGTAGTAAGGTGCCACTGACTCGGTGATATCCTCAATAGACACATTATTGGGTCCCATAACGTAATCGAACGCGTTTCGCCAAGAATCCATGATGCGACGGATTGTGGGGCGGAGCATCGTGTAGGGGAAAGTGAGTTTAGCTGTAAATTGGGGACAAGCCGTTTTGGGGTCAACCATGATGCGATTCTTTAGCATCCAAGCTGTCTGACGGCAGAAGGCTTCCACGCGATTTTGCATGATGTTGAGTTCATTTGCATCGCGAGTCTTTTCCATATCCCATTTGATGCTTGACACGTATTCACCGTTGAGTTCCTTGACACCCATTTCCTCGTTGATGAACTTGAAACCTACATTGCCGTCAGCAAAAAGTTTGAAGTCATGAAGAGCACGCTGGGGATTGGCCAAGGTGTCGGTGTTCTCGTAGATTACAGTGCGGAAGGGATAGCTAGCCATACATCTTTCTCCCATCACTTCCGGAGCGAACTCACGCTCGGCTGCTGAATTGAACGTGATGAGACGCTCGTCGGAGGAAAGCATCAGCGTTTGCGGTTCCGCAGCGCTAAATTCCACAGGCTGCGGATTGGCTCCGTTCTGAGTGGACAAGCATACGTAGGTATTGGTCGTACCGAAGTCGATACCGACTACCACATTCGCACCACTATTCTTGGGATTCACTTCTGAGAAATGGGGAACAAGCAGTGCCTTGGCTCCCTTCCAGCGGACCTGAATAAAGTCAAAATCCGTGTCGACGGCATCGTAGCTCATGCCAAACTCTCCACGTTGCGTGTTGCTGACCATCGTTTCGGGGAGCGGGGCAAGATGGTCAGAAACCTTCCAATAGGTGAGCTCGAGCGACGGACTTTCGATTTCGTCGTAGCGCATAACCGAGAAACGATTGGGCACATTGTTCGCTCCCACCAGCTTGTAGGATGGGAACACGGCCAGACAGAAACTGCGGTTGAGCTTTGTGCGTACGACCTGAGTGTCGGTATACACTTTCTTGAGCACAATACTTCCATGATGGATAGGCAGGGTGAGTTCAACCGTGACATTTCCTTTCGGATCTTCCTGGACGGCAATCTTCACATTACGTTGCAGCTCAAGGTCTCTAATGTCAAAGTATTCGAAGAAGGTCGGCTTGAGGGGCGGGAGGTAAGAACCCAATCCGAAGGTGGTGAACGCCTGATCGTTGAGCTGATAGTCCACACAGATGATTTGGTCTTCCAAAAAGTCCTCGGCAGTGAGATAGGGATAGGTGATATTGCCAGCACCGGGGAGCACGCGCTGTGAAAGAGCCATTGTGGGGTCATTGTTGATCGGAGTTCCCGGTTTCCAAGGGTTGTTGCCGATGTATGCAGCACCAGTCACACCGCCTTCGTTGAGCACAAGTGGCACTTGGTTGGCTTTCAAGTCAGGATGGAGAGCCACCCAACGATTGGATATCGGCTGAAGCTGATAGTCATCGGGGAGCACTGTTGCCTGGCCACCTTGATTGCCTCCTTGATCACCACCACCCATATTCCCTACTCCGCAGAAAGCCAAGGGTAAGACGAGATTCAGTCCGAGTCCTTTGATGTCAATCTGCACGCCCATGTCATCACTGATGGAGGCATACTTTTGCATGAAATCATCAGGAGTCAGAATCTGATTGCCGGTGATTTGGGCATAGTATGCTTGCATCTGCGGAGAGGCTCCAGTCTGTGCATTATCGTAGACGTATCTCCAGAGAGCATTGTTTTGTACCAAATTAGAGTTATTTCTCTGGAGTGCATCACGATAGGCCACAATATAATCCGTGAGGAATTCCTGAAATTGCGGATCACGCTTATAGAGCGGTGTTGGCTGTACGTTACGGTTGGCATAGTCAGGGAAGAGTCTGTTTCCTGCTAGTCCTTGCAAGTCATAACGGTTGTTGCGCACCCAGTTGGGTGAAGTGTAGAGCAGCGTGTAGGGCGAAGTTCCGCCAACAAGCTCACCTTGATAGTAGATCAGGAAAATGTCACTCACGCCGAGTTCGTGGGCAAAGACCTCCAGACTTTTTCCAAGATCCTTGTGCTTGGTATCATTCGAAGTCTTAAGGGCTGCTATCTCGTTGGCAATATTCCATTTCTTCAGCGTAATATCGTTTCCGAAATTATAGACGAATTCAATCATGTCGAGACATTCCGACACGAGACGTCCATAGACAGAATTGTCATCCTGCGTGCGTAGTTGCTCAAATGCCGTGTTGAAGAGCACAAGTCGTGCGAAAGGCGTGGGAATGGAAGTACCCATTTTCGTCACGGCGTTTCCTCCGCCGATGGTGTCGCAGATGTGCTTGATGCGGTTGGCATCATAGGGGTTGGTTTCAAACCACCCGTCCATGGGCTGCGGTTGGGCGGCACCATGTTCTATGTTGTTGTATATCTTGCTCATTGTGTTTTGCTGTAGGTGATAAAGGAGGGAGTGGAAATACTCCGGACTGCGCTTACTGTGCTTAGGGCTTTATTTGTAGTAGCTGTAGCAGTCTGCAGCAGCATCGTAGTACATCGTGAGGAGGGCGTAGTCGGCATTCTGCTCCGATTGGCCATATTGCTTGTAGTACTTGTTACAGAAGGAATCAAAGTCTTTGTACGAACATCCGCTTCGGAAAGTACCTCCCATGCGTGCCTCGAATCCATTAAGATAGTCATTGAGGTCGTCTGCCACGGGTTGCTGGCTGTCCTTTTTACGCGGTTTTTGGAGAAAAGGTTTAAACATATCCTTTTGCGAAGCCAGTTCGTCAAGCCAGGAATCAAAATCATGGGTAAAGATGTCAAGCTGTTGGAACATATTGGCCTCCAATTTGTTGGCAATATCCATTCCAGCGTAGTATGAGGTCTTCTCCGGTATGCTATCAGTACACACCCATTCACGATAGTAGCGGAAGGCCACTGCCATACGTGCAATGTACTGAAAGGTGTTGTTCATTTCCCCACGACCAATTTCGTGGAATGTGATGGGGTCAGTCAGTTGTTTGTTGGCCGTAAGTCCAAAGTCGAATTGCTGACCCTGATCGTTCACATCATTGGTTGTGGCAAAGTCAACGATAGCAAGAGCTCCGAGGAGTTCCACGAAGTGGGCATCGTTGAGCTGCGTGTCAGCACCTTCGCTATAATCGAGCGTGGTTCGTTCGGTGTCACCGACGAAGTAGGAACGCGTGATGCGAGAGAAAAGTCCCGACACATTATAGTATGACAAAGCCGCTTTCTCCTTTGAGTTGAAAATCTGCGAGTTAATGGCACCTCCAGCCTGCGGAGTGGCCACATCGTAGTAGGGCAACACAATAGCTGCTCCAATGGGAGCGGTGTCAAAACCCGCAATGTTTTCTCTGCGGATGGCATCGATGATGCGGGGAAATCCTGAAGAGCCCGTGCCGCCAAATACGGAGGAAACAACAAACACGCGGTCCCTGGTCGGATCGAACTGCTGCTTGAACTGTTGGAATTCCGGTGTATCCTTCAGATTTTCAAATACGAGGCTACCGATATTGGGATTACCTCTGAAACCTACAGAAAGGTCCAAGTTGAGTTCTGCCATCGGATTTTCCTCACCATTCAAATCATAGCCTTGCTCGTTGTTGTAGAGTGACGAGAGGAGATCGCGAGTAAGCGCAGTAGCGCCCATCATGGTGGTATAGCCGATATTGTCGGAGAAAGAATGGCTGGCCGCAGCCGTATCGGCTC
>ERZ1026886.1277-NODE-1277-length-11027-cov-56.993256_pt1 | contig 11027 bp, 10 predicted proteins | sample MGYA00380173_ERZ1026886 | MGnify/ENA primary metagenome ERZ1026886 (study PRJEB33269, sample SAMEA4719809) | human gut metagenome | biome: human-associated habitat; feature: organic feature; material: feces | place: Cameroon | collected 2013-10 ... | reverse complement strand
AGCACATTGTCAGAATAAATCGCCTTAGGCAGAAGACCATCCACCTGCTTCTCCAGGTTAATGACATTCTCGCCCTGAATGGAAGCCCATCTGGTCTGCTCATCCAGCACACCGTTAAGACGTCTGATCTCAATATCCTGCTCACCTATCAACTTCTTCTGCAATTCCAAATCCAGCTTCATAGCATAAAAGCCGTCCTTACGAATCTTAGGAAGCACATCCCCAGTAACCCAATGCTTGAATTTCTTGGCAACAGGCAGTTTCGAACTCAAGAGCAAGGCATAGAAACCACTCTCGTTAACGAAGACCATCTTCATCTGCTTACACTTTCCCGTGTTTTTACCCAATCTATAAATAGGAGTTGATACCTCGCGTTTTGCTAGGTCTTCTCCATCCACATGCTTAGCGATGGCATCGCTAGAGTTCTTATAGCCCAGCACATCGCACAGATCTTTACCGCAAAACTGCGGCTCCCCCATATCGTCCGTCAAGGTTCTCACTTTTCCGAACTCAGGGTTTTCAAACACACACACTGGCGCAGCCATCTTCTTATTTTTAGATTGCTGCGCACCACACTTGGCAGGGCCAGCAGCCTGGCTGCCCCCCACCTTCTGACTTTTTGAATTTGTCATAACGAATAAAATTAATGTAAATAAAAAAAGTAGGAATTAAAAATTGTATCAGCCTTGTCAAAGAACGATGGGCTGATACGCTGCGCCAGCTACAACCTGGCACGAAATCTATGCCAGCATCCTGGCGATAGGAAACGTAAAAGCCCCGAATCCCAGAACGCGGCTCGTTCTGAAATCCGGGGCAAAAGTACGGAGTTTTTTCCAACCTCACCTAGTACCCGGCTAGTACCACAGTACTAGATAGTACTAGAAAATAATCATTAAAACGGCAGTTTTCATGCCAAAATCAACCCAATATAGGCTTGATTTTCTTATCAAAGTCTATTATCAACGGCATATTCATAGCTCTGTTACGCCCCGACTTCAAAGCCTTGGCGCTCAGATGCCAGAATGCACCCATCACCACCCAAACATGGGCTATGTCTAACTTAAAGGCTATCTGATATGCCAAATATCCCTTCTGTGCCCATGAAAGATGAAGCGGCTGAAAATCCTCATCCAGCAACTGGATGTCACGGAGCGCCCGCAGCACGCGAAGAGCCTTCTCCGTATGCAGCAACTCCATTTCCGGATCCTCTTTCGCCTGAGAATCTTCCTCTGGAAAGTGATCATCTCCACAAGAGCTCATGCCTTTATCCTCTGAGTTTATGCCTTCAGAGGATAAATCTTTCTGTTTATCACCAGCTATCTCTTCGACAGCTATCTTGAAATCCTGATGCGACAAATCGGCTATGCCGGTCAGCACCAGGAGAACTTGCTCAACGATACCCGCATCAACTATCAAAGTCAAGCGAGTTTGTTTGTGTATTGCCATAATTTGTAATTTTATGGTAGAGCAATACAGAATGAAAGCTTTCTCCTGTTCATTCTACCGGTTATTAAAAACCCTTGAAACAGGGGTAGTTATTTCTATTTCGTTTTCCTTATCTTTACTATTATCTACTGTTTTTTGTGTGTTTATCCTGAATTTTTAAGTAGTCTGAAACGACAAAAACAAGAAAAACCCGCCTCCGACAAGCGTTTAGCTCGTCAAAGGCGGGTTATCCGTTTTCTTCATGGTTGCAAAGATAATAAAAAAAACTACAAACTGCAACTTTTTTCCCAAGATTTTTTCTTTTTTTCTCTTTTTCTTTCTCTTTCCCTATTCTTTTCCTTCTCTTTTCCTTCTATTTCTCTTCTATCTACATCTTTTTCCTCCTTTTCTTCCTCCTCTGTTTCTTCCTCTCCACCTCGTCATTATCAAGACTGCCTTCGAAATAAAATAAGTTAAACTTCCAAGAACTTGAAGTGGCAATTTTGCCATTTCAATTTCAGTTATTTCAGTTATTTCAGTTTTCAGACAGCCATCATGGGGTACTTACGGATTGTAAGTATATGAAATATCTTATATATATATAAATATATAATAAGATGCTTCTATAAAGAGGGGGTGAGGGTAAGCGCTGAAAACTGAAATAACTGAAATAACTGAAATGAGCAGGATGTATTGGGGACGAGAAGAGGTCTATGATTTATGACTGATAAAACTATGCTTTTTGATGGGCTAAAATATGAGTTGGCTTTATTAACTAAATGCGGGCGCAGGAGCTGCTGAAAATCGGACCTTATCGCCACCCGAAATTTGGTGGTATCGGAGAATTGTTGTACCTTTGCACCGTCATTCAGAGATACCACCCCACACTGGTTTCACGGAATGGCAAGAGTTAATCAATCATCATTCATCACTAATCAATAATCATTAATCAACAAAAATAGCTTATGGGACAGGGAAATATTAAGTATCGTAAAGTGAAGCGTACTCCTCAGACGGGTGAGAACGCAGGTAAGGAACTCTGGTATGCCACCGTGGTAACCGACAGAGAGATGAGCTTCGAGGAGTTCGTGGATCATATCTCTTCGCACAACTCGCCTTACAGTCGTGGCACCGTGCACGGCGTGATGATGGACATGCTCGACTGCATGAAGGAACTTATCCTCGACGGCAAGAGCGTGAGACTCGGCGACCTGGGTCTGTTCTCCATCGGTATGAGTTCGCGTGGCGAGGTGAGCAGAGACAAGGTTAATTCTGCTAGCGTGCAGGATATCCATCTGCTGGTGAAAAATACCAAGAACTGGAGCAATGCTGAGCTGAAGAAGCTCTGTAAGATTACGGCTTACGACAGCTACGGAACTGAGGAGGCCGATGGCGGCGGAACCAATCCGGGCGGCGGTTCGGATACGGGCGGCGGCGGTTCTAATACCGAGGGTGGCGGCTCTAACACTGAGGGTGGCGGAACCAACCAGGGTACGGGCGGAACCGATAGCGGAACCACCGAAGGCGGCGACTCTGGCCACGTAAATTTGTAGAGTTAGCCCGCTAGGCGTTTCTTTGATTGCTGCGGATTGCAAATCCGCAGAGCCATAATAGGTTAGGACATTTTTTAACGCCGGATTGCAAATCCGGCGAGCGCCTAGCGGGAGACGTTGCAAATCTAGCGGGGGTCATCACTAATCAATAATCAATAATCACTAATCATTAATCATTAATTACCAATCAATAATCATTAATCAATAATCACTAAAAAATAATCACTAAAAAAAATACTCACTGGAAAAATGAAAAAGGAAAACTGGAAAACTTTGATTCAAATTTTAATCACCATCCTTACTGCCATTGGCACTTCGCTCGGTGTTACGAGCTGCATGGGTTGATATTGAGGGCTTGATGCTCCGATTATAAAGATGCTCCGATTATAAAAAAAGAAGAAGGTTGATACCTCGCGTTTTGCTAGGTATCAACCTTCTTCTTTTATCATAAGTCCATATAATGGCAGCCGAAAATTCCGCCTGGTACCTATCAACCTTTCACTTCCTTCCAATCTATCAATCCCTTGCCCATATCATCCAGCTCCACAGCTAGAACCACTACATTCCGTTTATCCGCCTTGAATGGCTCGACATATTGATTCGACAGAATTTGCTTCTCTGCAGCAGCAAGACCGCCATTCTTGGTGAGTTTCAACTCTAACACATAAATATAGCTATAGATTTCCACTACCATATCGATTCTGCCAGTAGAAAGCATGTGTTCCACCTCTACACGACATCCTATGGCATTGAATATCGTACTTATTATAAGACGATATCGTTCTTCCATATCCATCGAGGCTAGTTTCTTGTTGCTATATGGCACATCAGCAACTAGAGCTTTAAGGCATTTCATCGCTTCAGGCAGATTGCCTGTGCTTAAATAGGCGCTTAGAAAAGCTTGCGTGGATTGCAGATTGCCCACTCTACGCAAAGAAAGTGCTGGCAAGACCATCTCATTGAGAGACTGTCTTACCTCTTGATTCGGGAACCCTAGGAAATAGACGCCATTCGCATAGCCCTTAATCGTAAGATAGCCTGACTGGTAAAGAAACAACTCGGCTCCACCACCAGTTACATCAGATGTTTCTGCCACTCTGCCCAGCAAGGCGCAATGGTCGAAGTCTTGCAAACGAATCTCAAAATCATCTACAAACTTTGGCAATAAGGAGGTGGCACCCGATGATGCCCAATAGTTCTTTATCTCCCTATCGGCCAATGCATTGACGAGGCTGAATGGATTGAAAACATCTACCATATTGTTACGGCTGAAATGATAGCCATCATAATTGGCTTTCAGCTGTGCAACTGTTTCATCGGCTGTCCATCCATTGTTCTGCCCCATCGCCTCTATCTCTGGCATAAAGTTGTCGGTGATTTCCTGCTTCGTAATACCACAGATGGCTGCGTATGGAGCATCAAAGCTGATGTTACTCAAATTATTGAGAACAGAAAAAAGTGATATCTGCGTAAACTTGGTAATACCCGTGATGAAGACGAACTTTTCGTATTTATCCTGAGCTTTCAAAACAGCAAATACTTCTTTATAGATATCCGTACATGCTTCATGATGTGGGGTCTTCCAGGAATGCTGCAATGGAGAGTCATATTCATCGATGAGAATGGCCACCTGCTGCCCTGTCTTGTTGTAAGCTGACTCAATGATGTTCTTGAATCTTACAGCAAGAGAACTGTCTGGGCGTAATGTAATTCCGTATTCCGTTTCAAGGGTATGAAAAACATCGTCCAGATAGCTTCGTATGCTTTCCGGGGCTGCTCCAGCCTGGCTCATATCCAGTCTGATTACAGGTCGCTGCAACCATTCTGCTTGCAGTTCCATAATCTTCAATCCTTCGAAGAGTTCCTTCTTTCCAAGAAAGTATGCTTCAAGCGTATCGACAAGAACGGACTTACCGAAGCGACGAGGTCGGCTCAGGTAATTATACTTCTTCCCCCTATTGACAAGATTCCAGATGATATCTGTCTTGTCAACATACAAATATCCTTCTTTTCTTATTTCAAGGAAAGACTGGATGCCTACCGGCAATCTTCTATCGTTCATTTCTTCCACCATAATCTCTACTTTTTGCATTTCTATTGCAAATACACTACTTTTACCTGAAACAAAGCAGATTACCCACTATTTATTCTTCACGATATCCAATGTCATTTTGCCTACCCAGATGGCACTCTTGCCGTTCTGATCTACCGGCACTGGCTTGCCATCGAGATTGTTCAGATATTCCAGCTGCTTGAAGTAGGTGTGGCTATGACCACCCAGTATCAGGTCGATGTCGCGGGTGGCTGGAGCTACCTCGGAATCGTCGATGCCATCTATCTTCCAGCCCAGATGGGAGATGCAGATGATGACATCGCATTTTTCCTTCTTCTTCAATATCTCTGTCATCTCCTTTGCCTTGGCAATGGGGTCGAGATACTTGATGGGTCCGTAGTTGGCTTCGGTAACCAAGCCGGCAAGCTCTGGACCCAGGCCGAAGACACCTATCTTCAGACCCTTGCGCTTCAATACTACGTAGGGCTTCACGATGGAAGCCAGTTCGGTGCCCGTAAAATCGTAGTTGGAGCAGACGATAGGGAACTTCGCCATGCGGAAGATGCGAACCATGTTGTCGATGCCGAAATCGAACTCGTGGTTGCCGATGGTGGCGGCATCATACTTCATCTCGTTCATCAGGCCTACCTCTACATCGCCCTTGAAGAGTGAATAATAAGGGGATCCCTGCGAGAAATCGCCACTGTCGAAGAGCAGCAGGTCGGGATTCGCCTTGCGCTCCTGCTTGATCATGGCTACGCGGCGGAGATAGCCGCCACGGTTGGCCATCGCCGTATCGGCAAGATTGGGATTGATGGGCATCACGCACGAATGGGTGTCGTTGGTATGGAGTACCACGAGCTGCTTAACTACCTTTGCCTCTTTCTGGGCTTTAGCCTGAACAGTAGCTGGCTGCATCACGAAAGATGCCAGGAGCAGACCTATATATAATAATGTATGTTTCATCAGAACTATAAACTATAAACTGTAAACTATAAACTGTAAACTGTAAACTGTAAACTACAAACTATCAACTGAGCATCTGCCTTCTATCTTGGATTCCACCACCTTGCCCTGCGCCTTCATCTCGCGGAAGTAGTTCATGATGATGTAGCGCACGTTGTTCTCCTTCTGCTTAGGGGCAAACACATCGGTGCCGCTCTTGAAGGCTACCATCTGGTCGTTGCCTTCGGCTAGGTAATCGAGGGTGGCGATGCGATAGCTCTTCTCCGGGTCTATAGGTTCGCCGTTCAGGGTGACACTCTTCAGTTTGCCATCCTTGGTGATAACCATTCTCACGGCATGGCTCAGTCCTTCGCCGCCACGATGGGCTATCTGCTGAAAGAGTTCGAGCACCTTATCGCCCTTGAGGGTGAGGAAACAGATTTTGTTCTCAAAAGGAGCCATATCGTTTACATCGCCCACGGTAATCTTTCCCTTGGCAAGATTGCTTCGGATGCCGCCCATATTATATACCGAGAAGACGGGATGCTCGCCAAACTGGCTGCCACCCCATACCAGGATGTCGCTGAGCAGATTACTGAGTTCGCTCTCAGGGCGATGGCGCGTCATATCGTGTGCAATGCTGCCCACCACAGGCCCCATGATGCTATCCACCTTGTGCTTGTAAGGTGCGATGAACGCAGCCGCCTCAGCATCGGGCTGGGCATCCCAACGCTTGTCGATAAGGATGCGAGTGCGTTCCACCTTCGCAACCTTGAATTTCTGAGCAAAAGCAGGACTTGCCATCAGCAGCATCACCGTTGACGCAAGTGCCACCTTCATACCATTCTTTTTCTTCATATTTATTGTTATCTTAATGTTTCGGAGTGCAAAAATACAAAATAAATCTGTGAAATCCGTGAAATCTGTGGGAAAAGACGCTGACAAGAAAGAAAAATAGTTAAATCTGCGAGGAAAAAGAAAGAAAGTGGCTGAAAATTTGCAAGATACGAGAAAAAGTAGTACCTTTGCACCCGCTTTTCGGCGTAACCGCTGTTGTCTGGGTAGAAGTGTTACCCGGCCATGTTGCGTTGGAACGACAAACAATTTTTAATTTTATACAAAAAATGGATTTGATTAAAGTTGCTGAAGAAGCATTTGCAACCGGCAAGAAGTTCCCTGAGTTCAAGGCAGGTGACACTATCACAGTCGCTTACAAAATCGTCGAGGGTACTAAGGAGCGTATCCAGCTCTATCGTGGTGTTGTTATCAAGATCTCTGGTCATGGTGACAAGAAGCGTTTCACAGTTCGCAAGATGTCTGGTACTGTAGGTGTTGAGCGTATCTTCCCTATCGAGTCACCAGCTATCGATTCTATCGAGGTGAACAAGCACGGTAAGGTACGTCGCGCTAAGTTGTACTACTTGCGTAAGCTCACAGGTAAGAAGGCACGTATCGCTGAGAAGAAGACAGTGGCAAAGAGCGCTGAGTAATTTTCTTGGTTACCTATTAAAATTAGAATTAGAATCAAAAGGGCATCTGGTCTCACGACTGGATGCCCTTTCCTGTTTATACTAACAGTAAAAACTTAAAAACTTTTTTAACTTATTTAACTTAACCTGTCTTGTTGTGTATCTAACATTTTACCCTATGAAAATCATTCTCCGGCGCTATAGTTCACCAACCCATCGTCGGTGCCATGCAATGCGCCCTGAAAATCTGCCCAGCTCTGGAAGCCGGCAAGCAATGCCAGGCGGTTGAGCGTCTGGACAGACGGTTTCTCCTTTCCTTTCAAGATATCCCACACCTTGTGCAATGCTTTCGCCTTATGAGGCTCCTCCTTCTTATCGTGCTCAATGTGTGCCTTGCCGAACTTCTTCTCCAAAGTTGCGGCGAGGATTTTCAAATCATTCTTCATTCTGATTTTCCCTTCCTCAAAATTTCAATTTCTCAAATACTCAAATTCTTTTTTTACTAACTGGGGGCAAAAATACATATTATTTTTGAATTGGAGTAATGTTTGGAAGATTATTTTTGATTTTCGCCTAAAAAAAATGGTTTTCTCATATTTTTTTTGTAATTTTGCAACCAAATTCTAAATACATTTCTTAATTAAGATGAAAGAATTAGCACTTAAGTACGGATGCAATCCGAATCAGAAGCCTTCTCGCATCTATATGGATGACGGAAGGGAACTGCCTATCGAAGTTATCAACGGCCGACCTGGCTACATCAACTTCCTGGATGCTTTCAACTCTTGGCAATTGGTCAAGGAACTGAAGGCTGCTACAGGTATGCCTGCTGCCGCTAGTTTCAAACACGTTTCTCCTGCCGGTGCTGCCATCGGCTTGCCGCTGAGCGACACCTTGAAGAAGATCTACTTCGTGGACGACGTGAAGTTTGAGCTTTCTCCGCTGGCTTGTGCCTATGCTCGTGCACGCGGTGCCGACCGTATGTGCTCTTACGGTGACTTCGTTGCCCTGAGCGATGTATGCGACGAGGCTACAGCCCTCCTCATCAAGCGTGAGGTAAGCGACGGCGTGATTGCTCCAGGCTATACTCCTGAGGCTATCGAGGTGCTGAAGGAGAAGCGCAAGGGTACTTACTGCGTTATCAAGATTGACCCAGACTACGTGCCTGCTCCTATCGAGCACAAGCAGGTGTTTGGTGTTACCTTTGAGCAGGGACGCAACGAGGTGAAGCTCGATGATCCAGCTCTCTTCGAGGATATCCCTACCAAGAACAAGACTTTCACCGACGAGGCTAAGCGCGACCTGATTATCTCGCTCATCACCTTGAAATACACTCAGAGTAACTCTGTATGCTACGTGAAGGATGGTCAGGCCATCGGTATCGGTGCCGGTCAGCAGAGCCGTATCCACTGCACCCGTCTTGCCGGTTCCAAGGCTGATGAGTGGTGGTTGCGCCAGTGTCCTAAGGTGATGAACCTGCCTTTCAAGGAGAAGATTCGCCGTGCCGACCGCGACAATACCATCAACGTCTATATCTCTGACGAGTGGGAGGATGTATTGCAGGATGGCGTTTGGGAGCAGTTCTTCACTGAGAAGCCTGAGCCACTGACCCGCGAGGAGAAGAAGGCTTGGATTGCGCAGAACAAGGGTGTGAGCGTTGGTAGCGATGCTTTCTTCCCATTCGGCGACAACATTGAGCGTGCTCACAAGAGTGGTGTGGAATACATAGCAGAAGCAGGCGGTAGCATCCGTGACGATAATGTTATCGACACTTGCGACAAGTACGGCATCGCCATGGCGTTTACTCACGTTCGCCTCTTCCATCATTAATTTATATAATATAAAAGGTATATGAGCGATATTGACGATATTATCATGGGCGGCATGGTTTTCAAGGGCGGCGGCGGACCTAAGAAGGACGACGACGACAAGGTGAAGACCAAGGCCAAGAAGAAAAAGTATATTACGGGTGCTCACGGCAGCGGCTCTGCCCGTCAGAAGGCAAAGTATCGCCAACAGAGAGCCAACCGTAAATCGCAGAAGAAGAAATAAGCTCTATCTTTCTGCAAAACATAGATAAAAAACATTCGCCCGTGCACTGTTGGGCTTCCAGCAGTATACGGGCGAAGTTTTTTTATCAGGTCTTGACACCTGTTCCCTATCTATCCTTGATTGGTTTTTGCTATCAGTTCATGACGCTCTTCACACCCTTTCCCTTGGTAAGATGCAGGGTGGCTGCCTTGAGCTTGTGGTTGCTGTGGTCGAAGATGATGGCCGGGTCGAGGCGCTTGCCGCCGAAGGACACCTCGAAATGGAGATGCTCTGTGGTGGCCCTGCCGGTGCGGCCCGTAAGACCGATTACCTGTCCTGCCTTCACCTTATCACCCTTCTTCACCATGTTCTTACTCTGATGGCTATAGAGCGTTTCCAAGCCGTAGGCATGCTTGATGCGGATGCAGTTGCCATAACCGTAGTAAGGTCCCGAGGCAACCACCTCGCCATCGAAGGCGGCATAAATCTCGTCGTTAGGCTTGGTCTTCAAATCCACACCCGAGTGACGGCGGGCACCTCCGTATGGACTGATGACACGGGCATCAGGCAATGGATATGCCCATGCCTTCTCCTCTATCTTCTCCAAATCGAGACGGAAGGTGTTGGTGATGGTAAACGGGTCGTACACCTCGTCAGGGTCGAGAGTCATGGCATGATCGCCACGGCTGCTTCCCGATTTCTTATTTGTTTCCTTATTGTTTCTATCATTCTTATCGTTCTTGGAAACGGAGGAATCCTTGCCGCCTATCACCGTGATGTTGATGCGGCTTCCTATCTTGCGGAACTGCACGGTCTGTCGGCGGAGCTTATGGCTCTTCAGTTCGATGATGGTTTCCGGGTTGATGCGTGCACCATTCACCATGATGGAGAAATCACAGTAGGTCTCACCCTCCTTGGTACCCACGATGGCGATGGTTTGTCCGGCATCCACATGCTGTCCCACCTTCATCAGGTTCTCGGCATTGTTGGCATACACGGTTTCCAGACCATTGTCGTGACGGATGACGATGACATTACCCATCGACTCGGTTTTGCGCGAGAGTCGCACATAACCTTCAAACATCGCCTTGACGGCGTCGCCCTTCGAGGTTTCGATGCGCATCACGCTATTGCCATTGGTAAGGCTAGCCTTGCCCACAGGAAGCGGGAAGGAATATTCCTTGGCACGGAATATCTCAAAGTCAACATTGAAGGCTTGACTCTGGGCAAAGAGGCCTGGCGTTGCGATGCTCACCTGCTGTTGCTCGGCGGCAGTAAACTCATTTTTGGCGGGCATGAAACTGCTCAGGGATAGCATCAGCATGCCCGAGACGGCTACAAGTCCCAATCTCTGTCTTAATCTACTCATTATCTCTATCTTTTGTCGTTATCTTTATTTTTCTAAATCTCTAAATTAACTATAAATTATTAACTGTAAACTATTAACAGTAAGCTATTAACTGCAAATTGAAAAACATCCACTTCTCCCTCTTCGTTCATAGAAAAGACAGAAATGGATGTTATCATGAAAAATCTTATTTATTTCTCCAG
>ERZ1026886.1273-NODE-1273-length-11066-cov-3.921261_pt1 | contig 11066 bp, 9 predicted proteins | sample MGYA00380173_ERZ1026886 | MGnify/ENA primary metagenome ERZ1026886 (study PRJEB33269, sample SAMEA4719809) | human gut metagenome | biome: human-associated habitat; feature: organic feature; material: feces | place: Cameroon | collected 2013-10 ... | reverse complement strand
GCACGCTGTGGGTAATGCCGTATAGGTGTGTGTCCATGGGATATACGTTGCATGGGCTGACCCAAGTGGAATGCTTGCATTCCACAGCGTGCTTTAGCACGCGGGATTAATGACCATTTCCTCTCGCGTGCTTGAAGCACGCGGCATTGACTGGCATTAACGGCTCATTGGCGGAAATTAACGTTGAAAGTCCAGCGTGCGGAGCACGCTCAAAACTTGCTGATAGTATAAAATAAATTCGAACACCTTCTTATAGACGACTTCTATAGCACACATCATTTTCTTCTGCGGCCATTCCACATTTCTCTTCGGGCAACTCATAGCGATTGATTCTGCGGTCTTGAAGATAGATGTGACTTAGCGTATAGACCAACAATTCCAAAGTCCTTTGCCTTACAGCTGGTTTCAACTGGCATTCCCACACCGTTATGCAATGCCAACCCATAGCGGCAAGCTTCTTCAATTCTTCCCTGTCCCGAGCTTGGTTACGTCCTATCTTGGCAGTCCAAAACTCCGTATTGGTTTTGGGGATTACAAAGTATTTGCACCCTTCGTGTCCATGCCAGAAACAACCGTTGACGAATATAACCGTCCGATATTTTCGCAGAACAATGTCAGGACGCCCCGGCAGACGAGGGTGGTTCAACCGATAGCGAAAGCCACGGCTGAACAGAAATTTCCTCACCAGTATTTCCGGCTTGGTGTTTTTCCCCCGAATGGAAGCCATACAACGATGGCGTTGCTCCTTGGTCAGTTTATCCATTGACTACGGTTTTATTTTCGATATCATCTTCAACATCTCAAAGAGGCCTACGTCCTTGACATGCTTCGAATGGGAGAGACGACTCAGGATGGCGAGGTCAAGAATCTCGTTGACTGTCTTTTTCAGCAACATGGCAGAAAAGGCAATGAGGGTATGGAGTTTGATGTCGCTACTCACCAGTTTCATATTCTCCGCCACATCTTCTGTAAACTTGACAACGTGTCGCTCTGAATCATAATCATAGATGCTGCTTCCAACAGCTCCAGTGTTCTTTCCTTTCTTCTTCACAAAAGGATAGACCTTGAACTTATGAACGTTCCCTTTGATAAGATAGTAGTCACAAAGCGACATTTCTTCCGTTGGAGATGATGCAGGAGCATTCTTTGCCGCTATAGCAGACTGAGGGATGTCGTCCGATGCACCTCTAACCACCATCATTTCTTCGTCATCCTCAGTAAGACGGCTTTCGTCGAATTCATAGTTTTCTTCCCTCAAAGAACCGGCATGTTTTCTGTTGTTGGAAGTCTCTTCAACGTCTTCGCGACCTTTGAAATGATATTGCCATTTCCGGTCCGCATCAGGCAAGCCAAAATAGTTGTACAATCCCACATTGTCCAGAATGATTGTCTTCTCCTTTCCCTCAACAATGCGCAACCCCCGTCCAACCTGTTGCAGATAAAGCGCCAATGACTTTGTCGGACGGGCCAGTTGTATGAAACTAACGTCAGGACAGTCAAATCCCTCAGTGAATATCTCAACATTGACCAGAACTGTTATATTTCCAGCTTTAAACTGCGATATCATTTCGCGACGTTCTTCTTTAGGCGTGTCGCAGTCAATGGCCACAGCTTGGATGCCATGACTACAGTAGAGTTCTGCAATCTTTGCCGCATGGAGCTTGTTTATGGCATATATAATACCTTTACGTCCATATGCGAAAAGCTTGTAGGATTCATACAACTTTGAACGGATTCGCTGGTTATTGAACGTATTGTCAAGGTCTGCATTGGCAAAGTCACCATTGTAGGCAATCTCAGAGCGGTCCACCAACCGCTGGATATCGGAGTCGGGTTTTATGCTGACATAGTCAAAGTCAGCCAGCAGTTTTTTGCTGATGAACCATGATATTTGAGGCGAGACGACAAGCTTCTGATACAGACCACAAAACGACCCATGGTTCAACCTCCAAGGCGTGGCCGTCACTCCAAGTTTCTTTGCGTCGGGGAACAATTCAAACAGCTTGACGTAAGTATCCGCCAACGAATGATGGGCTTCATCCACAATGATATAATCAAACTTTTGCCTGAGCGTATTGTAATAGTTCTTCTCCGTCAGCAAGGACATGATACTGGCCACTTGCACCCGTTTCCACAAATGCTGTTCCCTTGCTCCTTGAATGAAGCCATGCGCAATGCAAAACCTTGAGAGAGTGGCAGAAATCTGGTCAAGCAGTTCCATTCGATGCGCCACGACAAGGATATGGATATCCTGATGTGCCTCCTTATAGGCAGCAATCAAGTCATTCACTATAGACGTGAAAAGATAGGTTTTTCCTGTACCTGTGGGCATTTGCAACATGACAGAGTCATACTCATTCCAAGCATCAAAAATTTTTCCTTTTGCCTCTATCTGATGCTCTCTGAGATTGCTGTTATGTTGTTCAAGTCCCGAATAGTCCATATCAGATGATTGTGATTTCAAGTTTGATTTTGAGTATCGCAGCAATGACGCGCAGCAATTTGGCCTTGTCCTTGGTCAGGCTCGGCACCACGACCCAGCGTCGCTCGCCCACTTGTATCTGACTATTGGCCACTTGGCTTGTCGTTATCAAAGCATTGCCGCCCCAAGTCAGATTTTTACGCGTGATTTCATCAATACCCAGTTTCCATATGGTTTCAAGATAGGTGTCGAGCGCCCTGCCGTTAGCCACATATTCACCATCAGGAAACTTCACTAGAAGCTTATCCTTCGTACTTCTCTTTTTCTCTTTGTTGGGTGGAGTGGCTTGTGTCTCGAAATCCGTTCCAATTTCAACGCACAGTCCAAGAGAGAGCTGGTCACTGATAGCACACAGTTGCAGGTACTTGTTGTCGGAGTTTGATTGGGCATTCAGATACCATCCGTCGCAGACTGGCTTCATCCACTCTTTGTACTGGGGATATATCTCCTTTGACAATAAGGGAAGATGACACAGTTCCAGATTGATGACTGGGAACTTGTCTGAACCGATTTTGTTCAATGCCGCGATCATAGTAGAAGTGGCATTGTTGTAGCATATCACTTCTCCGTCGGGGAAAGTGACCCGAAGTAGCTTTTTCTTTGCCCGGATTCGTATTTGTTTGTCTTCCATTTTTTTGTTCTATTCGTTATACATCTTCATTGTGTCATTCAACGAAATAAGTTCCCCAGGCTGCATCTTCGTACGATAGATCTGTACCCATTTTTCGCCGATGTTGTGGTATTCACCCAGTCGCAGACGCAATCCCGGCACACCTTTGTTGTCGACAAAAGCCATGCGCTCAATCTCATAGTAGCCGTCAATCATGCCGCCAACCATGGGCAGCAGATATTTGATACCCATCAGATTGATGGTCGGGATGCGCTCCATGATGTAGACCTTACCCTTGTGCTCGCAGAAGCTCTTGAAATTGTCATCCGTTTTTCTGACAAGACACGTGAGTACATTCTTTTCAGCGGAATCGGTCGGCATAACGCCTGTGCCAACAGCAGAAACTTCGGGCAGCACTTCAAGCGGATTCCGCCCCAAAGCACAGGGTTCCACAAAAAAGTGCTGGCGAAGTTCGCTGAGCAAGACATCGTTTTCTGCTTTGTACGGATCTCCATTCTCCAAGGCAAGGGAATAGATGTGCTTGTCTTGGGCAAAAGGTGCATACATCTTGCCCAATACCTGCTGGAAATGCGTCTTGATGTATGCTGCATCGTCCACGCCGAGCTTTGCCCGCATGGCATAGAAGTCATAATCCTTCTGCAACCATTCCTGTATCTCTCTACGGAAACGGTCTCGAATCCTGCTCTTCCATGCCGCCTTCTGGCTGACGTTGTCACGGGCATAGAGTGAAAGGACATAGAGGAAATTGACATCATAGTGGAACAGCAGCATGGTATCGCGGTCAAAGAGGCGGTTCATGAACTGCACATTCTTATGCTTGTTCTTCTTACGATCCGTCTTCTCTATGCCGTCATCGTCGTAACGCAATTGGTCATCCAGCTTGGCTGAGATGAAGAAGTTTGGAATGATGTCATATCCTTCTGTCTTCTCGTCACGCAGCCGCACATGCGAAGTCTTCACGGTATCATTCAACCCGTTGAATATGTTGAGGTTCCACTGGATGACATTGTGGGCATAGGTGTACTGCTTGTAGATCGATTCACGGCCCAATTCGTGTCCCATTTTGTAGTACTTGGAATCACCGATATAATAGGTGTTTCGTACATCTGTCTCCTTTTGCCCATGTTCGCTCTCGGTGAGGCTGGCCGCTGTGAAGAGATGGTCAACGATCTTTCCGTCATCCTGGCGCTTGTCCATGCCGTCGGGTAACGGATTGTCGCCGACAAGTTCATCAATGATGGCTTCAAAGACGATGTAGAAGTTCTTCACGAGCAGATACTCCCGTCTGTCAGTGTTCACATACACCTGCTTGCTTTGTTCGAAGAAGGCATAACAGAGGTTCCACAGTTGCAGAGACTTGTCGGAGAAGTACTTGTATTTGATCTGGTGCAGACGTGTCTTGCCGAAGCCGTTCAGATAGGTTTCGAAACGTTTGCCCGTGATGAGTTGGTACTGACAGCATATTTCCTTCGGGAACCCATAGGTATTGCCGATATAGTTCAGAATGGAGAAAAAGATGATGAGTAGTTCTTCATCGTAGTTGACAAGGCGCTTCTTGTTGACGGGATTGAGATAGATGGGCTGTCCGTTCTGTACGATGGCATTGGAGGATGCTATCGTACGGGTCCAGTTGATCTTGTTCAGGCCGCTATGAAGGTTCTTCACTATAAAGAAGAAGAAACTCTGATTGTCGCGGTTGAACTGGATCAGCGAGAGCAGGATGTCGAGATACGTATTGCTCAACCGACGGGAACTGGTGCCCACCTGTGCAATCTTCTGGTGAAAGACAATGTCCGTGTCGTTACGCTTGTCTTCCTTGAACACCACAATGGCACGATAAATCCATACGGCAAACTTATAGATGAAATTGCGTTCTGTCTGCTCCAACGGATTCCTGTCATCCAGATTGGCAATGTCTTCAGGCCGGTATTTGCCGAACACCCGCTCCTCCCCTTCAATATCCTTGAGCAGCACCTTCGGCAGGATGAATACGCAGTCACGCAGCAGGTCATTATAGTAGTATCCCACATAGTGTATGGACACACGTCCCTCGACATTCTCCAAGGCATCAATGCCCTGAAGAATGTCTTTCACGTCGGTGACGTCGTACTGGTATTCTTCGATAAGGATACGCATGGTCAGATATCTTCTTCTGTGATGGTTACACCCAAGTTCGCTTCATTGACAGCATGAATAAACTCATTGATTGTATCTCTCAAAAACGAATTGGCAGGTCTGTGCATCCAACCGTCCTTATTGACCCAAAGAGAATGGCCATCTGCACAATCGATCTTGTACGAATAATTGGCATAACGTTCATCCATGTTGGCAAGTTCTTCCTTATTTGCAACAATCCAACGACGCATAGAGCATTTCTTGAACGGTTCCCAAACATCAATGACTTCTTGTGCTGTCTTATCTGGGTTTTGTTTGACGTATTCCTCAATGGCTGTATAAGGTATGGCATTTATTTTCTTTATTTCCTTGCCGTTTACCTTAATGACAGAAGTTGTATTGACAGCATCGTCTGTTGATGTAATCTCAGTTGGAACAGGTTCAACACCCAAGTTTTTGAGGAATAAAGCGACGTTTTCTTCAACAACTTTTGAGTTCTGACCATCTGAGGTATAGAACTTGTCGAAGGAGAGTTTGCCACCCTTGCCATCATCGAAGATGGTATCCCCGAATTCATAGTCCTTGAAGACGTCATTCCATAAGTAGAAGATGACCTTGCCCACAAAGGTGTCAGTTGGGATGATGCGCTTACGGTCTGCCTTGCAGAAGAAGTAGCCAAGCTTCTTGTCTTCGCTGTTGGTGAGTGAACCCACCTTGTCGTTGATTTTCTGAAGGAACGTCCACCAGTCATACAGATTGTCTCCTGCCTTGATTTTCCAGTCTTTTCCAGCATCAGAGATAGGACGATAGGTCCAGTCCCATCGACGCTTGAAAGCGGAATCAATCGGGAACAGACTTTGGTCAGAGGTGTTCATCGTGGCCCAGATATAGAGGTTACTGGGCAACAGAAGGATATCACCCTCCATCACTTTGCTGCACACATTTCTGCCGTCATACATGGCATTGATTCCTTCGCTATCGGTCAACAACAATCCGGCAAAAGCCTTCTTCAACTGACGCTTCATGTCTGCGTCAGCTGTTATGGGATAGTCAGAAAAACCCTGGGCATTACGGTCGAGCAACTGGAAAAGATCTCCGAAGATTTGGGCACAGTTTCCACGGTTGATTTCCTCAATGACAAGGAATTGCTTGCTGGGTTCACCTTCTTGCGCCTTGGCATACTTCTTCCATGCTGCCACGTATGCCTGCAGGAATGCCTGCTGCACGAACTCATACACGATCTTCGATTCCTTTCGATGTGTACCGTCTGCATTCTCCACAGGAACAGCTTTCGTACCGATAACGGTCATGACCTCTTCTTCAATGGTTGTCGGCTTATACGCACCAACAAATGTCGAATAATCCGTGTCAGGATGGAAAGTGGTACGGATGACATCCTCTCCTGCCGTATCCCGGTTTATCGTATAGGATTTTCCTGTTCCTGGAGCACCGTAGAAGATTTGCTGGAAAGAGCGATTGCTTGATGAAAGTAGCGAGCAGCTATGTATATTTTCAATTTCAATGCTAGATTTATATGCATCCCTCAATACATCCGACACTCCTTTCGCTTCCGCAAAAGCTTTACAGATGTCTGCTATATACGAATGAGACGCATTGACTACTTTAGCCAACGCCAAAATGGGAGAAACATAAAAATCACCACGATCTATCGTCTTACCTCCATACCACCAATCATAGTCTGAAACAAAATTTATCAGATATTGTCTGTCTTGCTCATCCAAAGAATCGGCATTGAGTAATATTGATGAAATTTTCTCTCTGACTTTAGCGATTGTATCTGATTTATGTAAATCCAACGCCTTGTCCTTTGGTTTACTCCCTAATTCGGTAGAGTACATTGCCATGATAGATTTTCTTTCTTCCGACTTTGTAAGGCCACAGGACTTAAGAACTTCTATCAACAGTGTTTTATATTTTTGGACTTCAAGATAGTAGTCAACAAAGAATGATGCAATTATAAACCATTGATTTGGTATATATCCATTCAGATCATTAGAATAAATGTGTACAAGATAATTCTTGTAATCATATTTGTAACCACCAAGTTCTTTAATCGATTCTTTAAATGAGCTTGGCAATTCCACGTCATCAGGAAGGAAGACACTCTCAAACTCTGTTTGGAGTGTTTTTCCCAATTCATGAAGATTCTTCAATATACCCATACTATTGTTTCAATAATTGTTTCTTAATTTCTTGAGCCAGTCTTTTGATGACTGGAACTGCCACACTGTTACCAAATTGATGGTAAGCTTCTTTTTTAGAGACAACTATCCTGAACTCTGGATTGCTGTCATTATAATTCTGATTGTTAGCACATTCTGGATATTTCCAACCGTTTCCTATGATGCGGTAACCTTGGAGACGGCCAGCCTCCACAGGTGTCAATCTGCGGGGATTTAGATTCTTGTCCGATTGATCTATAAGGATTTCACTTCCATCCTTCCAGTATCTGGCAGATATGGTACTGCAGTACACACTGTCTTCAAAGAACTTGCTATAACCAAATCCTTTACCGTTGGCTTTATTTCGCTCCTTACGAGCTTGATGTCCAACCCACATTCGGTCAGAAATTGTAAAAGGTTCTACGAATTCATCCGGTTCAAAAATATCAGCTACCCTTGTCGGCATTGTGCCCTCTTTCAGTTTGGCTTTGTCATATATCGTCTCACCGTTAGAATCTATTCCATAAGGGAATTTGAATTCCTCTACATCTATACATTTCTTATACCATGCAATTATAAAAAGTCGTTCACGATTTTGTGGAACCCCGAAATATTTGGCATTAAGCACTGTATAAGACACCTCATAGCCAAGTTCTTCGAGTGTAGCAATAATCACTTTTAGAGTATTCCCTTTGTCGTGATTCTTTAGACCTCTAACATTCTCAAGAAACAAAACCTTAGGTGGACAACCTTTTTCAATCTTGTATCTTACAATGTTTGCTATATTAAAGAATAGAGTTCCTCTAGTATCCTCGAAACCTCGTCTTAACCCTGCAACTGAAAACGGCTGACATGGAAAACCGCCACAACAAACATCGAAGTCCGGAATATCCTGTGGTTGAACCTCAGTTATATCTCCCTTAAAGTACAGATAATTTCCCTCTTCGTCCTTTTTAAACAAATCGGGTTCAATGACTTTGTAATTTTCTTCGTATGATATTCTTGCATATTTATCCCATTCACTTGCAAATACACAACGGGCTCCCACACTATGCATAGCAGTATGGAATCCGCCAATACCCGCGAACAAATCTATAAACGTGCATTGTCCTTCTTTCTTACGCATTTTTTACGTTTTCGAAATCTGATTAATTATGAATTCGAGGTTATCCTTGGAAACCAAGTTCCTCAGCTTTTGCTGCAATCTTCAAGGCATACTGTGCCTGTTTCAAAGACTTGAATGCTCTATTGCGTGAACGCATGGTACCAAAGTTGAAAGCAGCTTTCCTGTCCATTGGCGTAAGCAAGTCTCTTGTCTTTGCCCAATTGGCCAAAGCGAACCAATAGTTTGCCTCGATAGCTTCTGCCTCTTGAATTTTGCTTTGTTGGGCTTCATTGAGATAAGAACCATCATCATTGGTCTCCGTTTGCATCAGGTCTTGACCGAACTTTTCAAAATCGCTCAACTTGAGCTTGAGTCTGTTCCAGCATTCGGGCTTCTTGCTCCATTCTCCGACGTTGGAAGATAGGCCGCCACCTCCTGTCAGATGAACCCATACCACGGGTATCAATTCTTCTATACGGTCAATGACATCTTGTTGCAACATTTGATGCTCCCAAATGTATGTCAGGTCAAGGTTCTTGTCTGACAGGAAAGATATAGAAGCCATCAGATAGGTATTCATATTTGATTTGTAACCGCCTAACTTCTTAGACTTGACAATCGAGTCAATGGTATTGAACAAGATGCACTTGGCAATGACACGCTTGAAATAGTTGGCATTCACTTCAGGCTTGTCGCGCTTGATATCTGACACAAAAATAGTATAGTTCTTTTCTGCGCCACGACATACATTGTAGGGCATCATATTCCATGAAGCTTCATATTTTGCAATGTCAGTCTTGGTAATCTTTTGGCTCTTGGGATACTCTCGTTTGAAAGCCTTTTCATTATAGCCATGCAGCTGGGAAAGCTGGTCAAGATACTGTCCGCGAGTACGCTCAAAGTACCATTTACACATAGGCTTGGCATTGCCATTGGGAACCCATTCAGAGCGACTGTATTTCTCCAAATCCACCAAGTATGGCTCATTGGCAGAAAAGTCGGAATTCTTGATGGCAGTCTGGCTGTTGGCAGAAGTGGAAATTGCCTTGATAATACTATCACTGTTTTCCGCATCACGGATAACACTGATTTTCATAGGTACAAACACTTTGCTTAACTCTACATTTCTGTCATTCAGAGATGCAGAGATAGAGGCGGTTGTCTGACCTCCATTCACAATTTGCCAATCATATAATCGGGTAATGTACAGGGTTCCATCAATATCCTTCACTTCAATCTCACTGGCTGTTGTGGATATGCCGTTGTTATAGGAGAAGAACATATCTGGTTCTTCGCGCAAAGTTTTGCGAATACCCTTGTTCACTTTACCCTTGAACTGCAAGAACGTACGGACGTTCTTTTCAAGAAGCACCTGCTGGTATTTCTTGTAGATTTTTGCAAGAGTAATACCAGGGATAATGGCCATGTATGCATCCACGAAAGGATTCTCTTCGCTCATCTTCAAGCACTGGAGTTCAGTGTTGTACTCTGTCGGGAAGTCGATTTCAACCTTTTCCTTACCTGACCGTATGTTATGCTGCTGATATACGCGCTGCATATCCCATACATTATATTCAATGATGTATTCACCATCATCTGACTCAACAGCAGTGCCAATGTCAGGGTCAGTCAAACCATTCGTGATGACATAGAGGCGCAGCTGGTTTATTTTCCCTTTTGTGCTCTGAACGAGCTTTGCCACCTCAGCTATCTCATCATTGTTGCTAACACTAACAGACTTCAAGAGTGTGCCGTTCATCGACTCCCTATAGAAAGACATAAGATAGTTGAATCCTTGTTCTATCTTGCCTCTATTCACCTTTCCAAGCAAAGTATCTGCTTTTATCAAATAGAACAAGTCAAGGGATTCAGCTTCGTCATTATAGTCGTAGGCAGTGATGCGAGTACGCGTCTTTTGAAACACGCACAACTCGGGGACATTGACTTCACCGTTATCCTCAAGGTATTCCAATATGGCACTGGCTAATTCCTGGTCATAGTCCGTATTGCCCATTTCCACTGCCATCTTAATATTATCATGAAAATCGGCGGCAAATTCTCTTAAATCCATATCTGATGCTTGTTTGTGATTAAAGTTTGTGGAACATCAACTTTCAGCCAAAACTTCGAGCTTCTGCTTTACGACTGACAGAAATGAGCACTCATCTGCCATTTCTTCCTCAACATTGAAGTTTTCCTCCAAAGCGAGGATCACTTCGTTGAGCTTCTCAATCTGCTGCATGAGCAGTTCTTTCTTTTCTTTTTCCATAATGCTAAACTTTTAATCCGTTGTTGTTAGGAAGTTTAATGTAGACCATATGTGAGTCCTCCAAGGTTGACTGCAAGAGTTCCTTTACATCCACTTGCAACACCTTCGCTATTTCGACGAGGGTTTCCAATGATGGCTGGCTGCGGTTCGTACACCATTTGGATATGGTTGCTTCGCCTTTGCCCAGTTGCTCTGCAAGCCATTTGCTTGTCCTGCCCTGCTCGACAAGAACAACCTTGATTCGATTTAAACCTTTATTACTCATGACGTGCTATAATGGG
>ERZ1026886.1268-NODE-1268-length-11098-cov-6.927646_pt1 | contig 11098 bp, 9 predicted proteins | sample MGYA00380173_ERZ1026886 | MGnify/ENA primary metagenome ERZ1026886 (study PRJEB33269, sample SAMEA4719809) | human gut metagenome | biome: human-associated habitat; feature: organic feature; material: feces | place: Cameroon | collected 2013-10 ... | reverse complement strand
TTTTTCTATAGATTCTTATCTGCAAATTAAAAAGTTATTGAAAAATGGACAACATTTATTGTTTATAGGTGTCCCTTGTCAGTGTGCTGCAATAAAAAGATTTTGTAAATCTTATGACAGAAACTTGTATATAATTAGTTTATTATGCCATGGTGGAGCTTCTCCTTTTGTCTTTAATAATTATTTGTCATTCTTTTCGAGCAAATTTGGGAAGATTAATGATGTCACTTTTAGAGGTGGTGCGTACGATTGTAAGTTTTGTGTTTATGGAGAAGACTCCAAAATATACTATTTAGGCGAACAATTTGAGGATCCATATTTTTGGTCATTTATGAGACATACATTTTATCGAAAATCTTGTTTGTCTTGTTTGTTTGCCAAACCCTCTCGACCTGCAGATATAACTTTAGCTGATTTCTGGGGATTGGATATAGCATTTATAAAGCACCACCATTTAGAAAATGGCGTTAATTTAGTAATAACGCATACAGAAAAAGGAAATCATCTTTTGTCTTTAGTAAAGGATAAGATTGAATGTTATGAAAGAGAATTGGATGAAGCCATTAATGGTAATGAAACATTGCGTTATGCAACACCTAAACCTCAAGGATATGACTGGTTGAATTTTATATATCCAAGAATAAAGAATCTTAAAGTTTGTTGCTGGCTTTTTGATTTTAATTATTTCAAGGTTCAAAGTTTTATCTTTTTAAAGAGAATAATTAAGGCAATTTTGCCTTTAAGAGTAATAAAACAAATAAAGAAGTTATCATGATTATAGGTTATACAACTGGTGTTTATGATATGTTTCATATCGGACATCTTAACATTCTTCGTCGCGCAAAGGAGCAATGCGATTATTTGATTGTTGGAGTAAGTACTGATGAATTAGTACAGCATGACAAGCACAAAACTCCTATAATTCCGTTCAAGGATAGATGTGCTATTGTTGAAGCTATCAAATATGTAGATAAGGTCGTACCTCAGCCAGATAAAAACAAATTAGCTGCTTGGCAGCGAGAACATTTTGATAAAATGTTTGTAGGTTCAGATTGGAAAGGAACTGAAGTTTGGAATAAGTTTGAGGAGGATTTTAAACCTTTGGGGGTCGAAATTGTTTATCTTGACCATACAGATGGAATAAGTAGCAGTTTACTTAGAGAGAAACTCAATGGCGCAAATTCCAGAAATGGGGGGGCATCTAGAGTAATAGGGTATACCACAGGTGTTTACGATATGTTTCATATTGGTCATTTAAACCTTATAAAACGTGCAAAGGAGCGTTGCGATTATTTGATAGTTGGGGTAAGCACAGATGAATGCGTGCAAAACTACAAACACAAAACGCCAATTGTCGGGTTTGAGGATCGAGCACAGATAATAGCATCATTAAAATATGTTGATGAAGTTGTTGCTCAAACTAGCATGGATAAACTTGAGTTTTTGAAACAGAGGCATTTTGACGTGATGTTCCATGGTGACGAATGGAAGGGTACCGATCTGTACAATCGGTATGAAACAGAATTTAAAAAATATGGAGCAAAGATTGATTATCTTGTTCATACTGACGGAATAAGCTCAACCTTGCTTCGAGAAAAAATACAAAAATAATATGGATAATGTTATAGTATTAAATCAAAATGTTAAATTAGCATCGCTTTCTGCTCTTAAAGATGTAGTTAAGCCAGGAAGCGATACGATGATTCTTTCAACGCAATTTGTTTTTGAGAATGAAGTAGAACTAATTGATTCAATTCTCGAATGTAAATGTGTGTATAAGAATTTCAGCGATATCTTAGATGATGCAGAATTAGAAGCATGTGATAAGGATGCATTTGATGTTGCTTATAAGCAAGAGGATTTGTTCTATTTTTATGAGTGTATACAGAATCTGAAAAACATTAGATTGGCTCAGAAATTCTTGTCGCAATATTCCGTTTTGAACAAAATAATTGTTTCGGATGGTTTAGGTATTCGTGTGAATCAATGGAAAAAACTTGGTTTTAAATATATATCTTTGGAATACTATTATGTTGAGCCTAATGCAAAGATAAACATTTTGTCTCTATTAAAAAAGATTTTTCGTAGACCATATAATGTTTTTTCAAGAATTAAGAAAGCATATGCAACACAGATTCATATTGCTTTTGATAAAAATGAGAAGTATTTGTTCTATGGCAATTTAAATCGTATTGGCTATCGAATAAATTTAAAATTCCGAGAAGCTGGTCTTGTTGAGCATATTAAGTATATGCTCAACTTGATGGGTATTGTATGGAAAAACAAAACAATTAGATTATCTTCTTTTCATGAAGGTTTTAAAACGATTCTCGATCGTAAAGCACTCAATGTTAAGTTGATTCAAGATGGATATCTGCCACCGAATTATAGTAGTAATTATCTTTATTTCTATGGTCATAATACCGAGTTTTATACCTGGGATGAAATTGGATGTAATACATTCCGTTATCATCACTTACCATATAGGATTATGCCAATAAGGAATCTCTTGTTTTTACCAGAGAATTTTAAGTTCCCAACAAAAGTAAAAAAAATTCTATGTGCATCAAGTGGAACAGGAGATTGGACAGCTGTCAAAAACCGTTCAGATGATGACCGTCTAGTTTGGGCTATAGGCAAGGTTGCAGCAATGTTCCCTGATATTGAATTTATATATCGGTGTCATCCTACGTGGATTCATCCAGCTCATGCAGGTGTTAATTCAATAAATAGATGCGTAGAATATATCTCTTGGCTTAATTTGCCAAACTTTAAAATGTCTTGTAATATACCTCCTGCTATTCAGAATGGGCATTTTGTTCTTTCATATAAACGCTCTTCTTTTGAAGAAGATTTAAAGGAAGTAGATCTCGTATTAGGTGAGCATTCTGTTGCTATGCTTGATGCAGGTTTTAAAGGAATACCATTTGCTTCATGTAATATGACTGGACATAGAGCATTCTTTAAAGATATTAATGATTTAGGCTTTCCACACTGTGAGACGGTTGAGGAAATTGCTAATTTAATAAATACTTTTACTTCTGAAAAAATAAAGGAGCAATATAGAAAAGCTATAATTAATTATAATAAGATGACAGAAATTGTGTAATATGAATACTGTTTATGATGCAAAACTCTTGGGACTTCCAAAGATTGAAGACCCAAGAGGTAACCTGTCAATCATTGAACAAATCAAACAGATTCCTTTTGAAATCAAGAGGGTTTATTGGATTTATGATGTTCCAGGTGGAAAAGATAGAGGCGCACATGCCTATAAGGAGAATGAGGAGTTTATTGTTGCTCTATCTGGTAGCTTTGATGTTGAACTAGATGATGGAAGGAATAAACAAACCTTTTCTCTGAATCGTTCCTATTTTGGAGTTTATGTTCCTAAAGGAATGTGGAGAACTATGAAGAATTTCTCAACCAATTCTTTGGCTCTGGTGCTTTCTTCTACTGAATATGATAAGGATGACTATATCATGGGTTATGAAGAATTCAAGACTTGGGTGAAGAATCCTTCTATAAATACGACTTCTTCAGGGAATGAAACTTCTGTTACGATTAATAATCCAACGGATACTTTCAGTGCTAAGGAAGGTAAAAGTGTGTTCGATTGTTCTCTCTGTGAGTTGAACAAAATGCATGATGTAGAGGGTAATCTTACTTACATCTATGAGAATGTACATGTGCCGTTCCCTATCAATCGTGTATTCTACAGTTATGATATACCTGGTGGTGAAGATCGTGGAGCACATGCTCATAAAGAATGCCACCAATTTATCATTGCAGCATCTGGCGCTTTTGAAGTTGTGCTTGATGATGGTGTAAACAAGAGAACAGTGCAGCTCAACAGACCTTTCTGGGGACTTCATGTTCCACCAGGAATCTGGGCATCTGAACAAGGATTCTCTTCTGGCAGTATCTGCTTGGTGTTAGCTTCTCATGGTTATTCTGAGGATGACTACATTCGTAACTATGATGACTTCTTGAATTATGTAAATGGAAAGCAGAATAAGAAATGAGTATAATTACAAAAGGTATCATACTTGCAGGTGACTCTGGTGATAAACTGTATCCTCTTACCTTGGGTGTCCCAAAGCAGTTGCTGCCCATATATGATAAGCCTATGATTTTTTATCCCATAAAAACATTGGTGGAAGTGGGAATAACGGACATCCTTATCATTACGAGTCCTCAATATATCTCTGCTTTTATCCAAGCGTTAGGCGATGGATCGAAGTATGGATCGAAGTTCACGTATGCCACTCAAACATCTCCTGAAGGAGCCGCACAGGCATTGACCATTGGGGCTCATTTTGTGGGCAATGAACCTGTCTGTATGGTAACAGGTGATTGTATCATAGAAGGTGAAGGGGTAACAGAAAAACTTCGTAAGGCTTTGCGTGCTGCAAAAAATAGTGGACAAGCAACCATCTTCATATCTCGAGACTACGACCCTAACCAATATGGGGTGGCAATCTTGGATAAAGCAGGGAAGTGTCATTCTGTGGAGGGCAAACCTAGTTCACCACAGCATTATTCTATTACTGGACTTTATGTCTTTCCAAAGGGAGTTGCTGATTACGCAAAGGTTTTGGATAAGTCAGAACGTGGACGTTATGAAGTGACATCGCTTAACCAGACATATCTTGCAGCGAATAAGTTACAAGTACAAAAGTTTGGCGAGGACATCTTGTGGTTTGATACCAATACCTTCGATTCTTTGTTGAGGGTTAGTAATTATATGCATTCTAAAGATAAAAAACGATTATAAAAAAAGAAAATATGGTAAAGTTATTAGATTTACAGGCAATCACCATGATGCATGGTGATGAGTATAAGGCTGCAGCCAACCGTGTCATTGAGAGTGGCTGGTTTTTACAAGGTAATGAAAACAAGCAGTTTGAGAAAGACTATGCTCAATATATTGGTACAGATGAGTGTGTTGCAGTTGCTAACGGTTTGGATGCTTTGCGCTTGATTATCCGAGGATATAAGGAGATGGGTATTTTTCAGGATGGCGATGAAATTATCGTTCCTGCAAATACTTATATTGCAACAATTCTTGCTATTACAGAGAATAATTTGACTCCTATCTTGGTTGAGCCAACATTTGAGCATCTTGAAATTGATATTGATAAGATTGAGGCTGCAATCACTCCTAAAACAAAGGGCGTGATGATTGTTCATCTTTATGGCCGTGTTGCATACAATGACAAACTGGGCGAGATTTGCAAGAAACATAACTTGAAGTTGATGGAAGACTGTGCTCAGAGTCAAGGTTGTGCCTGGAAAGGTGTGAAGACTGGTGCTTTGGGAGATGCTGGTGCGCATAGTTTCTATCCAGGCAAAAATCTCGGTGCCTTTGGTGATGCAGGAGCAGTAACTACTAGTGATAAGGAACTTGCTTCAGTGATTCGTGCTTTGGCAAATTATGGTAGTCAGAAGAAGTATGTATTTAAGTATGCTGGTATCAATAGCCGTATGAGCGAGTTGGATGCTGCTGTTCTTGATGTCAAGTTGAAGTATTTGGATGAGGATAATGCTCAGCGTCAGAAGTTGGCAGCTTATTATTATGAGCATATCAATAATCCGTTTATAACATTGCCTGCAAAGATTAATGATGAAAATAATGTATATCATCAGTTCCCTATCTTCTGTGAGCGTCGTGATGAATTGCAGGAATACTTGAAAGAACAGGGTGTTCAGACATTGATTCATTATCCAATACCACCACATCATCAGGAGTGTTATGCTAAAGAATCTTGGAATACCCCTCAGCTTTCTCTTCCTATTTCAGAGAAGATTCATCAGCAGGAATTGTCTATTCCTATGAATCAGGTGATTTCTGAGGAGGAGATAAAAATTGTTTGTGAAGCTATTAACTCATTTAAATAATAGTTATATATGGAATCAAATCGTAAACCGATATTATCTTTGTGCATTCCTACTAATGGCATTCTAAAGTGGGTTATTCCCACTTTAGAAAGTATATATACACAGAATGTAGACAACAATTTATTTGAGGTCATAATTACGGATAATGGCCAGGACAGTGAACTACAAAAAGCATTAGGTCTGTATAATTATCCTAATCTTTCATATATAAAGACAAATGATTCTGGTTTTTTGAATCTTGTAACATGTTTGGAAAAAGGACATGGACTTTTCTGTAAAATGATAAATCATCGAATGATGATTAGACCAGGTATGTTACAGCAAATGATAGATATCGTTTTGCGTTATAAGGATGAAAAACCTGTAATGTATTTTGTAAATGGAATGATTAAGTTGCCAATCATACAGGAGTGCACTAACTTTGATTCATTTGTTTATAATTTGCATTATTGTGTATCTTGGAGTGCTGGAATTGGCTTTTGGGACATAGATATAGAGAATTTATCATCTATTGTTCCAAATCAGATGTTTCCTAATACATCTCTATTATTCGAACACAGAAAAAAATCACATTATGTAATCTGGAATGGCATTTATGGAGAAATGCAAAATGATGATGGAAAAGGAGGCTATGATCTATTTAAAACATTTGCTGTTGTTTTGCCGGATATAGTACGGAAATGCAAGAAACAAAAAAGAATCAAAAATAGAACATGGATTTTTTTTAAGCGTAAACTTTTCTTTTACTTATGTAATCTCTATTATGAGGAGGTTGTAATGACAAGTAAACGCACTTTTGAAATAAAGAATGTGAGAGAGTCAATTTGTAAGTACTATTCGATGCTTGGCTATTTGTTTTTGGTATTTTATTGTTATACGATAAAACCTTTACGTAAGATAGGAAAACAAATTATCAAAAAATAAAGAATCTGATTTTTTTTGTATCTAAGTATGATTTTTTCAATTTTAGGCGTGTTTTTAATGTTATATGCATTACGAAATTTTAAGAGAAGTTTCCTGTTGTATATGCTACTTGAAATTATTTGGTATCCTCAAGCTAAATTGTTAGCTGTTAATGGTTTGCCATCTATTCCTATTTCCTTAGTCATGTCTATATTTTATTTTGTATATTACATTATTTATAAGAGAAATAAGATTAGAAACAAATTGAGGTATCCTTTATCCTTTCCTTTATTGTTATTGGCCCTGTCTAGATTTGCATCTTGCTTTTCTTCGTTAGCAGGATTTGGAGATGAATTTTCTCGCTTTGTTGGATATAGTTTTAGCAGTTGTTTAGAAGTTTGGTTGATATGGAATATAGTGAATTCTGAGAAGGATTTTGATTTCTTGCTTAAGGGATTGACTCTAGTCTTTTTATTTGCTGGTGCTTATGGAATACTTGTCTTTACAACTCATACAAATTTTATATTTGATTATAAGTCATCTCTTGTCGCTAAAGGAATTGATGCATATTATGAGGGAGATATTAGGGGATATAGATTAACATCAATTTTTGAACATCCTTTAGGAGCGGGAATGAATTTTGCAATTTTCATTATAACTATTTTAGTCGCAAAATTAAAATTCGGTTTTAGAGAAGTAAGTAGTATTATTATATATGTTACTGTTGTTTTGGCTGTAATATGTATTTTTTATACAAAAATGAGAGCTGGCTTATTTATGCTGATTTTTGGAATACCGGCTTTTTGGAAATTTAAAGGTAAGCAATTTATATCCTTGTTCGTTGGTTGTGTTGTTTTGCTATTTATTGTTTTTCCATTAATTTCTGACCAAATAGATGTCTTTCAGAGTCTGTTTAATAAAAAAGCTCAGGAGGAAATTGGAGGTAGTAATTTAGAAATGAGACTTGAACAATTGGGTGCATGTTTCTATTTTCTTCAACAGTCGCCTATTACGGGTTTGGGAGAACAATGCTTACTCTATCTGAATGGTATTCAAGCTTATCAGTTAAGAGCATTAGAAAGTGTAGTTTTTGAAGAAATGGTTCGTCATGGAATATTGGGTCTATTAGCAACCTTTGTTCTAATGTATTTTACTATGGTTCATCTGCCGTTGAAACATCATTCTAAGGAGTTGTTTTTTGTTTCTTTTTGCTTTTGGGGGACATATATTTTGACATCCATTCCATTTTTTAGAATGCATTTGTTTTATATTGCATATTTTTATATTATATTCCAAATTAATAAAAGAGAAAAAACAAAAAATAAGTAATAAATATGAAAAATTGTATCTTTACGATTTGTGCTAAAAATTATGTTGGTTTAGCCCAAATATTAGAGAAGTCAGTGTTGAAATATAATAAAAATGTTGATTTCTATATTGTTGTTGCCGACGAATATGGCAAAGACGATCCCGTGGTTAATGATAAAAACATACTTATTGCCCATGAGTTTTTAAATATAGATGAGAAGCTCTGGACTAACATGGCATTTAAGTATAATTTGACAGAATTTTGTACTTGCATAAAACCTTTTAGCATAGAGTATTTCTTTGTGCAAAAGGGATATGATACTGTATGTTATTTAGATCCAGATATCTATCTTTTTAGTGACTTTAGTTATATTTACGAAAAGTTAGATAAGTTCCTTGTAGTTACGGCACCACATATAACGATTCCTGATTATCCTTATTCTGGTGATACACCTGATAGAGGATTTTTGTTTAATGGTATTAGTAATTTTGGATTTGTAGGTTTCAAGAATTCTCCTAAAACACTTAATGTAATCAGATGGTGGGAAGACAGATTGTCTAAACTTTGTTTTGGGGAAATGCTATGGGCAGTATGTACAGATCAAAAGTGGTCTGACTTCTTTATGGCGTTTTTTGATTATGATGAAATCTTTTTCTCCAATAATTTAGGACTTAATGTCGCTCCTTGGAATTATTTTGAGAGAAAAGTAACAAAGAAAGGTGATACCTTCTATGTTGAAAGTAGAAAAGGTACTAGTGAGCGTATGGATAAACTAGTCTTCTGTCATTTTGCAGGCTACAACTATAAGCAGTTAGCCGAAGGAAAAGTTGATAATAAGTCTAGAATGAGAATTAGTAATCTAAAATCTTATCAAGACATAGATGAACTTGTGAAGATATATGTCAATGAGATTCATAAAGATAAAGATTTATTTGCTAAATATCTTAGTTTGTCATATTCTTATGGTACTTTTTCGAATGGTGTAAAAATAGAGGCATTCCATCGTCGATTATATAATGGGTTGTGTGTAAACTTTAATTTTGAAGGAAATCCTTTTGTTGTAGATACTGATAATAGTTTTTATTCATTACTTAAAGGAAAACATCTTTTGCCTTCTTCCCAAAATGTGAATGTTGATAAAATGAATCCTGAAAATATAGATGGTTTCGGTAAAAAATTGTCTTTGTTGTATAAAGGCTTGAGATTTTTTTATAAGTTAATAGGGTATAAAAATTATGTATTGTTCTTGCAGTTTATCCGTAGATTGTCGTTGTATGATATCAATACATTCTTATTGGGTAAGGAATTTGAAAATCAGTCATTAAGAATGAAAGAATGAAAAGACTCTTTTGCTATATAGGATTCCTTTTTTCATACATATTTACTTTAAAGTACTATTATGTATTTAAAGGAATCCATAAATATATTTATACAGGTTTTTTTAAAAGGTATTTTGCTTCTTTTGGAAATGACTCTGTAATAAACCCATCTTTTTTAATGTTAATAGGTCCGAGAAAGATTCATGTTGGAAGCAATGTTTACATAGGTAGTCGTGTTCAACTTACGGCATGGGAAAAAATTGGTGATATAACCTATAGTCCAGTAATTCTTTTGGGTGATAATGTATCTATAGGAGATGAAAGCCAAATAACATCCATAAATAGAATAGTTATCGGTTCTGGTGTTTTAACGGGTAAGAAAGTTCTTATTACAGATAATGCACATGGGCAATTTAATGAAACTGATTTAAGTAAAAAACCATTGGAAAGAGAAATGTTCTCAAAAGGCCCCGTTATTATAAAAGATAATGTTTGGATAGGAGAAAAAGCAACAATTTTAGCAGGAGTAACTATCGGTACAGGATGTATAATTGGAGCAAATAGTGTGGTTACTAAAGATATTCCTGATTATTGTATTGTAGCAGGAGCTCCTGCAAGAATTATAAAAAGAATTAGTGATGAAAAGTAGTGAAGATTATGAGCAGATTGATTCGGCTCTAATTACTAAAATGAGGTTTCCTTTGATCTTTGCAATAGTCTTGTTCCATGCAAGATTTCAAAATGTAAATTTCTCAGATGCAAATATAACGCTTGATACGATAAAATGGTATGATGTTTTCACATATTCATTTGAGAGTATTGGACATATAGGCGTCCCTCTATTTTATATTATTTCAGGATATTTGTTCTTTTATAAGAATGTCTCTTTTGGAGGTCTGATATATAAACGCAAAATAAAGAAAAGAGTCAAGAGTTTGTTAATTCCTTATTTTATATGGAATGTTTATTCCTTGTTGTTAATACTACTGGCATCATTGGTTGTACCTCAATATATGTCTGGTAGACATAATATAATTAATAATTTTAGTGTCTCCGAGTTGCTACAATATTTTTATGCCATTGATGGTAATAATCCTATTAATGGACCATTGTGGTTTGTAAGGGATTTAATGGTTGTAACCCTTTGTTCGCCTGTAATTTATTATGTAATTAAAAAGTGGTGTCTGACCTTTTTGAGCATATTAGGTTTATTGTGGTTTACTGGTTTTTGGGAAACTTCTATCTGTGGTTTATATGGTTTTAGTAGTTCTGCTTTTCTCTTCTTTTCAATTGGTGCAGCATTTTGTATAAGGCATAAATACTTGAGTAAATATATGAGCATATGGGGGGGCAAGATTTTTCCTCTTTATATCTTTATTAATGTATTCGACAATTTAACAAGAGGATTATTCCCATATCATGAATTGGTACACAATATTTGTATACTTTTGGGTATTATTGCATTTATAAAAATTATGGTTTTATGTGTAAATAATAATAAAGCGCTTGTTTTTGATAAACTATCTGATTATTCTTTCTTTTTATATTGTTATCATGCAACAGTGGCTATTTTTCTAAAAAAAATAGCTTTAAAACTTGTTGATTTTCAAAGATCATTGATAGCAAATTTAGAGTTATTGTTCTTTTATGTATTAATAGTTTTTTT
>ERZ1026886.1257-NODE-1257-length-11181-cov-14.246360_pt1 | contig 11181 bp, 7 predicted proteins | sample MGYA00380173_ERZ1026886 | MGnify/ENA primary metagenome ERZ1026886 (study PRJEB33269, sample SAMEA4719809) | human gut metagenome | biome: human-associated habitat; feature: organic feature; material: feces | place: Cameroon | collected 2013-10 ... | reverse complement strand
CAGACGATATGGATTGTTTTGTAGTATATTCATTCTAATTCCGTAAACAATAAAGCCAACCGACTCCCTTGTTGACGAAATCCACTCATTAATGCATACGAAAAAGCGCGGAGCCGGTTCTGTCACTCGTTCCACGATCGATAGGCCTTCGCATTGCCCTGTAAGTCGAAACGAGCAACGCCGAAAGCCCCACGCCAGTGTAAGTATATAGAAAGCACTCTTGACAACAAACAATAGAATTGTCCGAAGCCAATGAGGACTGTATATAATACACCTCATGAGGCGTTCTGCATTGCTTTGTTTTTGACTTACAGTTGAATTTGCGAAGTTCATCGATCGTCAAAACCAAAGCGTACAAAAACGCCTTTAACCATATGTATGTCTGCCCACCTTTTGCCCATTGGGGCTTTCAGCATGGGTAAGACGATACAAAGATAAAACATTTTTTTGAAAGACATAACCGTTATCCGAAAAACTTTTTCAATTTATTGGTTTATGGTTATAAGAGTCAACAACGTAAAATTTGTTATTGCTTATGTCTGAGTCTTTGGCATACTTTTTGCCAAGACGATATTTGCATTTTTTGACCGCTCATAACTCGCGAAAAATCAAAAACAAAATCGGTTGTCGGTTTTTAGCGAGTTTTGAGTGTGCAATGCTAAGTAAATGGTTTATAGATGGTTGTAAGGATCTGTTTAAAAGTGTGCAATTTTTGCTTCATCAAAACCAAACTTATCTTGAGACTTTACCATGTAATAGCTATGCTTTTACTGGGTAAAGTCTCAAGAGTTACATGGTAAAGTCTCACGAAAAGTTTGTAAAACTCGTCGTTTTACACCGAAAAGTCTCAATTTTTATGGTTTTCGGGCTGCGAAGTCAGATGAAAAGGCGCGTTTTTGAGTATGCGAATCTCCAGAATGAGAGTTTTGGTCGAGGGTACTTGGACTATATTTGCGTATAAAAACAAGATGGTAAAAAGCTAAAAAAGTGAAAAATCGCAGATGTTCTCATCAATGCAGATTGAAATAAAAAAACGCGGATTAAACCGATTAAACGGATTTATATTAACAATAGGTTAAACTGATTTTTATTAACAACTCTACACCTATTAAGCGGATTTTGTGTGCATCCATCCGTAGCGGAGGTCTCTGGCCTCCGCAGCACCAAGTGGGTATCGTTTGTGAATGTTCTAAACACATGATATCGCTGTAAAACGAACACGAATAACCCGAATTATACGAATGTAGCATTTTATATATTCGTGATATTCGTGTTCGTTAAAAATTAATTTGTGTTGTTGCTTGCTGCGGCGGCAGGATACCGCCGCTACTGTTAGTCGATTGTTTCCGCCGCCACCGAATCTGTTTAATCCGATAATTGCGCAGTAAGCCGAATCTGCTTAATCCGATAATTGCGCAGCAAGCCGAATCTGCTTCGTTAGCAGCATCAGTTCTTCACGCGCTTTACGCCGTCAACGATGTAGATGCCGGCGGGCAGGTCGTTCCATTGTTGGGTCAGCTTTACGCCGTTAAGGTTGTAGATGCCTTGCTTGCGGGCGGGCACGTCGGCTGTCACGGTGCCGATGCTGTTGGTGATAGGCTCGATCACAACCTTCGACTTAAGCAACTCGCCATTCAGGACTACCGCCTTTTGGTCGGCGTCGAACTCCGCACCGACGGGCTTTGTGATGGCGCAGTCCTCAAGGATGAGCTTGCTGATGAGTGAGATAGATCCGCTGCCGGTGCCTTCTGCCTCTACGTAAGAGTTGCGCACGGTGAGCACCTCGCTCTTTGCTCCAATATAACCTGCTATGCCATAGCCACCCTTGACAAACAGACTGGTGTTGTCGATGGTTACGGAAGCGCCCTCCATGTCGAGACCGCAGAATCGCTTGCTCGTGAGATGGAGCGAACCGTCGCCGGTGATGGTAGACGTCTGGTTCAACACCATGCTTGCCAGGTCGGCTGTAACGGTGTTATTGCCAATCAGCTTGACGGTGAAGTCGGAGACAGTCTTGTTCACAATACCCGTTCCGTCGGTAGAGTTTCTTTCGATGGTGGCGTTGTCAAGAGTGAGGGTTTTTGTATCGGGGTCGTAAGAGGCGCTGCCGCTCACTCCGTAGATGCTTGTGAGGTCTTTGTAGTTGAGTGTTGTCACCGGCTTGTCGGCGATATAGATGCCATAGCTGTCGGGTTCAATCACAACTTTGGAGGTTACGGTTTTTCCGTTCACAACCACCGCCAACGAATCGGCGTCGTATGCCGCCTTGGACGGAATGTCGATGTAGCATCCCTCAAGCTCCAGACCGGCGATGTCGCAGATTGAGCCTGTGGGGCCCGTAGCTTCCACGTGAGAGTTGCGTATGGTGAGCACCTCTTCTGCCACGTTGTCGTTTGCTGATATGCCCCATTCGCCTTCTGCCTCCAACCAGCAGTTGACAATCTCGAGGGGGGAGCCCTCAAAAAGCACGGCGCATCTGTCGTTCGTTATGCTGAGCTTAGAACCGCTTTCGCCCTTGATAGCTGTCGACTCGCACAGATATATGCCAGCTGAGTTGGTGACATTAATGGTGTTTGTGCCGATCAACTCTATCAAAAGGTCTTTGCAGGTTTGGTTAAGGACGGCGTTATAGCCATCTACCTCAATGGTGGCGTTGTCGAGTGTGAGGGCTCTTGTGTTCGGGTCGAAATACACCTTACCGCTCACTCCGTTAATCTCGGTGAGGTCGAGATAGTTGTCGCTCGTCACATCTACGCCGGCTACCTTGAAGCCGTATTTTTCTTGCGCCATCACGAATGCTGACGACATCATCATTACTATAAGCACGAGGAATATGCGCATGCTTACTTGTCGGGTTGAGTTGTTGTGTTTCATAATTGTTTAGTTTTTGCCTGGGCAGCCGAAACATACCCAGAGGTTTGTAAATGTTAATTAGAATATTGATTCTGGTGCAAAATTAACTCAGAAAACGTGAAGCGTGTTGTATATTCCTTACAAAAAATAGCCAATAACTATCATTTTGGTGCTCGAGGTGTTAAAGAACTTTAACCGGGCGGGTAAAAGAGCGTAAAAAGTTCGCGAACATACAAAACGCGAGTGCGTTCAGCGATAGAAGCCTTTGGATGGGATAGTGCAGCGAGTTAGTGAAACAAAGGCGCTTTATCGTTGAAAATTTTTCGTCGCACGGGATATTATTCGTATATTTGCAGCCTATTTGAGGTTTTCTCCTTTTTTAAATGTAAATAATTCAATATCACCTAATAAATGTCAAAAAGATTTCTAACACTCGCTGCAGTGTTTATGCTTGCAGCCTCTGCTTTTGCCGTTCCGGCGAAGCGTGTGAAGCTTCAGGTGCAGCAGCCTGACGGCTCCGTGCTCACTGTGATGTTGCGCGGCGACGAGAATTTCCATTACACAAGTACCGAAGACGGTCAGCCGCTGGTGCAGCGTGCCGACGGTGCCTACTGCTATGCTACGCTCGACGCTGGCGGCATGCTGACAGCCTCTTCGCAGGTGGCGCACAACGAGGGCAGCCGTGGCGCAGGCGAGCAGGCGTTCCTCAGCTACTACTCGACAGAGGCGCAGAAGGTGCGCTCGCTCGGCATGGAGCGTGCGAAGCAGCGCAACGCCCATCGCATGGCGCGCCTTGCGAAGCGCAACGCTATGGACGTTGCGGGCAAACCGATGATGCGTGAGATAATGGCTGGCGCTACCGGCGGCGAGGGTATCGGCGTAACTGGCAAGCGCAAGGGTCTGGTGATTCTTGTGAACTTCAAGGACAAGCAGATGCAGTCGAAGCACTCGCTGGAGGAGTGGAAGAACTACTTCAACAAGGAGGGATACAAGAACTATGGCAACAACGGATCGGTGCACGACTACTTCTACAAACAGAGCTACGGCAAGTTCGACCTTGAGTTTGACGTAGTGGGACCGGTGACGGTTTCTAAGAATATGGATTCTTACGGCGCCAACGACGTATACGGCAACGACGTCGATCCGGCGGGCATGATTAAGGAGGCTTGCGAGTTGGCTTACGCTCAGGAGAAGCTCGATATGACACAGTATGACTGGGACGGCGACGGCACTGCCGACCAGGTTTACGTTATCTATGCCGGCTACGGCGAGGCTTCGGGCGCTCCGGCCACCACCATTTGGCCGCACGAGTGGGAACTGGAGTCGGGAGGCTACAGTCTGCGTCTGGGCGGCGTGCGCATCAACACCTACGCTTGCTCGTCGGAGCTGAACGGCGCTTCGGGCACGTACATCAGCGGCATCGGCACCGCCTGTCACGAGTTCAGCCACTGTATGGGCATACCCGATATGTACGACACGAAGAACGGTGGCTGCTTCGGCATGGACGCTTGGGACCTGATGGACTACGGATCGTACGGCGGCGACGGCTATGCGCCGGTTGGCTACAACACATACGAGAAGTGGGTGAGCGGATGGCTCGAGCCTACCATCCTCAGCGAGCCGTGCTACGTGAAGGACATGAAGCCGCTGGACGAGGCAGAGGAGTCGTACGTGGTGTTCAACGAGAAGAACAAGAACGAGTATTACATCTTCGAGAACCGCCAGCTGCAGGGCACGGACAAGTCGCTGCCTAACCACGGTATGCTCGTGATTCACATGGACTACAACCAGGATGTATGGGAGAGCAACGCTGTGAACAATGCGTACAACCACCAACGCTTCACGGTTGTGCCGGCTGACAACAAGCTGACGTCGGAGACCGTGACGGGCGACACATGGCCTGGCACAACACGTTCTACGGAACTGACTGACACATCGAAGCCTGCCGCTACGCTCTTCAACGCTAATAGCGACGGACGCAAGTTCTTGGGCAAGCCGGTGACGGAGATTGCTGAGAAGAACGGCAAGATCTCGTTCACGTTCATGGGCGGTCTCTCGCTCTCAGCGCCGCAGCCGAAGCTGGTAGACATGGCGGAGACTTCGTTCACGGGTGGCTGGAACGCCGTGGAGAATGCGGAGAGCTACACCATAGAGCTGCGCGAGAAGAGCGCTCAGGGTTCTGCTGACGAGGCGCTTATGCTGAGCGAGGATCTGAGCACATGGGGCGCTAACCTCACAGCCGACGGCACAATCGACATCTCGGGAGCGCTCGACAGCAAGATGCAGAACGTAGGCTGGACGGGCGAGAAGGTGTTCGAGTGTCCGGGCTGTGCAAAGCTCGGCTCGTCGAAGAAGCAGGGCAACCTCACTTCGCCGCTCATCACCGACCACTCGGCTACGAGCGTTACGGTAAGACTCTCGGCGAGCGCTTATGGCAGCGATGCTGCTCAGGCTACGGTGTCGCTGCTCGACAAGGACGACAGTGTTATCTCGGAGGAGACGGTAGGCGTGGACGGCACGCTGACGACCGTGGTGCTTGCGAACGCTAACATGGACGACTATAAGGTGAAGGTGCAGCCGAAGAAGCGTGGCTACGTGTTCTCTATCGCCATCTACGACGGCGACTTCTCGGCTGAGGACTTCCAAAGTATGGGCGTGGCTGAGAAGGCTGTGATGAAGGCTTCGGCGCAGCGCTTCTCAGACATCAAGACGACATCTTATAAGTTTGAGGGTCTGAACGCTGGGGCTACATACCAGTGGCGTGTGTGTGCTGTTGCTGGCAACGTGCTTTCGAAGTGGAGCGACTGGCAGACTGTAGACCTCAGCGCTTGGAGCACTATCGACGATGTGACAGAGGACGCAATGCAGATGGCTGCGGACGATGTTGTGAAGGTGCTCTCTTCGGTAGGCACACAGCTCGGCACGATGACATACGGCGAGTTCTGCGGCAAGAATATGCCGAAGGGCGTGTATGTAGTGAAGGGCGAGAAGGGTGCGCTGAAGGTTGCGAAGTAAAGATTTATTTGTAGCGGAAACTTTCTGCTACGGATAACAAAAAATGCTGCCTGGCAAACTTGCCGGGCAGCATTTTTTGTAACTATTATTTAAAAACTATGAATGCGAAGGTTGCAACTTTTATACTTCGACGGCGCTCGCAGCAATCTTCTTTTGCTTCAGGGCGTCGATAATTGTCTTGACATTTTCTTGGTTGTTGTGTCCATACTAATTCTGTAATTTTGTAATCGGTAGTCATATATAAATTTGTTTGTAACTATTTGAACCCCAACTATAAAGGTATAAAATATTTATGAGGCCACCAACTTTTTTACAGACTATTTCTTATCCCGAACTGGGGTATTATCTATCCAATAGAACTCGCAATAGTATGAAGAGATGGCTTATATGAGAAGTGTAACGCCCAAGTGCAAATGCTATGGTTGCGATTACGACCACCAGGAGAAGATACCATTCGCTACTATATGTTGCTCATATACACATCGTTTTGCAAAATACGTGGTAGAACGCAATGCGTATGGCTTCAGAGATGAAGAATACTTCAAACTGAAACTACACGCATTGCATGATTGTCGTATCACTCGAAATGTCGGATGAACCTATCTTTTTGACCGTTCACCCATAATATTATTATTTTAAGTATTTATCCAAAATCGCTTGCTTGCGCTCTGCGCTACTGCTGATGATGGCTTTGGCTTCGGCAATCTTTGTCTTGTGTGCAGAGATTTCCTTCACAATTTGATGCTGTATTTCCAATAGTGGTACAGGAATCGTATAACGAATTATATTATCCTTGTTACCTCGTGGCATCTTCATCCCTTTAACATCACTCATCACATAGTCAATAAATGTTTGCCGACTGAGCATATAATAGGCAAACTCAGGAAGGACTTCTGATGTGGGACGAAACACCATTACGTCAGAGTTGCAACCACCATCACGGTCTGCAAGCCATATTTTCTTTAAATAGGGACGAATGTTTGACATCAGAATGTCTCCACATTTATACTCCATAACATTACCTGTTTGTGGATCTCCGTCATATTGGCGTATACCCTCAAAATCTTGAAGCATATTATCAGTTGTAATGTAATCGCTCATCGAAATTTTGCCAAAATCTATTCTATCCGTTGCAAATGGTGCAATCGTACGTAGTGTTTTTGGGGTACCATTTATTTTAGAAATAATCTGTTCTATCTGTTCTTTTGCTTTAGCTATCACTTTGTGGGCTTCTTCCACTTCTCTGTCAACCGTCTCGCATTCATTAACAATATCGTCTTGTAATGATGGATAAACTTCTGGATTAGGCAGCGGAATTTTGTGCTTTTGAAATTCCGGTACTGTTAGCTGGGGAGTTGTTCCACCTGTATTCTTGACATTCAAATTATCAATGACCAATTTAAGATAGTCAATACTAATCTTAGATGTATCAGGAATTACAGTTATTAATCTTACAATTGGGAAAAATGGAGTCTCTCTAATAACACAATATCCAAGAGTGCCACGTGCTGAAACTGTTATAGCTTGTTCTGTTACTCTCGCACGGCTTGTGTATCCGACCAATCCATCTTTTTCAACTCCATTTGCATAAACAGGAACTTTGTTTGTAGGAGTTATTTCGTCAGTTGTGTCAATTGGCTTATCTCCACCAGCAAAGATTTCCTTACAAAGAGATGATATTGTTACCAATTCAATTCCTTCTTTATAACTTTCTTCTGTCTCAATTTCACTTGATATATTCGTATTGATTGATTTGTCAAATGCTGTTTGTTTAAAGTCAATCATATCTACAAATTTTGCTTGATGAACATAGGGAGTTAAAATTTCAGGAATAGTTATATTCTCACTCAAAAAGTTCTTGCGGATAAGCGTGTTTATCTTTTCCAAATCATTGAGATTTGAAGGATTAAATAGCGGAGTTTGAATCCCACTAATCCCACGAATTTGCAGCACTGTATCGTCATCGTCTCCTTCATCTTCACTCTTTACACTCTTCTTTTTCAGATGCAAATACTGTATACCCTCATTCCCGTTTCTTTCGCTCCATTCATAACCTAAAAATTTCTTTATTTCTTTGTTTGATTCTTCTTTTTTTGACATTGGAGACTTCACAATGAGTACAGGTGTATCAATAGTAAATGCCAGTAAGAAAATATATACCTTCTCCTGTTCTATGGAAATAATGAAATTGAGCAAAGCCTTTTCTTTCTCCGTTTTCTTCCAAGCATCATTCTGTCTGCGGAAAGTTTGTGTCTTGCTTCTTGTGCGGAAACGGTTGCGTATATTTTTTGCCGCATCGAATACTCCTTTCATCGCATTGCGGTCGGTGCTGTCAAACGATTCACGATAAGCCTTGAACACTTCTGTCTCAGACAAGGTTTCACTGATGATGCCATCTTTAAGGAATATGCGATAATCTTCCAAGCCATATCCGCAATGGTCGCAATAGGCTTGCAGAAGGTGTTCATCCTGATAGATGTCTTCTGCATTGTCGCCTGTAGCAAACCAAGTCTTGACACGGTTATGATAATGCTCCGCTGCGGGAGTGTTGGTTTCTTTCCTGCGCAAAAATAAAACAACGGTATTCGTTCCTGTCTTTCCGAATGTACCGCTACCGAACTCTGTAAGAGAAACAATATCGAAGTTTTCCAAGATGATTTCTCTGGCACAGGCATATATTCCACCTTTGTTGAGTACAGAAACTGGCAACACAATACCGGCAACTCCGCCAGTGCGCATGAGCTGTGCCGAACGTTCCATAAAGAAAGTCTCTATGGCATTGTTCTTTGCGGTGTTGATATTGTTGTCAAATAAGGCAAACGCGGCACGATCATTGTCACTTAGTGTTTCCAGAAACCCAGTTACAGCGTATGGCGGATTGGCAACCAACACATCATAACTGTTTGGTTGCAAAGCTGCATGTGGCTGCAAAGCATCAGCATATATGATATTCGTCTCATCGTGCCCATACATAAATGCGGAAACCTTTGATACTTTAGACAAGCGATATTCTTTCTCTATACCCGTGATATGTTTGTAATACTCACGGATATCCGTATCCGGACGGTATTTGTCTACAAATTCCTTGATTCTCACAGCGTACTCTGTAAGGAAGTGTCCGGCACCGCAAGCATAATCAATGCACGACGGTACTCTTTCGTTTTGGCTCACTATATGCTCTAGAGGAAGAGAAGAAACGATAAAGCGCACAATCGGCATGGGCGTGAAATACTGTCCTTCGCTTTGCTTAACACCCTTTGTTAGGAAGCCTTCGAAAAGGTCACCTAAAAATTGGTTCGTCTCTGTTTCTTTTCCATCTTCTGCCGTAGATCTCAGTTTGATATTTTGGAGCATCAGCAGCACTTCTCGCAGAATCTTTGCGTTTTCCTTGAATAGGCGTTCGTTATGGACGCTGATAAATGAAAAATCGTTATCAGAATAGAACTTAAGTGCACGGAAATACTCCATTACCGTCTTCATCGTTGCATCTGGATCTTTCTTGTACCAACGGAAAGCCTTCTCTATTTGATCGTTTTCGATGTAGGTGACAGTCTCGTTCAAGAATTTCTCCATTCCATCTCGATAAAGTCTCTGCAAGCGGTCTTGCAAAGAGAAATCATCATCATAGGCTGCACCTTTCCAATAGAAATGCAGGTCGTCCGGATTGTTCGTTTCGTCAACTACTTTTGCAAGGAACAGATTGACAAGTTTGTCAAAAGCATTCTCCTTTGCTCCAACATTGTGTCGGCGAAGAATTGTGGCAAACTCGTTATATTTCTTTTTTATCTCCTCGTTGTTTATTGAGACAAGATCCTTGACAGAAAATTTGTTTTTACCGATAATGTAAGGCTGAATGTCAGGTTCAAACAACCCTCGTGTAGCGGCATCGCATTGATAAGTGTCATGCCATACACGGAACAGTTGCTTGTTGTTCTTTGCTTCTTTATAGGTAAGCAGTTCTGAGTTGTTTTTCAACAATTCTTCGTTATCTTGCACGTTAATCAGATAATATTCAGGCTTTGTCCCGTCTCCATCAAAGTCAGATGTGTATAGACATAGAAACTTAGTCGCTTGTTCCTGCTGAAAGTAACTGAATAACTGTGCTCCATCCTCTAGAGTATCTCGCCAAGCTCCGTCAAATTCATCAGGTTTCTTGCACTCGATTATTAACAAAGACTCTTTGTCAGAGGCGATTTCGCCTGATAGGCTATTATGGGTACGTATCCAAATATCAGCATAGCCTCCTTTTTGCGTATGTCCGAGTTTCCATGCAGGTTCTAATTCTATATGCTCAGGCTTATATCCCATCGTAAGTAGGCGATCAATACACTCGAAAACAACAAAATTCTCTGGCTCAGAAAAATTACTTGTTGTCTCACGGCCTACTGTTATACCAATCTCTTTGTAATAGAAATGTTCGTTCCTCACATCTACCTTTAGAAGAGAGCGTACACCTTCATATGATTTTGTGAACATATCGCCATCCTGCTCAAAGTTCAAAGCAGAAAGCAACTTCTTTATGTTGTCCTTGGTTATCATTATATAATACAGAATATCGTATAGTTAACAGGTACTTTATCTTATTCAATCATTATTGCCGCCATTGATAAATTGGCGAGGTTCCATATTCAAAAGTGCTGCAATTTTCACAAGCATATCAAGAGAGGGTTGCATCTTGTGTGGAACACCATCGGGAAACGATCGCTTCGTTCTTTCCAACCAGTTCTGCCAACTATTTCCCAGTCTTGCCATTCTCAACTAACACGACTTTTAGCCTGTTAATCTTTTGCGATTCCATGCGTTTTGATTTGCTCGTGAATTACAATACTTTGATTTGTAACGCAAATATAGTAATAATACTTGAAAAATACCCAATTGAACCTCAAAAAAGTAGCCTAAACGCCCTTATAACCAAGTATATTTGCTATATGTGCATTCACAGAGAGAAGAAAAGAGCCAATAAACGAAGAAAACAAAATTATAGCAGAACACAAGAGAACGTATCCATGCTTAGCAAGAACTCCCATTTTTACACACTCCCTTTTTGTGTATATACAGTTGGTGCCAAATCTCAGTTGGTAGAGCAAAGGATAAAAATCATGCTAAATCTTATGCTAAATCTTTCGACTAAGTAAGTTATCTAATTTATTTATATACCCCAGTTCGGGATAAGAAATAGTCTGTAAAAAGTTGGTGGTCTCATAAATGTTTTGTACCTTTATAGGTGATTTTCAAACAGTTATAAATATATTTGATACGACTACCGATTACAAAGTTAAGTAAGTGATCTAAATTATTTATATATATCATTAC
>ERZ1026886.1252-NODE-1252-length-11209-cov-5.848306_pt1 | contig 11209 bp, 9 predicted proteins | sample MGYA00380173_ERZ1026886 | MGnify/ENA primary metagenome ERZ1026886 (study PRJEB33269, sample SAMEA4719809) | human gut metagenome | biome: human-associated habitat; feature: organic feature; material: feces | place: Cameroon | collected 2013-10 ... | reverse complement strand
TTCATTACTTCAGGCTGTCGATAGCTGCCTGTGCATGCTCTACATATAACTGCTGGATCTCTGGAAGCTCACCAAGTCCTCTTACCAGACAGGTTACCTCATAACCGGCTTTCTCAAACTCAGTCTTCCAGCTTCCGTCCTCATCGCCAGCCATATCGTTATTGGCATGATCTCCGGCTACTACCATTAATGGACGAAGGATTACTTTTGTGTAACCAGCTTCTTTTACTGCTGCGATCACGTTCTCACATGCTGTCTCTTCCGGCTCACCTTCTACTGTTCCGATAAATACATTGTCATAACCTAATTTTTCCATCTGGGCAGCCATCTGGCTGTAGCTTACTTTTGCAGTATGGGAAGTACCATGTCCCATGAATACAAATGCTGTACCATCTTCTTTGGCTGCCTCTAAGGAATCAAAACCTGCTGTCTTTACTGCCTCTGCTGTGATAGCTTCTGCAACGGCTGCTTTATCTTCATTGACAACAGTTGCATCACTTCCAACTTCGCCAAGTAACGGTTCAGCGATCGTAACTGTCTCAAATTTATCTTTGTATCCATCTAATGCATCTACGAGTTCATCATATTCTGCACCATGCATTAAATGAGTTGGCTGTACAACGAGATTTTTTACACCATTTTCTACTGCTCTGTCGAGTGCCTGTTCTACATTGTCAATTTTTTCACCATCTCTTGCCTGTACATGGTTGATGATGATCTGAGCTGTGAAAGCTCTTCTTACAGACCAGTCCGGATTTGCTTCCTGCAGTGCTTTTTCCACACCACCGATATCCTCTGCCCTGCTGTCATTGAAGGATGTACCAAAGCTTACAACTAAGAGCTCGTTCTCACCAATTCCGTCCTCATTCAAAGGATCATCCTTGGATGCATCTCCTGTATCTCTTCCGAAATAATCCGGGTCAGCATTTTCTCCCTCAACAAGTTCCTTCTGTGCATCTGTCAGCTTGTCCCATGCTGCTTTTGCTGCTGCACACTGCTCATCTGTGTTCTCATTTCTGGTCTGCACATAGATGGCATCGATGAGTGCTGCAACTTCGTCTGCTGCGGCCTGATCATCGACCTCTTCACTCTCTGTCTCAGCAGCTGTTTCTGTCTGTGGCTGTGTTGTCTCTGTCTCGTTCTTACTTCCGCAGCCTGTAAAAAGAGCTGCTGTCATTGTAAACGCAAGAACAAGTGCAAGTGTTTTTTTCTTCATTTTTTTCTCCTCTTTGTGATTTACTTCTGCTTCATAGAGATCTGTACACAAAGAAAAATTTATTATCCAATCCTTACGGAAACAGACCGTAAAATAGAATCTCGCTTGCGAGATTCTCCGCCTGCGGCGGGTCGCAATATGCGACATGTTTCTTATCCGCCGCAGTGCGATTCTCGCGAAGCGTTTTTTATGTAATGGAAACGAAGTTTTCTATTACATAAAAAACTCCGGTCAGATGTCCTGAACGGAGTAAAAAGTCAATGAAAATCAGGCTTTTGTCAGAAAGCCCTCTAAACAGTACGACCAATTACTCGTGATCTGGGAATTCATTTCCCTGTACCAGACGATTGGCAGGTTTCCTGGCTGAAAGATCCTCATACAGATTCTGCCTTCCCAGTGCCATGCACCAGTGGCTTTCCATGCGGAAAAAGAATCTGCACTCCCTTATCACAGTGACGAGATCGTACAGGAATCACACCTGTTTCCCTTTTAACCAGTCTGGTCTTAACAAAACCGGCTGGCACCAACTGTCTTCTCTATGAAACTGTCATTTTTTTACGCTTCCATACCGCATGAATGATATAGCGGTTTAAAGCCTTATCCATGTTAGCACACCCATGTTTTTTTTGCAATCTCAAATGTGTTTTTCTGCTCTTTCCAAAAACCATTTCACAAACTTTGGATCTGACGGATAATACAGATGTGGAAATCCCCAGAAATGGTCGTCCGATGCATGAATGCACTTCCAGCTTCTTCCTGTCACCGGTTTTGTGGCAATGCAATCCTCTCCATTCGCTGTGCTGTCAAAATAGTGGAACTCATGCGCCTTTATTTTTTCCGGCTCCGGCATTTCTGCTGTTCCCTTCTCCGTAAGCCCTTGCGGCAGTTGTACTTCCACATAACCAAAACGTACCAGTTTTCCCGTGTACTGACACTCTGCCGGGATCACACCTGCCATTTGATAAGTTGTTCCCTCCCTGTCTGTGAGCGTGTCATGCAGATACATAAATCCACCGCATTCTGCCAGGGAAGGCAGATGCTGTTCCAACGCTTCTTTGATCGACTTTCGCATACTCTCATTTTCCGCAAGCTGTTTGGCATATAATTCGGGATAGCCGCCGCCTAACAGTAAGCCGTGGATGTTTTCCGGAAGCTTCTCATCATGCAGCGGTGAAAAAAATACCAGCTCTGCTCCATAGTGTTCCAGCATTCTTAAGTTGTCACGGTAATAAAAACAGAACGCTTCGTCTTTCGCCACTGCGATGCGGCGCGGTATTGTATTTGTACCGGAGTTCTCTCTGTCATATAATTCTTTTTTTCCACTGAAAATTGCCTGAGAAAAAATTGTAACTTTCCCAGAATACGCTTTTTCTTCTAAATTTTCTTTTTCTTCCGGCTTTCCTTCTTCTGTTACTGTTTCTTCTTTTTCCCCAAAAGTACTTTCTGCAATCCCGATCATCGCATCGACATCCACATATTTTTCCAGCAATTGTCCGGCTTTTTCCAACTGAAAATTCAGTTCTTCCATTTCTTCCGGCAGGATCAGACCCAGATGTCTGGAGCCGATTGTCAGTTCTTTTTCATTCGGAATGCATCCCAGTGCTTTTATCGCAAGTTCTTCTTCGATCAGCGGCGCAATGGTATCAAAAAACATTTTACTTGTCCGGTTTAAGATAACCCCTTTGATCAGCTTTTTCTCATCATACTGTAAGAATCCTGCAATGAGCGGAATTACAGATTTTCCCATGCCATGCGCATCCACTACCAGAATAACCGGGACATCCAGTGTCTTAGCCAGATGGTAAGAAGAACCTTCCTCCCTGATACCGCCAAGTCCATCGTAAAGTCCCATAACACCTTCTAACACTGCGATATCATGCCCCGGTAGTTCCATCTCATATAACGCCTGTATCTGTGATGCATCTGAAAAAAATGTATCCAGATTTTTGGATGGAATTTTTAACACCTGTTCATGAAACATCGGATCAATATAATCCGGTCCACACTTAAAGGACACCGGATGTTTTTTCCTGCATAATAACTGTTTTAAAAAAGCACATGTGATGGTTGTCTTTCCACTGCCGCTTTTTACCGCAGCGATCATAACTTTCGGTATTTTCAATCCCATTTAAGATACCTCCCCGGTAAAATCAAAAGAGCAGATGTAGATTGGATTTTCTCCCTGCATCAGATGATAACCGCCGACTGTTTTCGCACGGGATACCTGCACCTGGATGATCTCGAGATCCGTGATACGTCTGTCTGTTTCCAACAATGTCAGTTCACGGATCGTCTCTAAACTGATGCAGTTGATCACGATCCTCATTGCATGATTTTTTTTATATAAAACATCTAAGATTTCTTTTAATCTGCCACTGCTTCCACCGATGAACGCATGTGTCGGATGCTCACTCCGTTCTTCTGTCTTAAGACAGTCCGGTGCCTCACCGGCGATTACCTGAATGTTCGGCAGAGCGAATTTCTCGATATTTTTCTGGATCAGTTCCAGTGCAAGAGGCTTTTTTTCTATCGCAAAAACCTGGATCTGCCCACTTCTTTTTGCGATCTCCACTGCGACAGAACCTGTTCCGCTTCCGATATCATAGCAGACAGAATCCTCTTTTAAATGCAATTTGCAGATGGACAACGCCCTTATCTCTTCTTTCGTCATCGGAACTTTATCCCGCAAAAATTCCTCATCCCGCATCCCACAGGTAACTGCCTTTTTTTCTGCATCCGGATTTAGGATGAGACATATATACAATCCGGTTTCTTCCACATGCTCACATGCTTCCGGCGTTAATGCCAAAACTTTCTCCTGCGGATAGGACAGCTGGAAACCTGCAAGTACCTTACAGTTCTGCAAATGATATTTCTGTAACAGTCTGCCGAGTTTTTGCACATCCTCTTTTCCGGACATCAGCAAAAATGTTTTTTTAGAAAAACGAATGGTTTCTGTCAGATTTCCGATCCACTCTGTCTCCACTCCGTGTCCATGGATACTTAAAACAGCCGCATCCTGATAACTGTACCCGGTCAATGCCGCAAAATAGGATACCGATGAAATTCCGGGATAGATACGCACACTGCTGTCACTTCTGCCCTTCAGTGTTTCATATAGTTTCCCGCATCCGCTGTAAAAACCGGTATCACCGGAAAAAAGAATGACCACTTTTACCCCGTAGCCGGATAACCGGTCCAGCTCCGGGACGATATCCGCTGCAAGATAGTAGGGATAACGGACTGCCTGCTCATTTTTTGTTGTCCAGAGCAGCCGTTCTGCTCCGAAAATGTAATCTGCTTCCCGGATTTTTTCTGTTGCTTCCATCGTGAGCGTCTGCTCATTTCCCATACCGGTTCCGATGAGGGCGATCTGGTTTTTTATTGTCTTTCCTGTAATTTCAGAAATTTTTCTGCACACCTGTATAAATGTATCACCACTGTTTTGTTTTTCCGGATTGCCGATCACACAGGCAGTGATTCCTTCTGCCCCGGCAGCTTTTATTTTTTCCAGAAATCCACCGGTTCTGCCACTCTCCTTTGTGACCAGATACTTTATATCAAACTGTCTGATCAGTGCGCGGTTCATCTCCAATGAAAAAGGACCCTGCATCGCAATGATCTGTTTTCCACAGATACCGTTCTTTTCACAGAGAGAGAGGCTCTCCAATCCCGGCAATACACGGACAAACAGGCGGTCTTTTAACGCTTCCTTCCGACTGTACGCAGCAAGCTCTTTGCTCCCGGTCGTGAGCAGGATGTTTCCATCTGTGGAACTTAAGAAGTCTGCACATTCTGTGGCGTCACTGCACAGTATCACATCTGAGTGATTTTCCTGTATTGTATCCTTATTTAATGCAATATCCGAAGTCTCCCTCTGCAGCCGGATATACGGAATCTCCGTATTTTTCAGGCTTTCCCTGATGTTTTCCGAAACTGCCGTTGCAAACGGATGCGTTGCATCCACCACCGCTGCCACCTCGCTCTGTGCGATGAACTTCTGCATTTTCTCCAAATCCATCCTGCCTTTATGAACCGTAACTCCATCCATCTCCGGCATGACGCTCTCACCATATTCTGTTGCCACGGAAACAATACAGTGAATTCCATTTTCAGACAATGTCTGTGCTAACATGCGTCCTTCTGTTGTTCCTGAAAAAATAAGAATTTTATTCATGAATTTCTTTCTCCTGTTTGCACGATTGTCACATGCAAATTAAAATACAGCATACTTTAAACCGCCGGATCCGGCAGCACATACCCTCTCGGCGTGACAAGTTTCCCACCTATGATTTTCGTTCTTGAATTTCCAATAAATACCGTTGTAAACATATTCACCTGACGCTCCCGCAATTCTGCGAGTGTGCAGACTTCACAGGCTGTGTTTTCTCTTCCGATGTTTTCCACATAGCCACAGGCTCTCTCCGGCTCCACTCCGTTTTTTTGTAAAATGTCACAGGCCTTCTTAAGATAATCTGCCCTGTGGTGGCTGGATGGATTATAAATCGCCATGCAAAAATCGCCCATCGCCGCTGCCGCAAGCCTTTTTTCGATAATCTCCCACGGTGTCATAAGATCACTTAAGCTGATGACGCAGTAATCGTGGTTTAGTGGTGCTCCAAGCGCCGCTGCCCCACTGTTTGCCGCTGTGATCCCGGGGATCACCTCAAGTTCACATCCCGGATGCGCTTCCGACATCTCATAGAGCAGGGATGCCATTCCATACACGCCTGCATCCCCACTGCATACCATCGCAACCGTTTTTCCTTTTTCTGCTTCCTCAAAACACATCTCACAGCGTCTGACTTCCTGCTTCATCGGTGTGGATAAAAATTCTTTTTTCCGATATTTACCGCCTAATAATTTTAAATACACCGGATATCCGACGATCACATCGCTGCCGCACAATGCATGATCTGCCTGTGGAGTCATCATTTCCCCGGTTCCCGGCCCCATTCCCACGATATAAATTTTACTGCTCATCGATCCTGTACTCCTTTGCCAGCTCTCTTTCCAATTTCCAGTCGTATTTTACAATTGCGATCGTCATGCCGTTTTCCGCCTGCTTCCGCAAAATAAAAGTTCCTTCTTCGTTTGCCGCTTTCATTGCAGCTCGCTCGCAGACATTGTCCACGCCTGTCTTTTCTTTTACAAAGGAGGACTCCTGAAAGTCTCCCTTTACCTGTTTTAACTCCTCCGCGGAATAGGTTAAAAACGGGATTCGGTTTGCCATACACCACCTCAGCAGGCCTTTCTCCTCTTTTTTCAGATCAATGGAAGCTGCTGCGCGCACAAGTCTTTTTTCAATGCCTGCATGATCCAGCCACTTTTGTATAAATGCATCCAGTTCTTCAAAGCTTTTTCCCCTGCGGCAGCCGATTCCTAAAATATATTCTCTCGGCTGCAATCCGAGTACTCCCTGCTCTAAGTCTGTTTTCTCTGATGAGATCACAATATCCGGCGTTTTTCCATCCAGTATTTTGGCTGAAACTTTTGCGATCCCCTCCCGGTTATAAATGGAAAGACCACATTTTTTTGCAAACAAATCCACAGAAAAAGTATGATTCACATCGGTTGCCGTTGTGATGACCGGAATCCCGCCAATCTGTCTTGCAATCTGTTCTGCAAGCTCATTGGCTCCTCCCATATGCCCGGAAAGCAGTGGAATCACAAAAGTCCCTGCCTCGTCTGCCACAACCACCGGACTGTCACTCAGCTTATCCGACACAAATGGTGCGATCATGCGCACTGCAATGCCACAGGCTCCAATTACAACAATCGCATTTTTCTCTGCAAACTGCTGTCTTGTCCAGTCAGATAGCGATAATCCAAGGTTTTTTGCTTCTTCCGTTTTCGCGCTCACAAAAGCCTGTCTGATTTTTTCTGCAAGTTTTGTTCCGTTCTCTGTAAACGTAATAATACTGATATTCATTCTTTTTCCCTTGATTTTTTCATCTTACGAAATTCCGTTTCAAAATCCGGCGCATACAGTCTGGATTTCTCATAATGCTGGTGTGCCACAATATCTCCCACGATGATCAGCGCTGTTTTTGTAATGTTATGCGCTTTTGCCGTCTCTTCTAACTGTTCCACCGTGCACAGATGCGCTTCTTCCTCCGGCCAGGTCGCCTTGTATACAATTGCTGCCGGTGTGTCTTTCCCATACCCGCCTGCGATCAGCCGTCTGCTCAGTTCTCCCAGCATTCCTGTACTTAAATAAATTGACATGGAAGCATGATGTGCTGCAAAACTCTCAATGCTCTCTTTCTCCGGCACTTTGGTTCTGCCTTCCATGCGGGTAATGATCAATGACTGGGACACTTCCGGTAAAGTATATTCCAGATTTAACAAAGCTGCCGCTCCAAAGCAGGCACTGACTCCCGGACAGCTCTCATATGAAATACCTTTTTCATCCAGCAGATCCATCTGCTCGCGCACTGCTCCGTAAATGCTTGGTTCCCCGGTGTGAAGCCGCACGGTCGTAAGCTTTTGTTTTTCCGCCTCTTCCATGACATTGAGTACCTCTTCTAAGGTCATGTATGCACTGTTATGTATCTCACACTCTTTTTTGCAATAAGATAAAAGTTCCGGATTCACAAGCGAACCCGCATAAATTACCACATCTGCCTTTTCTAACAGACGCATTCCACGTACCGTGATAAGATCTGCCGCTCCCGGTCCTGCTCCCACAAAATAAACCATCGTTTTGTTTCCTTTCCCAATATAATTTCCATTTAGGTTTCCATGAGTTTCGCAATTTACCCATAAATCACATCAATTCCGCTAAAAATTCTATTGCTCCAGCGGACTTTGCCAGCTCTCCAAATTCATTGGAATAAAGGATGACCTCGATCTGCATTTTTCCTGCCGCCCGTTTGTTCAGATAAAACATGATTTTTGACAACAGATCCTGCATCACAGCATCTTTTTTGCCACAGGCATCCAGTTTCCTGACTGCTTCTTCCGTGGTGACACATTGCAGGATTTCTTCGAGCACCGTGTAGGGCACTTGATTTCTCACAGAAGCCGCGACAAGCAATTCCATACGGCAGTCTCCCTCTTTGGAGTGTGTGTTCATAATTCCTCCTGCCACTTTTACCAGTTTTCCGATATGTCCTGTGAGCAGCATTTTTTCAAATCCAATATCAACTGCCATATCAATGGTGTCTCCGATAAAATTACTGCACTTCACACTCCGGTCAAGGTCGTAATCATATGTTTTTTTCATGTAATCCAGCCCGTAATTGCCGGGCGAAACAGCGGCAATCCCATAACCTTCTGCTTTTTTCTGGTTCAATTCGACTTTGATCGTATCAAGAAGTGCCTGACTGCTCATCGGTTCTACAATCCCGGAGGTTCCCAAAATAGAAATTCCCCCGACAATCCCAAGCCTCGGATTGAAGGTCTGCTCCGCCAAACGCTCTCCGTCCGGCACTGAGATTGTAATATGAAGCACTCCGCAGAAATCTGCCAATGCGCATACTTCCTGTACCTCTTTTTCAATCATTTCCCGTGGCACATGATTAATGGCTGCATTCCCAACCGGCTGGTCTAATCCGGGCTTTGTCACTCTTCCAACGCCCTTACCTCCGTCAATGTGAATGACCGCCTGTTTCTCCTGCATCGCTTCCACACAAATCCCGGAAAGCTGTCCGTTATGCTGTTTCAATGTTTTTTCCTCTTCGTCAGCAAAGCTCACTGTGGAAAAAATGAGTGCCCCGGACGTAATATCCGGATCATCCCCACCATCTTTTTTGACCGCACAGGTAACTTCTTTCTCACTTCTTGTAATTTCAAGGATTTCTGCATGAAACAGAATTCCTTTTGGTGTCTGAATTGTTATATTCTGTTTTAACTTTCCTGTTAGAAGCATATATGTTGCTGCTTTTGAGGCAGCCGTCGCACAGCTTCCTGTTGTAAATCCGTATCGCATGATTCATCCATTCTTGTATTATTTCTTTCTGTTCTGCATCATCAGACTGCAAATTCACAAAACATTTTCTTAAATTTACATTTAATTTTCATCACGAAGTTCATATAAAAGTGCATTGCAGATTGCTGCCGCGACATTACTGCCGCCTTTTCTTCCCCGGTTAATAATATACGGTACGTCTGTTTTTAAAATCAGGTCCTTTGCAGCCTCCACATTCACAAACCCAACCGGAACTCCGATAATAAATGCCGGACGGTAACTTCCGCTCTGTATCATTTCATATAATTCGATCAATGCTGTCGGTGCATTGCCTATGGCAAAGATCACTGGTTTTTCTATCTGCGCTGCTTTCTCCATACTCACAGTTGCCCTTGTGACGCCGCGCTCTTTTGCAATCTTTGCCACCTCTTCCTCTGCCATAAAACAGTGTGCCTCGCCACCGTATTTTGCCAGTTCTTTTTTATTGACGCCAGCAAGCGCCATGTTTGTATCTGTGACAATATCTGCACCATTTTGTATCAGTCTTTTTGCGATCTCGACCGCATGGTCTGAATAAGTCATGGTCTTTGCATAATCAAAATCCGCACTGGTATGGATGGCTCTCTTGGTCACAAGCTCCTGCTCTTTTGGAAGAACGATTCCTTTTTCCTCCAGTTCCTGTGAGATTATGGCAAAGCTTCGTTTTTCGATGTCCTGTGGTCTGACGTATTCTATGTTTTCCATCTGATGCTCCTTACTTTCCTGCAGTATGATATGGGTGATTGCGAAACTCTTTATAAAATAGTTGCAATCAATTTTTCATTCTCTTTATGTGTCTTCACAGCAATACGATAGTATCCCTTACTTAATCCTCTGTAATTGCCGCAATCCCGGATCAGAATTTTTTCCTTTAATAACTTTTCGTACAACGGATGCTCTGTCTTTAAGAGCAGGAAATCCGCCTCTCCCGGATAGACTTTGATCTCCATTTTTTCCAGTTCCGCCTTTAGATACGCACGCTCTTTCTCGATGTAAGAAGTTGTCTTGTTACAATATTCTGTCTCATCTAATGCCGCAAGTCCTGCTGCCTCCGCAATTGTCGAGATGTTCCACTCCGGCAATTGATTCAAAATTTGCTCTGTCCTGTTTTGGTCACCACAGAATAGGAAGCCGAGACGCACGCCTGGAATCGCATATAACTTTGTGAAAGCCTTCACAATTATCACATTGGGGTATTCCTGTAAAGAATGTGTTTCAAAAAATCCCCTTTTCCTCGTAAATTCCAGGAAACATTCATCTATCACAACGGTTATCTTTTTTCCCCGGCATCTGTCACATATTTTTTCCAGTAACATGTCTTCTATTGTATTGCCAACCGGATTATTCGGGTTTGCCAGAAATACTAAATCCACATCCTCCTGCAATTCCTGTAAAAATGCTTCGGTCAGACAGAATCCGTCCTTCTCTTTCATCTCATAATAGGAAATCTCTGCCTCTGTCACGTTTGCAGCTTTCTCATAACCATAAAAAGAAGGTACTGGTATCACAATTTTTCTCGGTTTGGTTGCATGAACGATTGCCACAAACAATTCAGATGCACCGTTTCCACACAAAATATGTTCCTCTGGAATGTGATAGTATGCTCCGATTTTTTCGATCAGTTTTGCATGATGAATGTCCGGGTAATGCTCACAGAGTTCCAAAGATTCCTGCATTGCCTCCTTCACTTTTTCCGGTATTCCAAAAGGATTGATATTGACCGAAAAATCCAGTTCTATTTCATTTTGATAGATGTCTCCTCCGTGTATGACCGAACGCATTTTCTCTTCACCTCTTACAAAACTTTCAACCTCGCCATTTTTAGCATTTAAATTCTTGGAATTTTGTATGCATCCGCCCAAGACATAAAAGAAGATAAATTTTTCATATTACTATCAATCACAATAACTTTGCGATTACCTTCGTAAACTTTTATTGTCAAATTTGAACACACCTTTATTTTTATATTCTCAAAGTTATAGTGCGTAGCCTTTCCACGCCAATTAATATGTGTAATATTCTTTACTTCTATAATCAAACGC
>ERZ1026886.1250-NODE-1250-length-11222-cov-5.704039_pt1 | contig 11222 bp, 7 predicted proteins | sample MGYA00380173_ERZ1026886 | MGnify/ENA primary metagenome ERZ1026886 (study PRJEB33269, sample SAMEA4719809) | human gut metagenome | biome: human-associated habitat; feature: organic feature; material: feces | place: Cameroon | collected 2013-10 ... | reverse complement strand
AAACTACAGCATTGGCGCTTTCTATTGGTCTGGCGGCTTGGTCGAAGGTTACGATTTGTGGCTTGGCAACGCTGTCACCACCATTCCCGACTATTTGTTTGAAAATGGTTATTTGGGTGAGAATGACGGCAAGTTTGAGGTCGTGGGTGGCGTTAAGGCCATACATTTTGCTGCCGACGGTAGCCTGTCAACCATCGGAAAGTGCGCCTTCTGCTCTAACCGCCTGCTCTCTGGTCGCCTTGCCGTTCCTGCCACCGTGCGCACCTTGGGCGAAAGAGCCTTTGCAGGTTGTCTGCAACTTAACGAGCTGGAGCTGCCGTCAACCCTCACAGAGGTAGGCAACAATGCGTTCGAGGAGTGTGAAGCGTTGCAGAGCGTGTTTTATGATGTGCCCAACGCCAAGAGCACCAACCTGCTGCCCGTTGGTCAATGGAAACCTGATGAAATGACGGGTGAAGCACATAAGCAGTCGGCTTATGCCTTGACCTTAGGCCCCAACGTGGAGAGTCTTCCCGACAATTTCTGCGCTGATGCCAACATAAGCAAGCTCACGGTCTCTGACGCCCTTAAGCTTAAGACCATTGGCGCCAAGGCCTTCTATTGTTGCAAGAACATGCAAAGCGACGTGTTGCTCTTCCACGATGGCCTGACAAACATTGGCGAGAGTGCTTTTTACGGTTGCGAGAAGCTTGACAAAGCCATGCGTCTGCCCGCATCGCTTGCCACCATCGGCGAGAAAGCGTTCTATGGCATCACGGTCAACGATCTTGAGTGGAACTGTGCTGCTGCCCATGACCAGGTGTTCCGTTATAGCCGTGTGTGTGTGAACGGTCACCTCACGGTCGGCGCAACCATCACAGAGATCCCTGACAAAGCGTTCGAGGCTAACGGTCATCTGTTCTCATCGTTGTCGTTCGCTCCCGACAGCCGCTTGAAACGCATTGGCGATTGCACCTTCGGCAAGTATGTCAATTATAAAGACGTATGCCTTACAGGCGGCACGCTCACGCTGCCCGAGACTGTAGAATATATCGGTTCATCGGCTTTTGCAGAAACGGGCATCACGGGCGAGCTGGTGCTTCCCGCCGCTCTTAAGGAGATGGGTACGGCTGCCTTTGCCCGCTGCACAGGCCTGAAAGGTGGGTTGCAGCTGCCCGAGGGCTTGAAGAAGGTGCCAAGCTATGCCTTTGAAAACTGCGCCGGCCTTGTAGGCACGCTAACCATCCCTTCTTCGGTTGAGGAAATAGGGTGGGATGCCTTTGTAAGAACCGGCTTCACAAAGCTTGTCATCGAGGATAGTGACAAGCCCCTCGCAACAGGCAACAACTTCAACAAGACAGGCGGTTGGATCATAAAGGCTCCTGCTGCCGATGCCTCTGCCACCGTCATGCGAGGTCCCAACGGCTCTACTGCCATGAGCTCTCTCTTCGTTGCTCAGGGCATGTTTGCGCTGTTGCCCATCACCGAGGCTTATGTGGGACGTGAGCTCAACTATCTTTGTGGAGCAATGATGGATCAGAGTTTTGTGCGACGTTACTATTCGCCGTTCGGCCGTTCGCGTCATCTGGAGCAGATCACGGTTGGCGACGCTGTGAAAAAGCTTTTGCCTTATCAGTTTGCCAACTGTGCCAAACTGAAGAAGGTGGTCTTGCCCGAGGGCTTGGAGACCATAGGCAAGGGCACGTTCCATGAGGACAGCGTGCTTGTCGAGATCAACGTTCCGCGCAGCGTGACGCTCGTCGATAATGCTTCTTTCAACAATTGTGTGGCCCTTGAGAACATAACCATAGGTTCTGCTTCTGCACCTCAGGGACGCATGGTGAGCACCATGAACGCCGAAAAGACTTCTGCCGCAGGCAACACCGTTATAGGTTATGGCGCGTTCTGGAACTGTGAGCGTCTCTCCTCTGTAAACCTCACCGATGCGGTTAGCGAGATTGGCGAATATGCTTTCCGCTATTGCACCTCGCTCTCGTCGTTGACCTGTGCCCGTGCCACGCCTCCCGCCGTCTACGCGAATGCGTTCAGCAACGCCGCCGACCCGTCGTCTTGCACCCTTTATGTGCCTCTCCACTGTGCTTCGGCTTACCGTGGCAGCAATGTGTGGCAGCAGTTCTTCATAGAGGAAGCCGACCTGACAGGCATCTCACAGCCCACCGTCGACGACATTGAAGGCAGCGGCTCCGTGAAACAGCGCTTTGGTCTTGGCGGTCAACATCTGTCGTCGCCGACAAAGGGCATCAACATCGTGCGCATGAGCAACGGTCGTGTGCGCAAGGTGGTGGTGAAATAAGATTCTTGTCTTCAACATTAATTTCCATTAATTATCATTAACACGCGCTTCGCGCGGAAGATTGATGTTCATTAATGTTCAATTAATGGAAATTAATGTTTTAAAAAAAGCGCGAAGCGCAAATGATGTTCATTAATGTTCAATTAATGGAAATTAATGTTTTAAAAAAAGCACGAAGCGCAAAATCTTTTTAAGCGATAGCTCCTATATATATAATGTGTGTCGCTTTTCTTTCAAACAGCCTAAGGCTTGGAACAATAATTTTGGGCATTGTCCGTTTTTATCATAAACAATGCGCAAAGTGAGAAAACAATTTTTTTTATATACTAAGGTGTTGGCCCTTCTTGTCCTCTCCCTGTGGCTCCTTGCCGGCTGTGGCGCGGAGAAGAACATGAAGAAGGCCGAGAAGTTTATGGCCATAGGCGAATATTATGACGCTGCCTCGCAATATAAGCAAGCATACAGCAAGACGCCGCCCAAGGAGCGCGACCGTCGCGGACTGATTGCCGGCAAGATGGCTGTGTGCTATCGTAAGATCAACTCCACGCCAAAGGCCGTTGCTGCCTACCGCAACATGGTGCGTTACAACAAGGCAACCGTCGATGACCGTCTGGAGCTCGGACGGCAGCTGCTAAAGAACGGCGACTACAAGCAGGCGGCAGAACAGTTTCGCGTGGTGCTCGACTCCATGCCCGACAACGTCCTCGCCCGTAACGGTCTGCTCTCTGCTCAACAGGCACCTGTCTGGAAGAAGCAAGGCTCGCGCTACACGGTCAAGCGCATGGACGTGTTCAACTCGCGTCGTGCCGAATATTCGCCCATGCTCTCTGGCGACCAGTTTGACCAACTCTATTTCACCTCCACACGCAACGACGCTACGGGCGATGAGCTGAGTGGCATCACGGGCACAAAGAATGGCGACATCTTCGTGTCGCAGAAGGACGACAAGGGCAAATGGTCAAAGCCAGAGGTGGTGAACGGCGGCTTGAACACCGAGGCCGACGAGGGTGCCAGCTGTCTGTCGCCCGACCAGCGTGAGATGTACCTCACCCAGTGTGTCACCGACCCTTCCTATCCGCGCTATGCGCAGATCGTGAAATCGAACCGTGCCGATGCTGCGTGGGGCAAGGCGTCAAGCGTGGAGCTTACCAAGGACACGCTCTCCTGCTTTGCCCATCCTGCCGTGTCGCCCGATGGCCAGTGGCTCTATTTTGTCTCTGACATGCCAGGCGGCAAGGGCGGACTCGACATCTGGCGTGTGCGCATAACGTCTGCCGGCTATGGTGGTGTGGAGAATCTTGGTGAGCCGATAAACACGCCTGGCAACGAGATGTTTCCCACGTTCCGTCCCAACGGCGACCTCTATTTCTCGTCCGACGGTCATCCCGGCATGGGAGGTCTCGACATCTTCATTGCTCACCCCGGCAAGTCGGGACGTTATGTGCTTGAGCATCCGGGCTATCCGCTCAACTCGCAAGGCGACGATTTCGGCATGACGTTTGAGGGCGTGAAGAACCGTGGCTTTTTCTCTTCCAACCGCAACGACGGGCGTGGCTGGGACCATATCTACAGTTTTGTGAACCCCGAAATTGTGCAGAGCGTCAAGGGGTGGGTCTATGAGCAGGAGGGCTATGAGCTGCCTGCCGCTCAGGTCTACATGATCGGCAGCGACGGCACCAACCTCAAGCTGGGCGTTAAGAGCGACGGCTCGTTTGAGAAGGAGCTGACGCCGGGTGTCGAGTATATGTTCCTCGCCACATGCAAGGGCTTCCTCAACCACAAGGAAGAGCTTAAGGTTGTGCCCATGAACGACTCGCACGAGTATGTGTTGCAGTTCCCCTTGGCATCCATCACCGCCCCTGTGCTCATCGACAATATCTTCTACGATTTTAACAAGGCAACGTTGCGACCAGAGTCGCAGACGGCTCTCGACGAGCTGGTGAAGCTGCTCAACGAGAATCCGAACGTGACGATCGAACTGTCATCGCATTGCGATTATAAAGGCTCGTCTGCCTACAACAAGCTGCTGGCTCAGCGTCGCGCCGAGAGCGTGGTCAACTATCTTGTTGACAAAGGCATTGCCCGCGACCGTCTCTCGCCCGTTGGCTATGGCAAGGAGAAGCCCAAGACCATCAGGAAGAAGCTCACCGAGAGGCTCACATGGCTTAAGGAGGGTGATGTGCTGACAGAGGAGTTCATCAAGAAGCTCGACCCCGAGAAGCAGGAGATCTGCAATCAGCTCAACCGTCGCACCGAGTTTATCGTCTTGCGCACCACCTATGGTTTGCTCGACGAAAACGGACAGCTCAAGCCCAAGGCCAAGACCGCAAAGCCTTCATCGACAAAGGCCAAGGACGCAGACAACGATTTTGATGTGTTCGTGGAATGATTATCGTTTTTGCCGCTTGCGAAATTTCGATAAAACAAAATTAGGGGTGTGTCAATTTTTTTTGACACACCCCTAATTGTTCATTCTGTCATCTCCTTTATTCTTCACTCTTCGTTCTTCACTCTTTACTCTTCGTTCTTCACTCTTCACTCTTCACTCTTCACTCTTCACTCTTCACTCTTCACTTAATCCCCCCTCTCAGCCGTTTGTCAAACTGTCCTGCGCTGCCTTGCTCCCCAAAGAGCTTCATCAGCAACCGCTGTCGGGTCTTCGATATGTCTGAACTGGAAAAGCCTGTGAGGTTGCCCATCTCTCCAGGTTTGAAAGCGAGCAATACGAGAATGCAGATGCGATATTCTTTGCTGCTCAACGTGTATTCGCCCATGAGCTTGTCACGAAACCTCGGAACGTTCTGTTCTACAGTTGTCAACATGTTTCTCCATTCGTCTTCAGAAGGTTCAGCAAGCGGTCTCTCCGCTAAGGTCTTAAACCGGTGATAAATCGTTGCACTTGTTATGTTTGCAATGCCTTCATGAGGCAGAGCCATGTCTTTGTGTTGCTCATAGCCCATGACCATAGCTTGCAGCTTGTCTATGGTTTCCTCTTTGCAAGACAAGGCCTCCTCATGTTCCGCTTCTTTAGACCTCAACAGTTCTTCCTTCATCTCGTTCTTACGCTCCATGCGTTTGTAGCCGATGATGAGCCATATAATGCAGCCACCAATGGTAAGACCTATGATCTTTTCAATCTTCGATGCCTCCATCACCTGGCGTTCATAAGGATTCGCTTCGGTCTGTGTCGTCATGGTCTTGTTGGCATGCAAGGCTGTTGGTGAAAAGCAGACGGCAGAGATTATTATTGTTATAAGAAAAACATATCGTTTGTGTTTTGACATAATAGTTTTTTTTTTAGTGTCTTGCAAAAATAATAAAAAATGTGCTTATGAGCAGCAAGAATAGCGTTTTTTTCTCACAGCCCATAAGCACAGTCTTTCACGACACCTCCAATTCTTTCTAAGAGGTTGGGTGTCGCAAAGTTTCATATTTCATTTCCTTTCCGTCAATTGTCCTTTTATGTCGTCAAGTTCCTTCCTTAACAATTTGTTTTTCCGTTCCATCAGCCAGCAGCAAACAATGACATATAACTCGCCGACACCTATCACCAATCCGATAATTCTGTCTGTTGGTGTGACCCCCGACAACAGCTGCTTGTTGTCGTAATCAATAACAGCGTCGGCAGAATTGCAGGAACCTCGGTCATGTCCGATAATAACCCACAATAACCCAACAATAAAGACGCATAAAGCAACAATGCTTATAAAATGTTTCTTTAAAAAGGTAACCATAGCCAATCCTCCTGTTCTTGTTTATGTTGTTTTCGGCAAATGTAACAGATGCTAACTGAAAATAGAGAACACTATCCTTGCCGCGCTCTGTACCCATCCGAAATAGCCTATGCAATAAAGGCCAAAGAACACAACAATGATGATGAAAATGTTTTGAAGCACCATATAATATCTTTTCTCCATCAGACATTTAATTATCCCAATGCCGAGATAAAAAACGATCAAATAGATAAAATATGCAAGTGTGATCAAACTGCAAGCAATGTAGATGGCATTCATATTTCTTCGCTTTTGGTTTCATTAAAAAATATTTCATTCGTTAAGCGAGCTCTTTTATCGCTTATTTGTCTGCTGCAAAAATAGAAAAGAATGGCTTCTACAACAAATTTTTCAGCCTAAAACATTTGACAGTTTTTGACAAACATGTGCTCTAATGGGCTTATTGCGTTCTGAAACAACGGGTTGGAGCTTAATTGACAATTTTTGCCAAGCATCATTGCTTCGTTTGAATTATTTCATTGTGTTGATGGAAGGTTGAAAGGAACGTTCTGCTGAAACGATGGAAGATAGAAATGAATGATTGGTCGAAACGATAGAAGATTGAAGGTGGCGTTTGGTCGAAACGATGGAAGATAGAAATGAATGTTTGGTCGAAACGATTGAAGATTGAAGGGAGCATTTTGCTGTAAAAAAAGAAGATGGAATGGAGTATTTTTGTTGTGCATAAATATGCATTTTGGAGTGTATATTTATTCGGTTTCTCATGAAGCCCAAATGACACTTTGAAAGTGCCCAAATGACGTTGTCAAAGAGGCTCTTTGACAGCCTCAAAGAGGCCCTTTGACGAGCTCAAAGAGGCTTAATGACAAATCAAGGGGGTGTTTAAGAGACGTTAATAATTCGTGATTGAATATTAACTAAAATTTTGCGCACCATGAAAGATTTTATACCTTTTTGCTGTCTTTTTGTCTTTCTGTATATTTATGCAAAACAGGGGCAAAAACAGCTCTTTTTACGCTTATGCGCAACGGTTGTTTATGCCGTTTCGAGGTTGCAAACACGCCGTCTACGGAGCGTAAACATGGCACTTAGGATGCGTAACTATGGTACTTAGGTAGCGTAACCATGGCATTTAGGGATCGTAACCCCGTTACTTGTAGATAGGTTTGCTGATTGTTTGAAATTGAACTATCGCAAGATTGTTATGCAAAAAAAAACTCAAGCAAGCGTTGCCAAAGGCGGCTATGAATAATTACCGCCTTCGGCAACGGCTTGTGCCTGAGTTTGAGCGTTGTTACGGCTCTTGTTTAAAAGTCGTCATCATCATAAGTGTTGTCTTCTTCAACGACGTCAAATCCGTGTTCCTTGTTGCCATCATAAGTCCATCCGCTCACCGCCGTCATCAGTTCTGAACTTTCAACACCGATAACGGTGATGGCGGGCGATATATATGTTTTTTTCATCTTAGTGTTCTGTCTTTATTTTGTTATTACTACGGTCTTGTTGTTTACAATGTACACGCCCTTCGACAGCTCATTAACGTTGTTGGTGTTCATGCGCATGCCCTCCATGTTGTAGATGCCAGTGTTCGTATTCTGCTTGTTCTCCTCAATTATCTGGATGCCAGTTGTACCGCCCATACCGTTGCCATTCAGCGAGAACATCAACATTCTGTCAGAAGGAACATCTTCCTTAAGCCAACAACGGTAAGCCTTTACGTTATGATCCTTATTTGTGTGAACCAAGTCACCCTTGCTGAACATATAAGAATCCTTTGACACCGCAGTCGGCCTGCTGTACGAACCAGTGTAGGTCATGCCTACGCCATTTACTGTGTGTTCCAGTTCGGATGTCTGATCATCATAGTCGATGCCAGTGGCTACATATACCGGACCATTGAGAGTATTAGTCTCGCCGTCGATAGTAGTGTATGAATAGTTGCCGAACGGCTCCTTTGTAGGATATATTATATAAGGTGTATTCTTCTTCAGCACTACGCCATTAGCGGCTACGTCTACTGTAGAGAACTTGATCCAGTTGTCTTCCAAGGCTCTGAATTCTGCCAACTTTGTACCCCCGCCGAAAGCGTCCACCACCTGAGCTGCTGTCATATCAACGGGAAGAATAATAGAGTTCCATCCCTTCTTGTTGTTGTCAGCACTCTTGGTGAATGTACGGTGGAGCAGCATCGTGGCTCCAGTGTATGACTTCTTCACGTCGAGAGTCTTGTCCTCATCGAGAACCAGAATGTCTTCGTATCCTTTGAGTGTACCGTCGTCGTTCATGTCAGTACGCAGAGCAAAGCCCTTAATCTGAAGATTCTCAAGAGCTGACAGCACCTTAACAGGTGTGATACGAACCTGATCGAACGACTTGGTAGGATTAAGCACGGCATAGCTGTCGCCTTTACTGCCAATAACATCAGCGCCAAGCACTTTCCAGTTTGTCAGTTCCTCTTGCTCTTTACCATCAAGATAGGTGGTCAACTTAAGACCTTCGCCCAGACTTGCACCCAATCCTAAAGCCAGATTCTGGGTTACCATAACGAGCTGTTGTCCCTTATCTATAACTTTACCCATATTGACAGAGATTTTCGCGCCACCTAAGTTTGCTCCCAACGGAAGTGTCAAGTATGTATCCATCGAGTCGTCAATCAAGTTACTCAACTCGTCGTAGCCATTGCCAATGTTGGCAACTTGGACCATCTTGGTGTTTGCAAAGTCGATTGATGCATTGGTGTTATTGGTAGATATCACCTGTGCGCCATAAATGGGATTGGTAGTAGCATTGTCTGCCTCAGCATCGGCTACATACGCATAGTAGATATTGAGCTGTGAGAGGTCGGCAGAAAGAACGCCTGTGTTATAAAGTACAATCTCATCAAACACACAGCCCGCAGGCACATCAACGTTCAGACACATCTTGCGAGTTTCCTCTTTACCGATAAGTCCCGCAGAAATGGCATCCCAATGGGTCGTTATGTCTCCAGTCACTTCCTTGCCTTTATTGTAGAGCTTGATGTTATAGAGCTTAAGCACATTAGCATCGAGTCCGGTAGCCTTAGCAGATACCACAAAACCAACCTTCATCTTGCCATTGAAAGCTCTTGCATTGCCATTCAAACCATCAGCAAAGTTAGATCCATCAGCAGTCTTGATGCCAACGAGACCCTTGTTGGCAGCCAATTCAACGCCCGGCTGACGATATGTGAAGTCGTTGAGTGAAGTAGTAAGTATGGCTGATCTGTTCTTCATTCCATCGAATATCTGAAGCAAACCACCGCCAAACTTATCGCTCAACACGTATTTAGGCTCCTCACCCTCCTTATTGACAAGGATATCCACTCCGTGTTCCTCCGCAACATATTTGGGAGCATAGTTGAGGGTTGTCTCTTCATAGCAACCATCCGCAGCTGTCGCACGGAAAACATACTTGCCGGGAAGAGACAAATTGCTTACCAAGCCTGATGTGGCAACCAATTCAACATCAGCGGCACCCTCCGGATAGCTCTGGACAGACCATGTCACATCAACATCCTTGTTGTGCTGCAACTGGAACTGATTGACACTTCCAGACACGTCGCGGCTTGATGTGGCATTGATTGGGCAATGATGAGAAGCAGCATCGGGAGCCATGCGCACAAAGGCGTAGTTAACATATATCGCACCCAAATTAACTTTTACTCCACCAAAAAATATTTCCACTGCAGAGAACGCATCAGGAGCCTTCATAACGACCTCTGAATTTTTCTTGGAACCAACAAGGCCAAGATTTAAAACTGTACCAGAGATTGTTTGACTTGTAATTTGTTTTCCTTCCTTATTGTAAAAGTTAAGACTAATGGTAGAGCCTAAACCTAAATTCAGAAGCTGTGTCATACCATATCTGAAGCCCACTTCTGTACCAGCAGGAAAAGCCTCCTTTTTGTCAGACGAAGTGGCGGTAACTTTAGCAGGAACTGAAACAATCAAACTCTGTACTGTAAAATTGTCATTAAGGTTAGCATTGATAAGATTACCACCCAATGTATTTGCGCTCAATTTAAAACTTCCACGGTTTTGTTCTTGAGCATACTTCGCAATACCATTCTCCTCATTATTGGTAATAGTATACTCACGAGCCTTGCCTACAAATGCATACTTGATATTTATAGCTGAAAGCACATCGGCTTTTACACCACACTGAACAAGCTTGATTTCATCAAAATTGCCAGGGGCAGTTGCCTGATATAATTTGTTTACTTGGTCTGAGCCAGGAATTGTCAGTAGCGACAAACCAAGGCCAGTGACAGACTTGCCAGTAGAGATAGTTTGTAGGTCGCCAACCGCTTTTCCATCCTTAAGAAACTGTATTTTATAGAACTTTGCTAAATCGAGAGTAAGGATGCTTGCATTTGATTTTGCACAAATGACAAAACCAGCCTCTGTACCACCAGCATAACAATGCTGATTGTCCTTCACGCTGATAATTGGACTTGCTACAACGGTAGCGCCAACAAGAGCAGGAATCGTAGCATAATCATCCAAATCATCATTACAAATGTTCTGAAGGTCTTTTGTTCCTGAAACCACTTCAACGCCATCGAAAAGGCTGTTGATCATACAACCGGGGCCTACGAGTGCACGACGGTTGTTAAAATAATTCTCCTTGTTGTTAGGGTCTGAATCCTGCCAAACCTTCTTCTCTATTTTGCCTCCGCCATCTATGGTTGCTGCACCCATAGGCAAGGTAACGAGCAAGAATGTAGCAATTAAAAAAAAATTACATGTCAACTTTTTAAACATCTTTATAAAATTGAGTAATCAAATTATTTTATTATCCTTATTGTCTGCCTGAATGTTCTTTTTCAGGTAGCGTTTTGTGCGACAATCTTTTTTCGGGGTGCAAAGGTATTTATAAAATGTAAGTAAAAAAATGTAGTGTAGGTGTTAAGTAGGTTTCTAATATTGATGGTTTGTTGTAACGGTCGGCAAGTCAATAGGTTATGCAACTTTTAAATTGTAACAAAGTAGCATCATAAAAATTACCCCCCCGAAAAAGATGCGAAAACATGCTTGTATTTAGAATATAATTTATAATTTTGTAGTAAAACAAACCATTAACACTATTATCTTAACAAAAATAATTTGCCATGCGATTATTAATAATTAGGGTGTCCAGTTAGATGTTCCGAAAAACAGATGCTGAAATCACCC